>Ga0118677_10015033_pt1 | contig 10805 bp, 9 predicted proteins | sample AliMusrvi5mmetaG_FD_86154 | JGI IMG/M metagenome (GOLD analysis project Ga0118677, IMG submission 86154)
GTTCTGCACCGTGCGGCGGCCGCCGATCTGATCCTCCTCGAACACGATCTTTCGGTCGTGCGCGAAGCTGTGCTTTACGGGCGCCGAACGGTGCAGAACGTGACCAAATATGTAATGATGGGATCAAGCTCGAACTTCGGCAACATGTTCAGCATGGCGGGCGCCGCACTGTTTCTGCCTTTCCTGCCGATGCTGCCAATTCAGATATTGCTGAACAACCTGCTCTACGACGTGTCGGAAATCGCGATCCCGTTCGATCAGGTCGACGAGGAGGCCGTCACCGCGCCAGTAACGTGGAATGTCAAACTGATCGAGAAATTCATGCTTGTCTTCGGGCCGATCAGCTCGGTCTACGACTTCCTGACGTTCGGCGTCCTGCTCTGGGCCTTCCACGCCTCCGCGAACGCGCCCCTCTTCCGGACCGGTTGGTTCGTCGAGTCGCTCGCCACGCAGATGCTGGTCGTGTTCGTGATCCGGACGGCCGGCAGCCCGCTCCGGAGCCGCCCGAGCCGGTCCCTCGTGATCAGCGTCCTGGCCGTCCTGGCGATCGCCGTGGCCCTGCCGTACTCGCCTCTGGGGACGCTCCTCCTGTTCGTCCCGCCGCCGGTCTCGCTGCTGGCCGCGATCGCGGGACTCACCGTGACGTACCTCCTGCTGGTGCAGGCGGTGAAGTCGTGGTTCTATCGCCGGTACGCGATGCTCTAGGCAGGAGCGGCAGATGGACTCGGCACTGACCGTCCAGCGGCTCACGTTCGCCTTCACCTCGATGTACCACTATCTGTTTCCGCAGCTCACGATGGGGCTGGCCCTGTACATCGTCGTCCTGAAGGCTCTCGAGGCCGGGACGGCGGAATCCCACTACGGGCAGGCGGCCCGGTTCTGGACGAGGATCTTCTCCCTCGCCTTCGTGATGGGCGTCGTCACCGGCATCCCGCTCGAATTCCAGTTCGGCACCGGCTGGGCGGCCTTCTCCAGGCGCTCCGGGGCCGTCATCGGCCAGACCCTCGCGATGGAGGGCGTCTTTTCCTTCTTCCTCGAGTCGGTCTGTCTCGGGGTCCTCCTCTACGGCGAGGGGAGGGTCTCCCGCCGGGTCCACTTCCTGAGCGCATGGATGCTCCTCCTCGGACCGCTAGGATACAGCCAAGGCGCCCGATCAAGCAGCCGGACCGCCGACCACGATCACCTCGCCCACCGAGCCCCGTCGGTCGATCCGGCTGTTGATCGCCCGCTTGGCCCGGACGGAGTCGATGCGAAAGCCCGCGTAGAGGCGACGGATGAAGGGCGTGTCGGAGTTGGACAGGAGGACGTTCACGCCCCGGGCGGCCAGTGTCGCGAACACCTCGCGCAGCGCCTGCTGGCAGTCCTCGCCGAACCCGTCGTGGTGGTAGGCGGTGAACGACGACGTGGCGGAAACGGGCTGGTAGGGTGGGTCGAAGTACGCGAGGTCCCCGGGCCGCGCCCTTTCGACGACCGCCGTGAAATCCGCCCGCGACAGGTCCACGTCGTGCAAGGCCAGTGACACCGCGCGAAGGTTGGCGTGGTCGCAGATCGTCGGGTTCACGTACCGGCCGAAGGGCACGTTGAAGCGCCCGGACCGGTTCTCGCGGTACAGGCCGTTGTAGCAGGTGCGGTTCAGGAAGATGACGCGCGCGGTCCGCTCGACCGGCGTCAGCGTTGCCGGGTCCAGCGCCCGAGTGGCGTAGAAGTGGTCCGACTCGTTCCTGTGCCGAAGGAGTGCCGTGATGACCTCTTCGACGCGGTCGCGAACCGTCGCGTAGGTTTCAACCAGCACGGGGTTGAGGTCTGACAGGAAGGCTCCGCCGGCGAGGCGGCCGCGGGACGACAGGTCGAAGAACAGGGCGCCGCCTCCCAGGAAGGGCTCGTGGTAGGCGCCGAACGAAACCGGCAGGCGGTCCTGCAATTCCGCCAGCAACTGGCCTTTTCCGCCGGCCCACTTCAGGAACGGGCGGGGCCGCGCGGCATCGGTCCCTTCCGGACTGTCCTTCACAATCACCCCGTGGCGGCGCCCGTCCGATGACGTCTACCACAGAGGGCGCGGGAATTCACGAGCGGTTTGATCAAGGGGTCTCGTCCAGGTCCATCGACAGGAACACGTCGACGATGGCCGGGTCGAACCGCACTCCCCGGTTGCTGAGGATGGATTTCCGGGCTTCGGCGTCGGGGCGCCCCGAGTGGTAGGGACGATCCACCCGCAGGGCGTCCCACACGTCGGCCAGGGCGAACAGCCGGGCCGCGGTCGGGATGTCCTCGCCCTTCAGTCCGCGCGGGTATCCCGTTCCGTCCCAGTTCTCGTGATGACAGTAGGGGATGTCCACCGCGGGCCGCAGGAACGGGATCGGCTGCAGCATGTCCCGGGCGTATTCCGGGTGCTTGCGCATGATGACCCATTCCTCTTCGGTCAGGGGGCCGGTCTTGTGCAGGATCGCGTCCGGAATGCCCAGCTTGCCGATGTCGTGCAGCAGGGCGCCGCGACGGATGTGCACCAGTTCGGCCGGGCGGATGCCCATGGCCTCGGCCAGGCGCAGCGTGGTCGCCGTGACGCGCTGGCTGTGGCCCTCGGTCTCGCGGTCCCGGAGGTCCAGGGCCCGGGACCAGCCCTCCAGCGTGGATTCGTAGGCCAGCGTCAGTTCCTGGTTCGACCGTGCTAGGTCCGTGAACAGGGCCGCGTTGTCGACGGCGATCGCGGCCTGGCCGGCCAGGGCCTCCAGGAATTCCCGCTGGTCGATGTCGAGGTCGGCGTCGGCCAGCCGCACGACCTCCAGCACGCCCTTGACCTGGCCCTTCGCGACCAGCGGCAGCGCGAGGCACCACTGGTAGCCCGCCCGCGCGAGCGCCTTGCACCGCGGGCAGCGGGCGGCGTCGGCCGCCGGGTCCCTGGACGTCACGGGGCGGCGCTCCAGGACGGCCACGCCGCAGGGGCCTTCGCCCGGCTGGATCGGGGTTCGCCCGACCTGGCGCGCCACGATGCCCCGACTGGCGGCCGGGCTGTACTTCTGGGTCCCGGGGTCGAACAGCAGCACGGTCGCGCCGTCGATGCCCAGCGTCAGCACCCGTTCCAGCAGCACGTCCAGCGTCACGTGGAGGTCCAGGCTGGACGAGATCGCGATGTCGATCGTCCGGAGGGCCTGCAGCTGGGACAGGCGCATGGACGTCTGACGGTGCAGGCGGGCGTTTTCCAGGGCCGCGGCGCCGATGTCGGCCAGGATGCCGAGGGCCTTGATCTGCCCCGGGGTGAACGGCCGCCGCTGACGCGTCGTCGCCACGTTGAGGACGCCGGTCAGCCGTCCCCCGACGACCATGGGCGTGCTGACCGAGTACCGGATGTCCGTGCGCGGGTTCTCGGGCGCGAAACGAGGGTCCGCGCAAGGCCCCACCAGGGCGACCGCCTCCCGGGACCGGGCCACCCAGCCCGCGATGCCCTGGTTCAGCGGGTGCTGGCTGCCCACCATCGTCGAACGGCCCGCGCCCCGGACCGCGGCCACTTCCAGGGTCTCGCCGTCCCGGGACGGCAGCAGGATGGACCCCTCGTCGGCCTCGCACTGGCGGATCGCGGCCTCCACCACCTCGTTGAGCACCTGCTGGAAATCGAGGGTGCGGCTGATGGCGGGGCTCATCTCGAAGATCGCCACCGTTTCCCTCAACTGGATGTTTTCGACCCGCAGGCGCCGGACGGCCATCGCGCGGGCGAGGATCGGCAGGATCCCGGTCAGGCGGAACGGCTTCAGGAGATAGTCGAAGGCGCCGACCTTCATTGCGTCCACGGCGGTTTCGACCGATCCCTGGCCGGTGACGACGATGCCCACGAGGTTCGGGTCGGCTTCCAGGCCCGCCCGCAGTAGGGAGATGCCGTCGACCTGGGGCATCATGAGGTCGGTCAGCAGGATGTCGAATTCGCTGTCGCGCAGCAGCGCGAGGGCCTCGGAGGCCTGGGTGGTGCCGACGGCTTCGTATCCCTGCCCGCCCAGCAGCTGGGTCAGCAGGGACACGATCTCGGGCTCGTCGTCCACGATCAGGACACGACCGGAAGGGGCTTGCATCATTTCCACAGGAACCTCGTCAGCCCTTCGTCCCCCCGATGGGCACCGGCAGGCCGTCGGGTGACAGGATCACACGTACCGACGTCCCTACATCGACGGTGCTCCGGATCCGGATGGTGCCGCCGTGTTCGGCCACGATGCGGCGACAGATCGACAGGCCGAGGCCGGTTCCCTGGCCCTCGGGGCGCGTCGTGACGAAGGGTTCCATCGCTCGCGGCAGCAGGTCGGGCGGGATCCCGTGACCGGTGTCGGCGACCTCCACCCGTGCCGACCCGGGGGCCGCCTCGGCGTCCTCGACCGGGCCCACCCGGAGGGTCAGCGTGCCCCCGCCGGGCATTGCGGCGATCGCGTTGCTGATCAGGTTCAGGAAGACCTGCCGGAGCTGCTGGCGATCCGCCTGGATCGTCGGGGCCCGGGGGTCGAACTCCCGGACCACGGCGACACCCGCCTTCTGCAGCACGTGCTGCACCAGATCCAGGGTCCCGTTGACCTCGTCGGCAAGGCTCACGTCGGCTCGCAGCGGCGGCCCACGTCGACAGGATTGGAGGAGGTCGCGAACCAGCCGTGCCATCCGGGCGGTTTCCTGGTCGATGATCTCGAGCCCCGCCCGCTTCGGGTCGTCCTTCGGCAGGTCGAACAGCAGCTTTTCGGTCCAGAGCATGATCGCCGTCAGGGGATTGTTCAACTCGTGGGCGACGCTGGCGGCCATCTCGCCCACGGCGGCCAGCTTCCCGGCCTGCCACAACTGCTCTGTGCTGTACTGGATCTGCTCCCGCTTGCGATCCAGCTCGAGGGTCATGGCGACGAGGCCCCGGGAGGTCGAATCCAGCTCCTCCCGGAGCGCCCGGAGGGTCCGCCGCGCCTCGTCCAGCTCGCGCCGCAGGCCCTCTGCGTCCATCGGGGTCTTCACTTCAGCCACTTTCGCACCGTCACGATGGTTCCCCGGCCCGGCATCGAATCGAGTTCCATCTCGTCGGTCAGGCAGCGCGAGCCGGGCAGCCCGATCCCGGGGCCTCCGGTCGTCGACCAGCCTTCGGTCATCGCCAGGTCGATGTCGGTGATCCCGGGTCCCTGGTCCACGAACACGATCTCGATGCCGACTCCGTTCCTCTGGTCCACGGATCGCCAGTGGACGCTGCCGTTTTGGGCGTGGAAATGCACGTTGCGCGCCAGCTCGAAGGCCGCCGTCACGAGGCGGGTGACGTCCGCGAGGCCGAATCCCAGGGCCGTCGCGGCCTCGCGGATCGCAAGGCGCACGCTGACGAGGCTCGCTTCCGAGTCGATGGTCAGGCTGCCTTCGATCCGGACGTCACCCATCGTGATTCGACTGTGCCAAGGCCCCGGCGCCCTGTCAACGCGGGGGGGACGCGCGTGGCGGCTGGACGCGGTGGCCTAGGGCTGCCGGGGGGACGGGACGCGGCGGCGGCGCAGGGCGAGCAGGCCCAGCGGGACCAGCACCAGGGCCACCGACGCCCACCGACCCGGGGTGGCCGAGGCCGTGCAGCCGATGTTGTTGGTGCTGCTGACCCATCCCCCGCTGTAGTCGCTGTGGATGGTGGTCTTCTGCGTGTGCCCGTCGTAGTCGGCCTGCAGGCTGGACGCCTGGCGCCGGTCGTACTCGTACTTGTAGAGGTCGCCTTCGCCGGCCTTCGGGAAGCCGTCCACCGACCAGGAATACTCGATGCCGTAGATCGGCTGGCCGTCGGTGGTGTACCCGATGGCCAGCACGGCCAGGAGGTCCCCGGTGGAATGGCCCGATTCGCTCTCGCGCCGCAGCTCGATGGCATCGACCTCGCTGGCGGCGACGGCGTGGATGGTCACGGCGCCCACGCTGCGGCCCGCGACCTTGAGGTCGATCGTGTGATCGCCGGCCGTCTTCGGGGTGACGACCAGCCACTCGCGGTCCTCGAACAGCCAGGTCTGATCGGCGTAGGCGTCCATGTCCGCGTCCGACTGCGACAGGTTCAGGACACCGTTGCCGTACAGCCGCCGGCCTCCCGCGTCCGCGTATTCCACCAGGAAGGTCGCGGTGCCGCCGACGAGGACGTTCACCGGCCCCTTCACACGGTACTCGTCGCGGCTCACGTCGATGAACAGCGGGCCCGCGAAGGTCAGCTCGGCGGCCGTCGGCTGGGCGACCTCGACGACGGCCTTGCCCCAGGATCGGGTGCCCGCCTCGCTGCGCCACACCACCACGTCGGTGGTGCCGGGGGCGACGGCGACGCAGTGGAAGCTGGTTTCCGTCGCGTCCGCGAAACGGTCCGACAGGGCCAGGACACCCGGGTCCTGGGATTCGGCCCACGCCCCTTCCAGGCTCATCTTGTCGTGGTCCCGGAAGGCGTACATCCGGAACTCGGTGCCCACCACGTAGGGGATGTGGAGGTCGTCGGCCGGGGGGTGGAGCGGATCGAAGGGCTTGAAGTCGAAGACCATGTCCAGGTCGTCATGGAAGTGGACCTGGTCCTGCGGACATCCGGCCAGGAAGCCCGTGGCCACGACGGCCAGTCCGAGCACCGGGAGCAAGCGGGAAGCCCTTCGCATGATCTCCTCCTTCGCCTGAGCATGGGTCAGGGTTCCTGCAATGGTACTTAGCAAACGGTGTGCCGGGCAGGCAAGCGGGTCGAATGGCGGCCGGAATGCTCCGGATCAACAGCCGAATCGGCAGATTGTGAGCGGGACGCCCGCGGGCGCAGGTTCGGCGGGTTGGAGCGCGACCGCACCAATCCGACCGGCGGGTGGAGGAGGATTGCTCCACGTCCTGCGGCTTGCGTATATGATTACGCGCACAGGCAGCAGGTGGTGCACCAGGGAGGGCGCAATGGGCTGGGACAACGAGCCTCGGAAGGTCAGTCGCCGCCTGTTCCTGCGGGACGCGACGGGATGGCTGCTGGCATTGCCTGCGGCGGGATTCGTCGCCGCGTGCTCGAAGGCGCGCGGGTCCGGCGACCTGGCGGGGGATCTGCCGGGCGACGCACCCATGGCGGATGTTCCCGACGTCCCTCCGTCGGACGGGGGGAGCGACGTGTCCGTGACGCCCGCGCGGACCCTGTCGCCCGCGCGGTTCCTGGCCCTGTCGGCGCTGGTCGACGCGCTGATCCCGGACGACGGGACGCCGGGCGCCGCGAAGGCGGGCGCCGCGGACTACGTGGACGGGATGCTGGGCGCCTTCGCCTCCGACGTGCCGCGCATCTTCGCGGGCGGGCCATACTCGGGCCGGCATGGCGGGCTGGACGGCTTTTCGACGTTCGTTCCGCTGACCCGCGTCGAGGAGCTGGCGTGGCGCATCCGCATCGAGGGCACGAAGGGCGTGGCCGAGCGGCAGTTCGCCCGGCTGGACGTGGGCGGGACGGCAGCCGGGGGCGAGCTGCCCGGCTTCCTGGCGAAGTACGAAGCGGGTCTGGACGACCTGGACGCCCAGGCGGTGGCCCAGGGATACGCGAACTTCGCGGACATGCCCGTCGGGGACCGGCGGGCCCTGCTGCAGAGCGGCGACGCCTCGATGGACGTCCGGATGGCCTTCGAGCACGCCGTCGAGGGGACCTACGGCGACCCCGTGTACGGCGGCAACCGGGACCTGGTGGGCTGGAAGGCGATCAGCTACGAGGGCGATCGGCAGCCCGTCGGCTACACCGCCCGCCAGATGTCCAACCCGGAGGCCCTCGGGCCGGAGGGTCTGTAACCCGGAGGAAGGCTGACATGGCGACACCCGATTTCGACGTCGTGATCATCGGTTCGGGCCCGGGCGGCGGCGTCGCTGCCTACGTGCTGTCGGTGCTGGGGGGGAAGAAGGTCGCGCTGGTGGAGAAGGGCCGCAACCCCTACCCGACGCTGGGCGATCCGGTGCTGCGCGGCTCCCTGTTCGGCAACGACGAGATCAAGCGGCGCCGGTACTTCGCGTTCCAGGACCCGGTGATCGAGCCCCGGGTCTACTGGGATCCGAAGGCGCAGAAGTACGTGAAGGGCGAGCTCCAGGGACTGGGCGTCTGCGTGGGCGGCGGCAGCGTGCAGTACGACGGCAACAGCCCCCGCCTGCAGCGGCTGGACCTGACGGCGAAGTCGTCGTTCGGGGACGTCGCGGGCGCCGACGTGGTGGACTGGCCGATGGACTACGACGAGCTGGTGCCCTACTACGACGAGGTCGAGCGGCTGGTCGGCATCCAGGGCCAGCAGGGCGCGGACCCCTTCGCGGAGCCGCGCGGGCCGTACCCGATGCCCCCGGGCTACCCGTCCAGGGCGGACCTCGTCTTCGTCGATGCGGCGACGAAGCTGGGGTACCACCCGCACCCGATGCCCACCGCGGTGAACTCGATCTTCTACCGGGGACGGCCCGCCTGCGTGAACTGCGGCTTCTGCGACGGGGGCTGCGCCCTCAACGCGAAGGGGTCGACGGGCGTCACCTGCATCCGGGACGCGCTGATCGCCGGCAACCTGACGCTGATGGACCAGTGCTGCGCCACGCAGGTGCTGTGCGAGCCGTCGGGCGGCAAGGCCACGGGGATGCAGCTGATCGACCGCGACGGGGCCGTGCAGACGGTCACCGCCTCCCAGGTCATCCTGGCGGCCAACGCCATCGAGACGCCGCGCCTGATGCTGGAGTCGGCGTCCGCGGCCCATCCGAAGGGTCTCGGCAACGGCAGCGACCTGGTCGGGCGCTACCTGATGTACCACAAGGACTTCAGCCTGATCGCGCTGTTCGATTCGGAAATCCGGTCCTACCGGGGGCGCTGCATCACCAAGGCGATCGCGGACTTCACGGTCAAGCCCGCCGGGGCCGGCGCCGACTGGCTGCGCGGCGGGTACGTCGAGCTGGGCGGGCAGATCCAGCCCGTGGCCTTCGGGGCCGAGCCGGACCAGCCCTGGTTCACGCACAAGGACATCATGATCCCCGGCATCCAGCGCCGGTTCATGTCCGCGATCTGCATGATCGCCGAGGACATGCCGGTCAAGGCCAACCGGGTCGAGCTGGACCCGGACGTGAAGGACGTGTACGGCCGGCCGGTGCCGCGGATCACCTACAACCTGCACGAACGCGACAAGAGGATGGCCGACTTCTACGCCGAGAAGCTGCGCGAGATCGCCCAGAATGCCGGCGCCAACACCGTGATGCCGCCGACGCCGCTGGACGCGAACCAGCGGTATTTCGACATCGAGTCGAAGCACCTGCTGGGGACGACCCGGATGGGCACCGACGCGGCGACGTCGGTGTGCGACCCCTGGGGGCGCCTGCACGAGGTCGACAACGTATGGGTCTGCGACGGCGGCACCTGGCCGACCTCGGCGGCGTTCAACCCGGTGCTGACCCAGCAGGCGCTGGCCTACCGTACCGCCGCGCACATGCTGAAGCCGGGCGACGAGACGTCCGTGATCCCGACCGATACGAACGCGTAGGCATCCCGGCGGGGGATCGAGGAGGAAGCATGAAGGACCAGGGACGATTCGCCGCGATCCTGGCGGCGTGCACCATGATGGTGGCCGGCGCGGCCCAGGCGGGGCCGGCGGCGGCGGGGCCCGACGGGATCGGCACGGACCTCGCCGGGGTCCAGCAGTGCACGGCCTGCCACGACGCCGTGGGCGCGGCCTGGGGGCACCTGAACAGCCACTCGCTGCTGCTGGACTGCCGGACCTGCCACAAGGTGACGGGGGCGTCGGGGAAGGGCCACGCGGAAACGCCGGCGTGCGGGACCTGCCACAGCCAGAAGTCGCACCCGACCGCGGCCACCGCGTGCAACACCTGCCACAATGCCCACGGCACGTCGAACGCCTTCCTGGTGCGGGACAGCGTGACGCTGGCGTCCGGCGTGGCGGAGACCTTGCACGTGACGAAGCCCGAGGGCGCCAGCAAGGACGGCCTGGTGCGGGCGGGCGTGTCGGGCCAGGCGGCGGGCTCGGGCCCCTGCGAGGTCTGTCACGAAACGACGACCGTGTACAACCACGCGGGCACGGGCGCGGCCCATGGGACACGGTGGTGCGCCGAGTGCCACCGCCACGAGGACGGGTACACGATCGCGACGACTGCTACGCCGGTGAAGGTGAAGCGCTGAGGCGCACCGGATCAAGGCGTTTCGACGATTCTAGACTCGCCGGTCAGTTTCTCCATTGACAAGGTCTTCGCGCCGGAAGGACACTCCTTGTCGCTCCCACTTCCGAGGGTGGACATGGGTTTGCATGACGAAGCCAGAAAGCAGGTCCTGGATGCGGCGATCGGGATGACCCGGCGCGGGCTGCTGGTCGGCACCGGCGGCAACGTGTCGGTGCGGATCGGCGACCTCGACCTGCTGGCCATCACGCCGTCCCAAAGGGACTACCTGGAACTGGGTCCCGACGACATCTGCGTGGTCGGGTTCGACGGGACGCCGGTCGAAGGCGCGCTGGCCCCTTCGGTCGAAACGCGCATGCACATCGCGGTGTACCAGGCCCGGCCGGACGTCAACGCCATCCTGCACACCCACCAGGTCCACGCCAGCGTGTTCGCGGTCCTCGGGGAGCCGATCCCGGCGCTGACCGACGAGCAGGTGGCGAACCTCGGCAACACGGTCGCGGTGGTCCCGTACGGGCTGTCCGGCAGCGAGACCCTGATGGCGAACATCCAGGCGGCGGTCGCCAACAAGTGCAACGCGTTCGTTCTGCAGAGCCACGGCGCGCTGCTGCTGGGCCTGGACGTCGAGCGGGCGTTGAGGAACGTGGAACTGCTGGAAAAGACAGCGCACGCCTACCAGATGGCGCTGGCCACCGGGAAGGCGGTCTGCC
>Ga0118677_10015036_pt1 | contig 10804 bp, 8 predicted proteins | sample AliMusrvi5mmetaG_FD_86154 | JGI IMG/M metagenome (GOLD analysis project Ga0118677, IMG submission 86154)
TTGATCGCGGTCTCCATTTTCCAGAGAAGGTCCAGGCCCCGCCCCTTGAGAGTGGAGGCGGGGATCAAGAGGTCATGCTCTTGTAAACAGAGATCACCGAACCGCTCTTTATACAGAGCCCATCCCGGTCCGTAGTCCATTTCCTTGACGCCGCGCGCCACGGCGTCCTCCGCCATCTTGAGAAAGAGGATCGTTCCGACTTCATATTTGCCGTATGCCCGGTCAAACCCCGTCCAGATGATATAGAGCACGTCGCCCAAATGTTCCCCGTACCAGAAGGCAATCGGCTGGTTGTCGATGAAGGCTGCGTGTGCACAAATGGCGCCCTTTCGGGTCATCAGGCGCACGCGCCCTCGGTTTTCCTCATTATCGGCGAAACCGGCTCCCACACCGCGCTGGTAGGTTTGTTGGGCGACCAACTCTGCGGCCGTGCAAAATTCTTCAGCGTTTGCAGGGGAAGCGAACGTCACATAACGAAGCCTTCCAGCGAATTCGGCTTCGAATTTCTTGAGCATCGGGCCCATGACATATTCGCCGCTTTCGATCACCGTTTTGATATTGGCGTCGATCTCGCTCTTTAGATTATTGTACTGGCGGACATGCCCGTAAAAGGGAACTTTCATCGTAACTACTCCTCGTTTGGTTTAATGGGTGACAAATTCCCGCTTTTCCACTGAAATTCCGGGAAAATGAAACGCGGAAAAGTATATCGGAAGAAAAGGCCGTGTAAAGCGGTTATTTTTGGGTCGCAGGGCATAAAAAGGCAAAAAACAGATGCTTTACCAGCAGGAGGGTAAGCGATTGATTTCGGTGTACCCGAAGGATTTGCCCGCGTTGGACAGTTTGCTTCTGACGAAGCTGCGCCTTTTCGGTTTCCATCCCCAGCCTTGACGCGCGGAGCTAAGTCAGATGAGGTTTGGAATTGATATTCAGGGGAATTGGTTTAACGTGACGGTATGAAACATCGGGAACAACACTATCATCGCCGATGGCCTATTGGGGCGGTCTTGGCCTTAATAATCGGGTTGGGAATGTCCGCTCAAGCTCAGGAAACCTCATCACCGCCCGCCGTTCATTTCGATTGGGAACCGGTGGGGTTGGGCGGTGGCGGCGCAATGTTTACGCCCGCCATCAGTCCGGCCGATCCTGACCGGATGATGCTTAATTGCGATATGAGCGGGGCTTATCAGTCCCGGGATGGCGGACAGTCGTGGGCCTTGATCCCTTATCGGCAATTGCCCGGGAATATTCGGTGTCGCCCGGCCTTTCACCCGTTGGATCCCCAGGTTGTTTTTGCCGCGGGCGGTTGGGCGGGCTCGCTTCATGTATCGCGGGATGGCGGGCAAACCTTTCAACCCATCGGGGACCTCAAGTCGGAGTTGATCGGCGAAATCGCGATCGATCCCGATCAACCGGAACGGATGCTGGTGGGGACCTCTGCCGGGGTCGCGCTTTCGAACGATGGCGGAGTCCACTGGAAATCCTGTCCGGGAATCGAGGGAATTCCCTTGTCCTTTCACTTTGAACGGACCGGCAAGCCGGGTAACCGGGCGCTGTTTGCGGGGACGACGAAAGGCGTTTATCGCAGCGATGACGGAGGCCAAGCCTGGCTTCCCAAAACGAACGGCTTGCCTTGGCCCGAAGTGCGCTCTTTTACGGGAGGCTCCAATCCCCGGACCAGCAACACGGTGCTCTATTGTTCCGTGACGGCCAAGGCTCTGGCAGGCCAGTATGTCGGGGGGGTCTATCGCTCCCGTGACCGGGGCGAAATCTGGGTGAGCGTGATGAAGGGCGACATCAACCGGGAGATTCGGCAAGCTGACGAGTGGGCCGATGGGCCCATTGCCCAATATCCGTGTGTGCTGGCCGGCGATGCCGATCCCAACACGGTCTATGCCTTTAACACCAGCACCGGGTTCGATCCGCCACATCATAATGCCGTCTGGAAATCAGAAAACGCGGGTGAAAGTTGGAAGGCGACTTTTTATTCCGATCCTCGCTGGAAAGGGCTCTACAACGTCGAGCCCAATTGGCGAACGGCCGCGATCGGTCAAAATTTCCAAGAAGTGGGTCTAGGTTGGGCCATATGCCCATCTGATCCGCGGCGGGTGTTATTCACCGATTTGGGAATGTGTTATCTAACCCGCGACGGGGGACGAACCTGGCTTACGGCAAATTCAAAAAACGCCGATCCGACAAAAACCGGACCGGATTCCCGGTGGCGGCCCCAGGGTCTTGTGGTGACGACCACCTGGAATTATTACGTCGATCCCCTGGATCCCGCCCGTCATTACATCGCCTACACCGATATCGGTTTCGCGCGCTCAACGGATCACGGGCGAAGCTGGCAATGGTGGGGGAAAAAGGCGCGGCCTCCCTGGCAAAACACCTGTTACGAACTGGCGTTCGATCCCGCGGTGGCAGGAAAAATATGGGGCGCGTTTTCCAATGTGCATGATATTCCCAATGGGAATATCATCGAAAACCGTCACAAGGCAACCGGGTCGGGTGGGGTCTGTCTAAGCCTGGATGCGGGAATTACCTGGAAACCGGCGAACATTGGACTACCCGTTTCCGCGACGACTTCGGTGATCGTCGATCCACATAGCCCGCAGGATCGACGGCGCCTGATTGCGGCGGTCTGGAATTATGGCGTATACCGTTCTGAGGATGGCGGACAACATTGGGCGCCTTTGGGGCAGGGATTGGGCTCGGAAAAGAACCGGCGCGTGACCCGGGTGGTTTTGCATTCGGACGGGACCCTGTTTGCGCTGGTGACGGCCTTGCGGATAGGCAAGGAATTTCAGGAGGATGGGGTAGGGCTTTATCGGTTGCCCCCCGGATCTGAAACTTGGGAGCCATTGTCCCCGAAACGATTTCTCTGGCCCAAGGATTTTACGGTTGACCCGTCCGACTCCCGGACGATTTATATGGGCGTTGCCGATGCCAAACTCCGTAAAGAAGGCGGGCTTTATCGGACCACCGACGGGGGGGCAAGCTGGGAACTGCTGGCCCGGAAAGGCCCGGAACATTTCGGGGCCTATCTGGACCCGCGGCGAAAAGGATGGATTTACATGACGTTGACCGAAGGGGCGCCGGAGTATGGCCTTTATTTGTCCCGGGATAACGGAAAAACTTTTTTGCCGATTACGGACATGCCTTTTTCGAATATTCAGCGGGTGGCCTTCGATCCCCAGGATGAGCGGATCATTTATGTCACCACTTTTGGAGCGAGTGTTTTTCGAGGGACGTTGAATCCGCTATTTTCGCGAGAGGCCGCGCGAAAATAAATGTTCAGAAGGCACCGGAACCATCCGCATTCTTGTGGGATGGAGGGCGTGTTGTCATCCGTGAGTTTTTGCACGGTAGGGCGAGCTCTCCGAGCGAGCCGGGGATGGCGTAACGGGGGAAAGCCGGGAGGAGACGGCTCGCTCGGAGAGCTCGCCCTACCTTCGAAACGGAGATCTGGATACCCCATACTCGTTCCGGCCATTGACATACAGCCAGCCCATAGAAGCTGTGAATAAATTAAAATCAGATGTAGCAGCGCTCTATGAGCGCCTGAATTTCTTAATAATTTGGTGCAAGAAACCGTTCGTAGAACGGTGCTACAACATTTTTTCACACCTTCATAGGTCTGGCTTTACTTTATTTCGGACGGTACAGCCCGATCCTCAGGCCTTCCGACGTGTTGCCTGTTCCTTACGCTTGGCGGCGGCCTTATCCGCAGCCTGGGCGTTTTGACGGGCTTCCTTGGCGTTTTTGCGCATCTCAGCGATCGACTTGGTTTTTAAGCGCGCGGCGCCCTTCCAGACTTTGGTCCCGAGCCGTTTTTCGCTCTTCAGGCGTTGTTGCGCCTTGGGAATTTCTTTTCGGTATTGCGGCAACCATTGGGCCTGGGCAATCAGCATCTCATCAACCATCTGGCTGATTTCGCGCGGATCGCAAACGGCGCCGGTCAGGGGATCCATCATCGCCGCCTGTTTCAGGAGGGCGACATCGCCGTGGACCGCGGCTTCGACGGCCAACCGTTGGACGCTGACCGAGGTGTTGCAGACCGCGGCGCAACCGAGGGGCAGATTGCCGACCTTGGGAATGCTGATCCCATTGCGATCGACATAGCAGGGGACTTCCACGATGGCGTCATCGGGCAGGTTGGTGATGCATCCGTTGTTGGGCACGTTGAAATGACCGCGATAGGGGCGCCCGGTGAGCAAGCCTTCGATGATGAAACTGCCGTGTTCATGACCGCGTTTGTCGGGGGCATAGCTCCAGGGATCCTGCTTGAGCCAGTTCGGGAAATCGGTTTCGAACCAGTTGCGGCCTTCGGTGCAAACCCGGAGATAGCCGCCGGTTTCGCCGTTGATCCAGGAATCCAGCGAGATCCACTGGCGAATATCGGCGGGGCGTTTGCGATACCACGGGACATATTCCGAAACATGGCCATTGGATTCGGTGGTATAGTAACCGAACCGACGCAACATATCGATTCGAATCTTTTCCGTTTTTTGATACACAGGATGGTTTTCAAATCCTTCCAGCAGGCGGCCGGTCCAATCCTTGCCTTGGTATTTCACCTGGATATACCAGGTCTGGTGGTTGATCCCGGCGCAGATGATATCGACATCCTTGTAGGTGACGGGTTTAAAACCCTTATCGGTCCGTTGTTTCCCGCCGTTGATGAGGAATTCGATGACCGAAGCGATCTGCCAGTGGCCACCCATAACCCCATGGCAGAGTCCGAGGGTGTGGACTTTCCCGTATTTGTTGGCCGCCCAGGTGTTCATGGCATTGGGATTGGCGTAATTGAGGAAGAGAGCGTTGGGCTGCGAGACTTCGCGGATATCGCGGCAGAAATCGAGGATGGCGGCGACATTGCGCTGGCCATACATGATGCCGCCGATGCAAAGCGTATCGCCAACGCACTGATCGACACCGTATTTGAGGGGGATATCAATATCAGTGGCAAACCCTTCGAGGCCGCCGATGCGACAGACGTTATAGACATAATCGGCGCCTTCCAGGGCGCGGCGGCGATTCGTGGTGGTCGTAATGCGGGCGGGGAGTTTGTTGAACTCGATATCGCGCCGGACCAATTGCGCGAGCATGTCGAGATTCTGGGCATTGATGTCCATGAAAGCGAATTCCGTATCGGCCAGTTCGGGGACCGCCAACATGTCCCGCATCAGGCCCCGGGTAAAACCGACACTGCCCGCTCCGATAATTGTCACCTTGCGCGCCATAATCGACTCCTTCTCTGGAGGGGATACCTCCAGTGGACCAACTTGATAGAGAGAAAACAGGTCCGAAATATAGCTTTATTGCGGGGTAGTGGCCACAGGAAAATTCAGAATAAAATCATCGATCAACCGACGGGAGATGCTCAGGGGGCCGGGCAGGTTGGGCAGATGGTCCAGGGAGAACCAATGCGCCTCCTCCAATTCATGCTGATCGACCTGGATCTCGCCGCCCGCATGCTCGGCCGTAAACGCGATCATCAATGAATGCGGGAAGGGCCAGGGTTGACTGGCGAAATAGCGGAGATTGCAAACGTCCAGGCCGACCTCTTCCTTGATTTCCCGCATGGCGGCTTGTTCAAGGGTTTCACCGGGTTCGACGAAGCCGGCGATGACGCTGAACATTCCCGGTGCGAAATGCCGGCCCCGGGCCAGCAATATCTCCCGGCCCCGGGTGATGCGGATGATGACCGCCGGTGCGATCCGGGGAAAGGCCAGGAAGCCGCAGGCGGAACACTCCTTGGATCGTTCGTTGGGGCGTGCCTTCACGGGTTGGCCACAGCGACTGCAATATTGATGGGTTCGATCCCAGTCCATGATCTGGACCGCCCGGGCCGCCAGCCAGAAAAGTTCATCCGGCAGACGCCCGAACACACTGCGCAAACCGACCCACTCAAAATCGGTTGGGGGTGGGGCGGCCGGTTCCGCTTCAGCTGAAAAACAAGGTTGTTCGCCCTGATAGCCCAGGAATTGGCGACGGATCAAACCAAGGTCTGGAAATGGAAAAACGAGACCGGTCGGCAGTTCGGGCGAATGCTGGGCATCCGCATGAACCAGGATGTCAGTCCCGCGAAAAATCAACCAGAGCGCCGGACGGGTCGGCGTTTCGGGTTCCTGGACAGTAGGAATAAAATGCATGACACAGATTGAAACATCGGGCGGCGCAGGTCAAGGAGCGTCTTACGCAGTGTCGCTGACCCGTTTACTGCAGGCGGTTTTACCTACCATCGCTAACGCGATCCTTTTTCTGAGCGGTAACCCACCCCGCGCTTCGGGCACCCCTCCCGAGAGGGGATCTTGACGACTATCAATCAGTTTAGTGAGGGTCCCCTCCAGCGGAATGAGTTCCGGCAGTTTCGTAAAGGTCCCCTCCTGCGGAGGGGTGCCCGAAGGGCGGGGTGGGTTATGTCCGGAATGCGGCTCCCGCGGGCCCACTCCGCCCTTGAGTTGCTTCGCTCAATCGGATACAACCAGACTGTTTCACTGAAAGGACCCGCCATGTATCGTCTCCGATTTCGCCAGGTGCATCTCGATTTTCACACGTCCGAACATCTTCCGGACATCGGTTCCGCGTTCGATAAAAAAGCCTGGCAGGCCGCCTTGCGGGCGGGACATGTCAATTCCATCACCTGTTTTTCCAAGTGTCATCATGGGTGGACCTATCATCCCACCCAGATGGGCCGTCTTCATCCCAATCTGAAATTTGATCTCCTGCGCGCGCAGTTCGAGGCCTGCAAGGAAATCGATGTGAATGTCCCCATTTATCTCAGCGCCGGGATCGATAATGTCGCCGGCCTGGCCCATCCCGAATGGCGGGAGATGACGATCGATGGCCGTTACTTCGGCTGGGCGGTCAAAGCGAATGAACCCGGATTTTCCATGATGTGTTTCAATACCCCTTACCTCGACTACCTCTGTGCGCAGATCCGGGAAGCCGTCACGCTCTTTCCCACTTGCGATGGAATCTTTCTCGACATTATTTCGCATCACCAGTGCTGTTGTCGCTGGTGCCGGGAGACGATGGACCGGGCGGGACTGGATCTGGAGAAAGAGGGCGACCGCAAGATCCATTCCGAGATGGCCCTGGACCGTTATTTCAAGGCCACCACCGCGGCGGCCCGATGTATCCGGCCCGACATGCCTGTTTTTCACAACAGCGGTCATATCGCGCCCGGCAAACGGTCCATCCTTAAATATTTCAGTCACCTGGAATTGGAAAGCCTGCCCACCGGCGGCTGGGGCTATGACCATTTTCCCCTGTCGGCGAAGTACTGCCGCAATCTCGATCGGGACATCCTCGGCGTGACCGGAAAATTCCATACCACCTGGGGAGAATTCGGCGGATTCAAGCATCCCAACGCCCTCCGGTACGAATGCGCCGCCATGCTGGCCTACGGGTCCAAATGCAGTGTCGGCGATCAACTGCATCCCCTCGGGCGGATGGATGAGAGTACCTATTCCCTCATCGGAGCGGCGTTTGCCGAAGTCGAAGCCAAAGAACGCTGGTGCGATGACGTTGCGAATGTGGCCGATATCGCCGTACTCTCCAAGTCGTCCCGGAATCCCGATGCGGTCCGCGACGATGCCGCCGATACCGGCGCCTGCCGGGTTTTGCTCGAAGGCCATTTCATGTTCGATATCATCGATGCCGAGAATGACTTCACCCGCTATCGCCTGCTGATTTTGCCCGATGAAATCGTCATCACGCCCGAGTTGAAGGTCAAGTTGGACGCCTATCTCGCGGGCGGTGGAAAACTTTTCCTAACCGGCAAAAGCGGCTGGTTGGAGAACGGTACGGACTTTGCCTGGCCCTTGGGCGCCCGCCGGGAGGTGGAAAGTCCCTTCCAACCCGATTTCATGCTGCCGCGGGCGGATCTGCGGCCGGACTATTGCGCCTCGCCATTTGTCGCTTACCAGCCTTCGCAACGGATCCGGGTGACCACCGGTGAATCGCTCGGGGAGGTATACGATCCCTATTTCAATCGCACCTACAAACATTTTTGCAGTCATCAGCACGCTCCGCCGCGACCGGACGCCTCCGGTTTCAGCCTGGGGGGTCGACAGGGCGCCCTTTGTTATCTGGCCCATCCGATCTTTTCCATGTACCGCACTTCCGGCGCGGTGGTCTTGAAGGATTTCTTGGTGAAGGTCCTGCGCCTGCATCTCGGCGAGCCGACGGTCCGGGTTTCTTTGCCATCGACCGGACGCACCACCCTGATGCGACAGGCCAAGGACAACCGGTATGTCTTACATTTGCTGTATGGCAATACCATCCAGCGCGGCAGTGGGGAGCTGTTTGTGATTGAGGATTTGCTCCCGCTGACCCAGGTTGAGGTCAGCGTTCGCGTTCCCGAAAGCATCCGGCGGGTGACCCTGGAGCCGCAGGGGCGTGAGATCCCGTTTACTGTCCAGGATGGAAAGATCGCCCTGACCGTGGAGCGGTTGGAATGCCACCAGATGGTGGTCTTGCAATATTAGGTTTAAAAAACTGTTGCACGGGGCGGAGGGCTTTTGCTATAAAAGGCGCGCTTTCACGGAAGCGAGCGTAGCTCAGTTGGTAGAGCGCTACCTTGCCAAGGTAGTTGTCGAGGGTTCGACTCCCTTCGCTCGCTCCATTTTTTTGCCCTGAAATAATTCCCCTTCGAAAAAGAATTTAACCACGGATGTTGTTCAATGCGCATTCCGGAAGTACAGCCACGCGTATCGCGTGGCTGATCCGTTTCAGGGAGAGTCGAGAGGCCAGGCTCCCGTGTAGCCCCGCTCTATGCGCGGATCTTTCCGACATGCCATACGCTGCCCGAAGTCGTATCGATCAAAAATTTAACCACGGATGGTACGGATGGCACGGATGTAGTTCGCCGCGCTTTCCGGAAGTACAGCCACGCGTATCGCGTGGCTGATCCGTTTCAGGGAGAGACGAAAGGCCAAGCGCCCCATGTAGCCCCGCTCTATGAGCGGATCTTTCCGACATGCCATACGCTGCCCGAAGTCGTATCGATCAAGAATTTAACCACTGATGGTACGGATGGCACGGATGTAGTTCAACGCGCATTCCGGAAGTACAGCCACGCGTATCGCGTGGCTGATCCGTTTCAGGGAGTGACGAAAGGGAAGGGCAGGGAGGTTGGGTTGCTTTGGGGGAGGCAGATGGGCGGGGGAATGCTGGAATGAGCGAAAGTTTGAAAATCGAAGCCGAAATTTAATAAGCTGAGCGAAACTTGATGCTGTTTCGTTGCTGATCAGAAATATCCATTTTCTGAACGACCTCCTTTGCTGTTACGGTAGTGTTAGAGTCGTAAAAACCGACGTATATTGCAGTCTGATCACAATAGATTGAAGGGAGTAGATTTGCAGAACGAAAAGAATCAATTAATTTGGCAATCAAAAAAGGAGGGGTGTTGTGCGTGTTAGTCACTTCAATGCTTGGGTCTAATATGTCGCCATGAAATGAACAAACGGGCCGAACTCCGAGGGGGTTAAGAGAATATTTTCCCCCCGAAGGGCAAACTGGCAACTTGCGATCAACACAGAATTGAAGAACAGGCCATTCGGGAAGGATGGAACCTTCGCCATAACTACTTCTCATGGCGTGTTGCTCTTTAGCGCCATCAATCATATTTAAATTTAGGACGCATTGTTGTAAATCCGCCTTCTTATTAAATCGGATATTGAAGGGATTAAGGATGAAGAAATAGGCGAGGATTCCGATTGCCAAAAGTCCGTAAATGATAAGGCGGGTTTTGGTGGGTGAGGTCATTTAATTTGATTTGTTCATTTATCTGCCTCGCAGGACATTGGCTGATTGGTAAACCGACAATTTCCCTTTAATGAATTCACTATACTGCCAGCAAAGGGGGCGGTCTAGGCGATTTTAGGGATGAGGGGGAGGGTAGGATGGGTTTATTTATTTGAAGGCTGGGCGGCTTTGGGAGGGGAAATGGGCAAAAATTACTGGATGAGGATACTTACGGTTGGACTGCGGTTTGCGGATCACGAGATACTGGAGCACCGCATGGTTGGGCTTTCATTTTTGATCTTTTGATCGCCCTGTAACTATCATAAGGGAGACAGATGGTGTCCGCTACAAAGGATAAAGGCATATCGATAATACTTAAGACGAATAGTGGGGGATTAAAACAACATGGCGGAATGTCCCAGCTTGCTTCGGGTAGAGTGGGCTGAATTGTTTCGGAGATTGCATCATGAATGAAGATGCCATCCAAATACGTTCCCGGATAAAATGCCGTGCGCTCATTTTCATCTAAATTCTTGCGGGACAAAATACTCGTACATCCAGAAAACACCATGATGCATACGAGGCACATTATCCGCCCTATGAAGTGAGGTTTCATTGTCATAATTTAAACCAGCCCACCAACACCCCCCGCCTCACTGGTCATCGGCTGATTGGCAAACCTTTCGAGCCAATAACCAGACTTCCAATGAATTCACTATACTGCCAGCAATGGGGGCGGTCTATTTGTTTTTAGGGGGATGGGAAGCCGTTCTATCCTTGCGTCCATCAGAAAATGGCATAAGATTCGGGTATATGTAGGGTGCGAATTTTGGTGGGGGAGCAATTGATAGTGGCGGCGTGATAACTCCTTAAAAACGCCGGTTTGGAATGGGATGTATGGATGGATAGGGACCGGGCGGCTTTTGCCGCCCGGCCGCGGGTGATTAGCCGGCGGAGTCTTCGACCCGATCTTTCATTCGATAACTCGGGCCGTCGATCACGACCATGTGGGCATGATGAAGGAGTCGGTCCAAGAGAGCGGAGGCCAGGG
>Ga0118677_10015038_pt1 | contig 10804 bp, 11 predicted proteins | sample AliMusrvi5mmetaG_FD_86154 | JGI IMG/M metagenome (GOLD analysis project Ga0118677, IMG submission 86154)
ATATCAACTGGTCAGGAGTAAAAGGTCTCTGTGATATACTCTCACATCAATACTTCAATATCGATGCTGAGGAAATTTTTGAAATTTGCACAAATAACCTTGCCGACCTGCATGAGGCCGTAAAAAACTTGGTGGCGAACTTGAATAAATCTTTAACCAGTTGTCATTAATGGTCATACAGATTTAATTGCCGCTTCTAAATCCCATTACTCTTTAGTCCTGTCAAGCTTGTTTGCCTGCAATAAGTACCCAGTTGTACCCTCTATATTTTCAGTGCCGATGAACTGGGTTCCGGTATGCGCAAGATGATGATGTACGGCAAAAAGTACGGAGGATTGGATCCTCAGCTTATTGAAGGTGATATATTTCGCATGATCATCAGCGTGCTGGAATTTGGAGCAAATACAGAAAGAGCCCTTGAACCCTCACAAGTCGGGGTGCATGATGGGGTGCATGACATCAGATTGACTGAAACGATGAAGAAAATAATAGCCTTTCTGGTTGAACCGAAATCAACTCCGCAACTCCTGTCACAACTTGGCTATTCTCGACGAACCCGTAATTACGAAGCTGCGATCACAAGTCTTATCAATTCTGATATAATAGAAATGACCTTGCCGGATACTCCACGAAGCAAGAATCAGCAATATCGCCTGACTGAAAAAGGTCGAAAACATCAGGACAAGAGATGAAACAGGAATGTGTACTGATACTCTTTATATTGCTCTCAGAATATGTGACTTGTAAAATAACGATCAGGTAAGAGGAGGGGCGGAATGACAACAGCCGAAAAGATATTTAAGAACAGTAAGAGAGCTACCTGAACCCATGCTGCATGAGTTATTGGATTTTGCTGAATTTTTAAAACAGAAAAAAGTCGCAGAATCATCTAAATCAGGTAGTATAGCTCAATCAATTCAACAGCGCTTCAAAGGCCTCGAAGCTGATAATATCTCAATTCCACCGCGCGAATTGTCTCGTACGCCACCACAATTTTAACATTGATGAAAAGTGCATTTTTATTAGACACCAATGTCCTGTCAAAATTAATGCGCTCTCAGCCCGATGTACGATAAATCCGCGCTGAGATATGCTGAACTGGTATCACAAAGAACCCGTTCCGGTAAACCGGTGAGTACAGAAGACGCACAGATAGCCGCTATTGCCTTGAGTGAAAACCTTACTCTACTGACCAGAAACATCAAGGATTTTATTGGAATAGACGGACTGAAACTTGCTAATCCATGGCTCATAACATGATTCACAGTTGATCCCCCTGGAGAAAAAAATTACCCACCACTTCGACCTTCCACAATCGCCTGATATTCGCAATAGCACATTATTGCTTTTTATAACACCAGGGAAGCGCTATATTCGAATTAGTAATCATACGATAAATGTAAAAATAGTTAATTGTGACTGAAATATCATACAAAGAATGGTCTTCCATGAGCGATTCTGTATTGGCTGAGCAAATCGGCAATTTTGTAAAGCATCATAGGCTGGAGCAGAACAAAACGCAGGATATGCTGGCACATGCAGCCGGCATCAGTCGTTCCACCCTCAGCCTGCTCGAAAGAGGGGAGTCGGTAACCCTGGCCACACTCATACAGGTGTTGAGGGTATTGGATCAGTTGCAGGTGATGGATGTCTTTGAGGTACAACAAAGCATCAGTCCGCTGGCTATGGCCAAAATGGAACAGGAGAAAAGAAAAAGAGCAAGGCAAAAAAAAACAAATAATCCGGAAGGAGCTGACTGGTAAATATGAACACAGCGTTTGTGAAAATATGGGGCGAGTTGGCCGGTGCCGTAGCCTGGGATGATGTTTCCGGCATTGCAGCATTTGAATACGATCCGAAATTTATAAGTCGGGATTGGGATATAGCCCCTCTACAAATGCCTCTCAATTCAGGCAGAAGAAGTTTCCGATTTCCTTCCCTGAGGAAAAAAGCAGACCCGGCACTTGATACGTTCAAAGGTTTGCCTGGCTTATTGGCTGATGTGCTGCCCGACAGATATGGCAGTGAATTGATCCGCATGTGGTTGGCGCAGCAAGGCCGCCCACTGGACAGCATGAATCCGGTGGAAATTCTGTGCTTTATCGGCAACAGGGGGATGGGAGCTTTGGAATTTGAGCCGGCCATATTACAACAAGGCAAAAGAGCATTCTCCGTTGAAATAGATAGCCTTATAGATATTGCACAAAAAATATTGTCACAAAAAGAGGCCTTTATTACCAACCTGAAGGGGGGTGAAGAAAAGGCGGTCATGGATATTTTACGGATAGGCACATCAGCGGGTGGGGCAAGGCCGAAGGCGGTAATTGCCTACAATGAAAAAACGGGAGCGGTGAAATCGGGGCAGACCAATGCGCCCTCGGGGTTTGAGCATTGGCTGATCAAGCTTGATGGAGTAAGTGATGTTCAAGTGGGCGCCAGCAAAGGATATGGACGGGTTGAAATGGCATATTATACCATGGCAATTGCATGTGGCATTGAAATGATGCCGTCCAGGCTACTGGAAGAACATGACAGAGCACATTTTATGACCAAACGATTTGACCGGGAAGGCACCTCAACCAGGCACCACATACAGACCTTTTGTGCTATGAAGCATTTTGATTACAATGCGGTAGCAAGTTTCAGTTACGAGCAGCTTTTTCAAACCATGCGGGAACTCAGGCTTTCCTATCCCGATGCAGAGCAGATGTTTCGAAGGATGGTGTTTAATGTGGCGGCTCGCAATTGCGATGATCATACCAAAAATTTTGCATTCAGGCTGAAAAAAGATGGGAAATGGGAATTGGCACCAGCCTACGATATATGCCATGCATACCAGCCGAAACACCAATGGGTAAGCCAGCATGCACTGAGCATAAACGGAAAGCGAAACAACATCACAAAAGAAGATCTGCTGCTCATTGGCAAATCAATTAAGAACAAAAAAGCAGAAGACGTGATTGACGAAATAAGTGATACGGTAGGCAAATGGAAGACCTTTGCTGATGAGGTGGGCGTTTCATCTGCACTTCGTGATGAAATAGAAGCCACCTTGATAAAATTGAAATAATGACCTGCCCGTCCGCCATCGACTCACTCACCATTTCGAAATCCCATTACTCTTCAGCCATTGCTGAGCATCAGCATTGCCAAGCTTGGCAGCCTGCAATAAGTCCGCTGTTGCTCCATCTTTATCACCCTGGTCAAGTTTTATAGCAGCTCGATTGAGGTAGGCAGGAACAAAAGACGAGCTAATTTCAATGGCTTTTGTATAGTCTGCTGTGGCCCCTTTATTATCTCCAAGATCAGATTTAATACTGCCCCGGTTATTATAGGTATCAGCAGATTTTGGATTGATTTCAATGGACTTTGTGAAGTCAGCCAAGGCGCCTTGCTTTTCTCCCGAGCTGAATTTTGCAGCCGCCCTGCTGTTGTATGCATCAGCAGATTTCGGATCCAGTTCGATGGCCTTTGTGTAGTCAGCTATTGCACCCTTGAAATCATTGTTACCGAATTTTATTTCAGCACTTGTGAAAAAAGTTTTGGCGTCATCTGTCGGGTTGGCGTTTGCAAGTGAATATGCAAGCATGAGTGCAAATATTGATAGAGATAGAATCCGAAAATAATGTTTCATTGGTTACTTCAGTTCAAATGGTTATGTAAAAATCCTTGTGTTCCAAGAACGATTTATTACCCGGCTGACGGGGCAGGGTTTATCACGGCCCCGTCAGGAGAATGATTCTTTCAGGGTTAAAATGTCTGTGTTAAGCCCACATTGAACGATCGACCTTGTCCAGCAACTGACTCAAATGGTGTAAGTCGTTTGTTCGCAAGGTTGTTGTCATAGTTGATGCCGCCGAGCGGGAGATAATATAACCTGTCGAAAAGGTTTGTAATACCACAATCCACCCGAAGGTTTTTCCATTGGTATGCTGCGCGGAGATTGAGTATCGCAAATCCCGGAGTAGTCGGTTCTTTGCGGAGAGCATCAACCTCCGTTTTGTCACTGACAAGTTGCAGCTCCACAGCATTAGTCCATCCGGAGACTCTCTGCTCCAGCGAAAGGGAACCATTCAACGGCATCATGTGGTAGAGTGAGTTACCTGTGTCAGAGTTACGGCCGTGCACATAGCCAAGGCTGCCACTTAGTTGGCCGCTGCCATAACTGCCATTATCCCATACACCAATCTTTCCCGAAACATCAAGCCCGTAAATCCTGGCATCATGATTGGCAAACTGTAACGTGTTGCCGGTGGACTTGAGGGTTAACACATTCACATCAATGTAATCATTGACATAGGTGTAGTATGGTGTTACCTTCAGCTCCCAGTTTTTGCGCGCACTGTCATGCAAGTCTGCCGAGAGACTCAGGGTATTGGCAGTTTCCGGTTTGAGATCGAGATTGCCGACATAAGCATTACCATCACCGACCCAGTTGATCATGCCGCTGCACATAAAGCTGTTCGACCACGCATAGCGTTCGTAGAGGTTTGGAGTGCGGGTTTTGCGTGCAAAGCCGAGCTCATAAGCGGCATTGGATGCAGGCTCAAATTTTACCTGAGCCGTTATGTCCAGATTATTGTCATTGCGCGCATGATCCTGAGCATTAAAGGTTTTGGCATCAGCAGCATACATCATTCCGGTGTTATACCCCTGCACACTGCCCGTATTCATCTGCACCAGCTCATCGCGAACACCGAGAACTGTTGTCAGCTCTTTGCTGACTTTTGATTCCCATTCGGCAAACAGACTGTACCGGTCACGACGTCCGTCATTGATGTTTACGAAGGTGTTCGGCGACATCATCATGCTTCCGGCAACCGGCGGCCATGAGTCGTTAAGGGTGAAACGGTGGAATTCGTGTCCGAGGCGCAGAAGGTTCTTCTCGGCAAAAGGAATTTCCGCTTTTAACGAATAACCAAGATCAATACCGCGAGTTTCCATCGGCATATAGGTCATTCCGGTCTGAACAGCAGGAATCGCCAGTTTATCTTTACCGGAATCCATCTTGTGGTAGGTATTCTCCCAGAAAGCTCTGGTTTCAAGTTTTCCCCAACTGAAGCTGTCCTTATAGCCGAGATTGAAAAACGAAGCGTCATTATCGACCATGTCCATCCACTGGTTGACAAATCCCTGGTCAGGAATCGATTGATGGCCAGCTTTGATGGTCAGGAGGCTGGTGTCGCCTTTCAGGGCCAGGGTGGCACCGAGATTACGGGATTCGTAATAGGTTGATGTTACAGTATTCCCATGACCATCCTTGTAATCCTTTGCGTGATCGATGGATCCGGTAACTCCAAAGCTGAGGTTGCTGTTTGCGACTGCGCCAGAAAATGCAGCCCCTGTGCTCTGGTTGATGCTTCGGTAATAGGTCGAAACACTCCCGGACCCTTTGGCTCCTTCACCGGGTTTAGCGAAAACCGGCTGATCCGATTCTACATGGATAGTTCCGCCGACGTTGTCACCACCGTAACTGACAGGCGTAACACCGGCTTTAACACCGACGCTGCTCACGTTCGAAGGTGCTATGTACGACAACGGAGGATTCATGTGATTGGCACAGGCAGATGTCAGGCACATTCCGTCAACGTATATCGTTAAACGGTCGTCTCCCAGTCCGTGAATGATCGGAAGGCTCGAAACCCCTCCTCCAGTAGCAAGTGTGACTCCCGGAACATCCTTGAGTAACGATGCCGTGTCACTGGTTTTCAATCGTTTTGATGCCAGAGGTGCCTCTGGTTTTTCTGAAGTTCCGGTAATAACAGTTTCCTGGCTTATCGCTTCTAAACAAAATGCCGGCAAGGGCAGTGCTGAAGCTATCACAAGAAAGGGTAGGAGCTTAATAATAATTCTGTCAGTTTTTCTCATATCGATAAGTAAAAAAATGATTTGGTTTGATGGAAACAAAAAGCACGACAGTCTGTAATTCAGAAAGTTATTGCCTGCTGTTCTTTCCAGACAGTTAAATATTAGCAAACACATCATGCCTTTCATATCAAAAACACAATGTCGTGGCTGTTAGCGTTTCAAGTGTGAAAACTGAAGCTAAGCGTTGGGTGGATAGTCGATTTGGCGCAGGACACCGTCGAGCAGAAAAGAAGAGTGATCTGAGGTGAATATATGACCGGTGGTGACTGTCAAAAGAGCATGTTGCATGTCAGGGAGAAGGCCTGGCATCACGTTGAGTAACTCTTCCAGCGTTTTAGCTGGAACTTGCTTCTCCGATGAAGCTGGCTGAGTATCGGTCGTGGCGGCAATTTTTTTATGAAGAAAACAGTGTCCACAGCAATCCATCGTTTTCTTTTCGCAGACAGTTTCCGCGATAGCCTTTTGATTTAAGAAGAAAAGCCCATAACAGACGAGTACGCCGTTAATTTGTACAAGCATCCCGACAAGCATCAGAACTGCGATGGATCGGGTTGCTGCACTCATAACTTTTTCTTGATATTCTGGAAATACTGATCAGTCGCCCAGAAGATAGGCTTTTTTACAATTGTGAACAATAAGCCGAATTTCCCTCCCTCATGTCATCCCTCCCCCCTGAATATCCCACAGAAAGATTGTATTCCCAATGTTCCTGAAAGCCGGAATCCTTCACCATACACAACACCTATCTGCTCGCCGAAATACCGCGCGCGCGCGTCGAGCCCGGTAAGAAACTCTTTGCGATTGATCAGCGTTTTTGGTTCTTCTATTGCACCTTCGCGGTGAAATTGTGTAGTGAAGGCAAGAACTCCCTTTCTGGATGCATAAAAGGTTTCCGAGACATCAATGATAACATCTGGTTGAATATGTTTAAACTGTATATAATAAAGCAGGTGTTGAGGTCTGTGTGGTTCCTGAAGAGTTCCGTTCATGGTTGTAGGAAGCTGTTGAAGACCGGCATAGTAAAAAGCATCTGTTACCAGTTTTGAGGCTTTTATGTGATCAGGGTGCCGTTCATCAGGTGGGTTTGCAAATACAACATCCGGTCTGACATGCCTGATAACCCGGATAATTTCAGCAAGGTTTTCTTCATTATAGAATAATTTCGAATCGCCGAGGTCAAGAGTTGTTCGACTCTGGTACCCCATCACTAATGAAGCGGCTTCCGCCTCCCTCTTTCTTGTTTCTGGTGTACCCATCGTACCCATCTCACCCCTTGTCAGGTCGCATACAGCTACTGATCGGCCTTCACTCATTATTTTCAGAAGCGTGGCTCCACATGCTAGTTCAACGTCATCGGGATGAGCGCCAAATGCCAGCGCATAAACTTTTTCAGCTGAACTTTCCAATTGTCTTGTCATTAATCCTGCTATATTTAAAGGCGTAACCCCATGATAATATTATTTTTTTTACCAATGTTGAAAGTAAAGATTGTTCGGCTGCACAAACAAGCCATTCTTCCGGTTTATGCTACCGCTCATGCCGCCGGAATGGACATTTCCGCATGCCTTGAAGACCCGGTAACAATCCAGCCTTTTACAACAGCATTGATTTCTTCCGGGTTTGCCCTTGAATTACCAGAAGGCTATGAGGCACAGCTCAGGCCAAGAAGTGGTCTTGCATTACGTTCTATGATATCACTTCCGAACACCCCTGCAACTATTGATGCCGATTATCGGGGGGAGGTCAAGGTGATTCTCATTAATTACAGCAGTGAACCGTTTACAGTTCGTCACGGCGACCGCATTGCTCAGATGGTGGTTGCACAGGTTGAACAGGTTTGCTTTGATGAGGTTCAAGAGCTGGGTACAACAGCAAGGGGTGACGGTGGATTTGGTCACACAGGAACCGGAAACCAGGCTGCTGAAGCTGCTAAAGCGTAAAGGGTGATCCGGATTTCAGATACGCGAGACCGAACTTGTCAAGTTTTCTGTAGAGAGTCGCCCGGCCTATTCCGAGAATATGGGCTGTTCTTGTGAGATTGCCGCGAGAAGCTTTGTATGCTGTGATGATCGCGTCCCGTTCATGTGCTTCAAGTGAATAAGACATCATCTCGTCTTTTTTACTGGCCGGAATGACGGGTTCCGTGATGGTTTCCGTTAATGTATTCTCGGATGAATCTGCATGTGTTGAACTAGGGACAAAAGCTATACGCAGCGTATCAATAGTGTTTCCCTTTCGGGTAACTGCTGATCGTTGTACGGCATTTTTAAGTTCACGGATATTTCCCGGCCATTGGTAATTTTCCAGACTTTTTAACGCCTCGGGTTCAAACTGCAGTTGTTCAAGGTTGTTTGCTTTTGCGAACTCGTCCAGAAAATATTTGGCAAGAAGTGGAATATCTTCAGCTCTTTCACGAAGTGTCGGTACGAAAAGAAGAAATTCTTCGAGCCGATAGTAGAGATCTTCCCTGAAGAGATTTTCTTTTATTGCTTTTGAAAAATCTCGATTAGTGGCTGAAATGATACGAATGCTGACTTTTTTTTCGTTTTTCTCTCCGACTTTCCGAATTTTTCTTTCCTGCAGCACTCGCAGAATTTTTGCCTGTACATCAGAATTCATGTCACCGATTTCGTCAAGAAAAAGAGTGCCGTTGTCAGCTTGTTCAAAAAAGCCAATGTGTTCCTTGTCTGCTCCGGTGAATGAGCCTTTCCCATGACCGAAAAGAAGGCTGTCGGCCAGATTGTTTGAAATCGCAGCGCAGTTCACTGAAACGAACGGGCCGTCTTTTCTCCTGCTTCCGTAGTGAATGGCCTGGGCAAACAGCTCCTTGCCGGTGCCGCTTTCGCCAAGAATAAGCACGTTAAGGTCAGTATCCATGACTTGCCGGACCTGTTCCAAAGTTTGTTTCAGTGCCGCGCTTTTTCCAATAATATTGCTGAACAGTTCCTTGTTTTTCAGTTCTGTCTGCAGTTCCTGTACCTGTTTTTTAAGAGAAGATTCGGTAAGTGAGTTACGCATGACAATTTCAAGGCGTTCAATGTCCAGAGGTTTGGTCAGGTACTCGTATGCGCCAAGTTTAATGCATTTTACAGCATTGGGGATATCATCAGATGCGGTAATCATAACGACGGGCGTGGAGATATTCTCAGTTTTTAAGTGCTGCATCACCTCAAAACCATTTTTTTTTGGCATTTGTATGTCAAGGAGAATAACGTCAAAAACCTTTTCAGTAATGCATTGCAAGCACTCATCACCGTCTTTTGCCTCTATCGTGGCATATCCCATTTTCTGAACATAATGGGTAAGAATTCTACGCGTTGTATTGTCGTCATCAGCAATAAGGACAACTTTTTTTCGTGAGTCGCCCTTATTGCGTCCGGTAAAATGGTAAACACTATCTACATCCAACGCATACATACTTTTCTCTCTTGAGGGAGTTGAGGGGGGAAAGTGGAAAAATATATATAAACTTCTTTTACATTAAACCATAAGGGATTTTCAATAGTTCCGACAGTGCTTTTATTGCTCATGTAAAAGTATGAACAAAGTGTTTTATTGATCTTGTCAGTTTTTTTGCTTGAGTTCCGGAGCCTGAGTTTTTATTTCACGAACAATTTCTTTCTGTGAGAAGGGGATTTGTGTGATCTCTTTTCTTTGCCGATCGTGACCTGCATGCATTCCTGGCGAAACAATATTGTTCACAAGCTGTCCAAGTCCGGAACTGACATTGTTAAACAGGTTCTGAACTTGACCGGAGCTAACTGTTGAATTCAGATTTTCAAGCAGGTTTTTCCATAATTTACCGAGTTCGTGAAAAGAACTTTGAACCTGTTCTGAATTGATAGTGGCGGTTACCCCCTCAATCAGTTGTCCTGTGGTAGAGGTGACACCTTCAATAAGCTGTCCGGAAACAGAGTTGACATTACTGATGATTCCCTTGACCGGTTCGGAATTGATGGTCGAAGTAACTCCTTCAATGAGTTGTCCGGTAGCCGAACTTACCGAGCTGATTATTCCCTGAACAGACACAATCGTTGAATCAATCAAAATACCCACATTGCCGATCAGATTAGCCATGTCACCATTGCCGACATTGCTTTCCTGTGTTGCTATCGGCGCTGCCTTTTTTGGGGCGCCTGCCGCTTTGTTGAGCTCTTCTGCTGCCATAGTTGTAGATGGTTAAGGGTAAATAATTAGATATATTTCGCTCAATATAACAATCTATTTACTAAGTTCTTTACCTCTCCAAAAGGTATTTTGATGAGCAGTGAGTCCTACCCTCCGCTGATATTATCCTTGTAGTAACGGATAATCGTTTCCTGATCACATCCCAGTGCAAACATTAAATGAATGGTTCCAAAAATTAACTGAAGTCTGATTATACCGTTTTGGTGATATCGTCTGGCCGAAGTGGTGACTTGGTTTTCAAGAATATGGAATGGTTCGCGCTGTTCAATACGATTGATAATGTTGATATCTTCCATGACGATCAGCTTTTCGTCGAATCCTCCGATTTCATGAAAGAGTGAGGTATCAATAAAGAGCGACTGGTCCCCTCCACGACATACCGTCAAGGGAAACTGTGTGCACCATCCATAAAGGCTCATGATGGGATTACTGTCATTAAAGTCCATTCTGAAGCATCCGGCTTTTTTCCCATCTGAAGACGCTGAACGGATATTGCTGATAAAGGTTTCCGGAGGGAGAGTATCAGCATGTAGAAAATAGAGAATATCCCCTTTGGCAAGCATCGCACCAGTATTCATTTGTATGGCGCGTCCTTTTGCGCTGCGGCATACTTGCACCGGAAAGTCGGAGAGAATCCTCGGGGTTCCATCGGTGCTGGCATCACAGACAATAATTTCAACCGCTTCAGATCGTTCAGTTATCGTAAGGAGTGCCTTGAGCGACTGAGCAATAATTGCCTCTTCATTAT
>Ga0118677_10015039_pt1 | contig 10802 bp, 8 predicted proteins | sample AliMusrvi5mmetaG_FD_86154 | JGI IMG/M metagenome (GOLD analysis project Ga0118677, IMG submission 86154)
TTAATTTTGTCGTTAGCGGTTACGTAGACGCTGCCGGTTTTGCAGCAACGGCCTATTTAGACTGGGTGGTGACCTGTAGTTCTTCCGCCATCAGCCTTACCGGGCCAATAAGGCCAGATGGAAGCAATTGGCTGGACTGAGTGTATTTGGTCATGTTGGTCCGGGTTCTCCGTTTTTCCTTGGGAAGAAACGTATCACCTGTCAGCCGGTTCGGCCACAAATTGGCCACTTGAACCTCGAGATGATTTTCGCCGGCTCTGATCGAATCGGCAACATCTACCATAAACGGCCTGGTCCAGAGCTTGCCAAGATACTTCCCGTTAAGACGAACTTCAGCCACCACCTCTACCTTGCCCAGGTCAAGGTAGAGTGCAGACTTCAGGTTGTAGACTTCAGGCTCGATATTGAATGTCTTCCTGTAGGTGGCACTGCCGGAATAATACCTGATCGCCTCCTCAGGCCTTTTTGCCCAGTCTTCAAGCTTGTCGAAAACTGCTCTTGCCGTTTCTTGTCCGCCAGCCTCTGATTTCTGGTCATAAAACCACTTCTCATCAAATTGCACTTCCCATGGTCCTTCGATTTCCAGTAAAGACCTGTATTCACGCCAGTTCTTACCCTTAAGTGCCGTCCTGGTTACCGGTTTGCGGAATACAACAAAAACCGAACCGCACGGATCAAATCGTAATGGCACGATAGTCCGTCCGTTGTCCTGCCTGAAGGCTTTCGCCTCGCAAGTCAACCCGGTTACAGGATCCCACAGTTCAGGAATTCTGCCACTGCCACGAAACGCGCATTCCACCTGCTCAACGGGCGCCCACCGGCTGCAGACAAAATAGATGTCACTGTCGCCAGCCTTGCGGTGAATCCAGTCAATGACGCCATTGGAACTGACGCCCGAACATTCGAAATCAGGTTGAACGTCGTCATCAGCAAGCGCCTGGAGAACCGGCTTGCCCCAGACAACACGCCCCTTCCCGACTTTCCTCGATCCCGAGGCCTCCAGCTTTCCGGCGCCCCATACCCTGTCGGCCAGCGCGGCGAACTCAACAGGGTCATCCAGCAATCCGTACGGCTCAACCGGGCGACTACCCAGTACTATGGCGCCTTCCTCCACGAGGGAGACAATCTTACGCAGGGCATTGATCCGCAGCGGCTCTTCCATGGCCAGCACCAACAGGCGGTAACTCAGGCCATCTGGCAGCACGATCCGGCTATCCCTGACGCTCATTCGATCAAGGATCTCGGTGTTGACCCGGTCGTAATCGTGGCGGCCGCCAAGTTTCGGCCCGACGGCCTTCCGGTAAACGGATCTGCCGATTCCCTCACCGGTGTAATACGCAACGTCCGGTGCAAATACTCCCTTCCTGAGCATGTAGGAACAACGGCCCAGATAATCAAAATAGGGTTTGACGTGATTCCACCACGTCGTGTTGCGGTTGCAGTAAACACCAGCCCAGTAAACAAGTCCGGGCTTTGCATCCGGCCAGATGGAAATAGTTCCACCGTGAATGCACGGGCGGGTCATGCCATCACAGAACGCCTGGTCACCGCACGGTTTCATCCTGAAAGGCGATTCCCTCCAGGGATCGTTGCCGCCAGTGAATGCCTCGCAGAACACATCTCCGGTACCGTAGCCATGTGCGGCAGCAGCCGCGTCGCGTAACAGGAACCGTGTGTCATCAGATACCCCCCTGTGAGTGCCCGGCATCCAGAATTCGCCCATGGACACATCACACCGGGAAAGACTCTTGAGCATATCCGTCTGCTTCTGGTTCGGACCAGCAGCCTCGGAATAAAACTTAAGTCCCTCCGCACGCGCCAGAGTCGTATGCCTGGCATAGTGATTATCCGCATACAGGTCGCTTATGGTAAGTCCGTAATCACGTTGAAAACAGGCGCTCTTCCTTTTGTCGCCAATCACAACCCCCGCAAGTACAGGCATCCACTGTTTTATGTCGTAGCCACGCCGACGCTTGAATTCTTCCGCAAACTTCGGCGTCCATGTCTGTTTTCCGCCTTCATAACTGTCACATTCGACAAACTTTAACCCCTTACGTTCTTCAGGAGTCATATCTTTCAGCAATTTCGCCATGGTGACTTCCCATTTTTTATCCATGGCCTCTGCGCTCAGGTGGTCAAGCATCTTGCCGTAATGACTTGGAGGCGCTGTGTAACCAAAACGCAGGACTGTCCATTCACCTTCCGGCGCCTTCCAGTCCACCTTCCCGGCGGCATCCATCCTGTCGCTCAAATTAAAAACCTGTTCAGGCTGCACCACCCGGTTCGCAGGAACAGCCATCACTGCTATATCCCGGTAGAAAAGCGGTGTCCCGTTTTTTTCCCGGATGGCATCTTTTGAGATGGGAAGATTGATGTCAGCCACGGCTCCGCCTTTCGCCGTTGAGCAGGACCAAACAATCGTCTTTTCTGCATATTCAACCGGAAGGCCCCCAAGTTCGCAACCCACGCCGCCGACAGAAATGCCAACATCAAGCCCAAGCCGCCCACCTTCTTTAGCGGCGAGTTTCACCGTTCTCTTCCATCCGTCGCTCCATTGCGCGTTGCCAGAGCGAACTTCCTCTGTAATGACTCCCTGCCCTAAATAGTCCGCCGACTTTTCTTCGATCTGGTGTTCGATTTCTCCGTAAACAAGCTTCTTCCCTGAACGGACCACTTTGGTGCCAACATACGGAAAGTACAGCAGCACGGCAGTTATACCTTTCTCCTTGAACTCCTCCATGTCGCGGACCAGCGCATCATCAGGCACAGTACCCAATGGCATAATGAATCCGTAACATGCGGGCCGGTTCAGCGCCGGAGGATCAAGGAATTCCTTCTCGGAAAGCACTCCAGCAGTCACTCCACCCGAACATGCGAACAATCCCAGCAATCCTATCACCCGCCTCGTCATAATTGTATCTCCCTGATTTATCCTGGTCCCCTCGTCATAAAATGGCTCTTAGCTGACGGAACTGTTGTTCAACCTCGTTAATGCTCGGTTCCTGTGCGGCCGACAGAATTCCCACTGTCAGCGCGACTATCATCATGACGGGTATTTGTCTCATTGGATATTCCTTTTCAAGGTTGTTTCACCTGAATGCTCACTTTTGTGTTCGTGTTCATTCATTTGGATTTCTTTCCAAAGTCTTTGGAGGTGGCCAGCGCGATGACGCGGCCTTGATTGCCCACCGCGCAGTAGAAATGATAGACCACCCCGTCGTGCTTCACTACCCAGGGCTTGTGGGCATACTGCGCGTCCCAAGGCTCTGACATCTGGATGAGATTCGGCCCGGTCCACTTGGTCCAATGAACCAGGTCGGTCGAACAGGCGAAGGTGTCGAAAGCCCCCGGCTGCCAATATGCCCCGAAGTAGAACATCACCCAGAGATCGTCCATTCGCACAATCTGCGGATCGCCGCTGATGCCTCTTTGAGTGTCCTCGCCATTGGCTACGACCGGTTCCGCCCCATAGCGCTTCCAGTGAATCATGTCATCGGACACGGCCATTCCTATCTTCTCGTAGCCGCCGCTTTTCCCGTTGTAATACATCACGAACGGCGACCCGAGCGTCTTGGCTTTGTCCCAAATGATCTGACTCTTGTAGAGCGTCTGCTTCTCAAACGCGCGCGCATCGGCTTGGTCGCGGCTCAGCACCGGATTTTCCGCAATAGGAGTCCATTCACGCGCTTCGGTGGGCGTTTTTGTCCAAGCGAGTCCGATCGCCAGCGGATCGGGCTCGTAGCCTTGCCGCGCGCCGCCGATGTAGGACATCCAGTACTTGCCGTCGTAGGTTTGGAGTTCGCTGGTGCCGCCCCACGTCGGATCGCACAGCGCGATGCCGCCGTCCACCTGCCAGCGATCCCACCCGTCGGGTCTGAAGCTCATGATCTTACCCATCTTCTCCCAGTGCAACAGGTCGTCGCTACGAGCGAGGTAGGTCTCGTAACCAACGGCCGTCTTGCTGCTGGGTATAATGGCGACATAGAGCATGTACCATTGATTGTTTTGCCTAAAAACAGTTGGGCAATCAACACATTGTCCCGCTTCTCCACGGATGACTATGCCATATTTGAACGGCGTCTTCACCTCGTTATAGACTTTCTCCAATACTGTCTGAGTCACAGCCTTGCCATCATCTTTCGCCGGAATCACCGTGCGCGATATTTCACGGGTGTCAGCCGCGTGCAAAGCGGCCTGAGGCAGTAGCAGGATTCCGATGAATGCTGCCGCCCGTCCGCCCTTGTTGGTCAATCTTGTCATATCAACTCCTTGTCTTATTTGTCTTTGAAATGCGACTCCACACAATCCGCACGTTCGACGGCGGTTGATTGCGGCAGCCTTCTTACGGCTGGTCCGCACAAACCAGCAGTTCCTCGTGGTCGCGCCAACAGCCTTTCTTGGGGCGGCTCCATTTCTCATCCTGCCTAGGAGGATCAAGCAGGTCTCCGACCGATTGCCCTTCTTTGAGAACAGCATAGAGAAGCGACTGGCCTCCATAATGGAACGGATGTGGATGTGCGTAACGAACCTCGACAGGGTGGATGCCAGCCTTCAGATCAACCGCTTGGATCATTGCATCACTCGACCGGGTCACAAGTTTGCCGTCGATGTAGACCTCGCCACCGCTGTCGCCATACAAGAAGGCATATTTTGCGCTCTGAGGAACCTTAATCTGCCCCTTGGATACCACACCCGAACAAAGGGGCACAAAGACTCCGCCGCGGTTGCCCGAGTCCATGCTGAAAACAAGACTCGGCCAGACGACTTCCCTGTCGGGCTTGACACCCAGCTTCTCCCAGTCTCTTGCCGTCTTCCAGTCTTCTTGGGTGTTGTCGAACATCTTGGGGCTGTAATAAATCTTCGCGTGAACCAGAGGTCGCGTCGCGTACAGGATATCCTCGCGAACCTGACCGATCGGCTTGCTGTCCGCATCGAAACAGGCGACCTTGAGATGCAACCTCGAGCTAGTCCGCATGTTCCGCCCGCGCGGCCGCGAGTACAAGTAGTTCTCTGGCTTGACATCCGCGACACGCACCGTGACAGGGCCGGCATACGCCTGCGATGAAGCGGTCGGCTCAGAACCGTCGAGCGTGTAGCGGATCGTTCCCTGGGTTCCGGCATTGAGCTTGATCACAATCGCATTTGTAAAGACGCGGTCGTTCATGTCGCCCACGAGCCCATCGTAGTCAACCCGAACCGGGCAGAACAGCGTGTCCAGAAGACAATCGGTGCGTTCGAAGCGCTTCGCGTAATCGGCATAGGTCCGACCTGAATCGGGATTATAGATCCGTTCGCACATGGCCGGAAGGCGCCAGCGGAGGCTTGGGATCTCGTTGTCTGCCGACTGCTCCCACGCGCACATCTGGGCACCCATGACCGGCTGGTCCTGCGATAATTGGGCGCCCGCGCTGTTGTCCATGTGTAACTGCCACAGGCGCACGTTCCATTTTTCAAGGAGATACTCAGGAAGCCAGGCCTTATTACCGACCACATAGAGCGGCTTCCACGCGGCGTTAATGATCGGATAATCGATCTTCTTCCCTCCGGGTCCTCCGCCGTAAACCAACCAAACCATCGTGACAATGTCGGCAGGAAGTTTCACAGCCCCGCTACCACTTTCGGAGAAGCCGCCCCACCGCATTGTTGTCTTGCCATGCTTCTTGACGATCTGGTCGAGACGAACAATGTGGTGGTTAAAAAGATCACGCGTGGTCTCAAGTCCGTGCGCCTTCATGTATGCCTTCTCTTCGGGCAACTCGCCCGACCCGGTCAGAGTGGCCTCATCGGTACCAATGTGAAAATAGGGACTTGACTTGAAGACCTCGCACATTTCGCCGATCAGCGTGTTGAATGCCTCGTAGGCTTTCTCGCTGGCCATGTTGATACAACCAAGACCTGGCCGTCCGAAAGGCTCGATTTGCTTCAGCTTGCCAGAATGCCCGGGGGTCTCCAATTCAGGGATGAGCGTGACGCCACGCTCATCAGCAAACTTGACCACATCGACAAGTTCTTCCCATGTGTAGTGGCGTCGACCTTGCTTTCCGTCGACCGACGGCAAGGAAGGAAATGCCCGGGTCGGGAATACGAACGATTCGTTGTCGGCGAGGTGGAGATGGAGATAATTGACCTTGTAGAGCCGGCACATCACGATGATGTCCTTAAGAGCCTGTGCCGGATGCCACTGCCGGGCACAATCGATCATCAGTCCGCGATAGGAGGACTCTGGCTCATCCACAATCGTTGCACCTGGAATCACCCACACGTTGCCCTGTTGCTCCAACATCTGAAGCAGGGTTACGGTCCCCCATGCCACGCCGCGATAACTATTACCTTGAATGACCACGCCCTGGGGTCCGGAAACCAGCGTATATCCTTCCGCGTTTGTCCCTTTGACAAGGGCAAGCGTAATATCTGATGGACCTCCACTGCCTTCAGCTCCTTTCAGTTTTAGGGCCGTTGTCAGGTAAATTTCTTCTCCAACCACATCTGCCAATGGCTTCAATGTAGCATCCTTGTAAAGAATACGGCTTGTCGCGGTCAGTGTTATTTTTGCGTCGCTCTGCTTGACGCTTTTGGGATAGGGCACCAAATTTAATGGGGCTGCGGCTTGCATTGTTGTACACATGGCCATGCACACGCAGGCGGCGATCATCAGTTTTCTCATTTTGCATCTCCTTTGTAAACACTGTGGGCTTCGTTACCTTCTTTGTCAACAGCGCGAAGTGGATAGTGGATAGTGGATAGTGGATAGTGGATAGTGGATTGTGGATTGTGGATGGAAGAGAGCAAGGCGCTGGTCTTCATCTTCTATCCACTATCTTCTATCCACGATCTTCGATCCACGATCCACTATCTCTTCATCCTCACTCCGTGGCCATCAGGCGGGCGAAGGTCTTGGGATGCGCCGCCATATACGTGGCGGGAATGGTCACGGTGACCCGGTCGTAGTCGGTGCCGGTCAGGCCTTCACCCGTCGCGACCGCGATGGTGATGCTGCCATCGGTGCCTCCGCTGGTGCCGACCGCCAACTCGGTCCACGGGGTGGTGCCGAGATCGTCGCCGTATTGGACGACCAGCGGAGCGCTCGCGGCCGAGGCGGCGAGGCGGTCAAAGGTCAGGACCATCGCGCCGGTTCCGTCGCGGGTGGCGGCGGGCAACTTGAGCAGGTTGGCGGAGGCATCACCCAGCGCGCCGGCACCGAGAATCCAGGCCATGCCATTTTGGATGCCGTCCTTGTTCGGATCGGAATTGAAGGCCGGATCCAGATCGGAACCCGGGGCACCGTTCAGACCTTGGTTGGCGGCCCAGGAGGCGTACCCGCCGGTGCCGCCGGTGACCGTGAGGATCACGTTGTGGCCGCTGATGGAAACGACGCCCGTCAGCGCTTCAGCCAGGCCGTTGCCGCCGGTGAAGGAAGGCGTGGGATTGACCGTGCCGGTGATGGGGGATGGCGTCGTGACCAAGGTATAAATCCCGTTGTACTAGGCGGCACCGGGCACCACCACGGTGAAGTTGTTGCCGTTGAGCGACAAGGTGCCTTGGGAAACCACCAGCGCGGGATGCGTGCTGTCGTAGTTCAAGGTGACCGGCCGCGCGCCCAAGCTGACCGTGCCGCCTGCGACGCCGGTGATGGCCGCGGCATCCGCGCCGAGCGTCGTGCCCGTGCCGCGTGCCGACAACGAGGCACCGGTGCCTAGCGTGTAATGGGTGATGTTGGACACGTCCAGGGTTGCCCCGGCGGCAATCGTTAGGGCCGAGTTGGGCGGCAGGCTGCCGGGCAGCCATTTGGCCCGCAAGTATGCCTCGACCTGCTGGCGCTGCGCGTCGTTGAGATATGAGTTGTAAATGAGCACTTCGGCAAAATCGCCGGTCACTTGAGTGTTGTCGCCCGAACGATAGCCGATCTGGACCTTGCCGTTCGTCGTGGTGGTCGTCACGCTCTTGGGTCCGACCACTGTCCCGTTCACATAGCCGTAATTGGCGTTGCCGGCGCTCGTATGCAGGGCCTCGAGCAGATCATAGGTATTGGCCGGCCGGGCGGAGGTCGTTTGGTCGCTGGTGTCCCACACGTATGGCAGGTACAATAAAGGATTTTCCCGTCTGTCTATGGGTTTTTTGGCAGAAAATCATCGGATTTTTGGCAGAATGGCACCCGACAAGCGGTGCCGGTGATGGATCATCTGATCGCATCGAGGCTGCGCTTGGGAAGGCAATGTTTGCCCTTCCGGGCGGTGTTTGTCCTTGCCGCACGCTGTGTAATACACACAATTGCCGCACGCGGCTCAATTCACCTGTTAGACCACTATGACACGCTATGAAAATCACGACCCTAATACACAGTCGGCTGTTTGTTTTGTTGGTTCTAGTCATCTCTGCTTTGACTAAGAAAAGTTATGGCACAACCAACGATTCGACTGCTGCCGGAACCGTTTCCATCGAGCGAATGCAGCAAGTCTATGATGAGGTCAAAACGCCTTTCAAGTATGGTGTCGTGATTCGCGGAGAAACGAACCAGGTGGTGGATTGCGCAAGCATTTTTCGCCGGCAAGCGCAGTGGTATATGGTTTATGTCGGGAACACAAAGGAAGTTGGCTACGAGACTTTTCTCGCCCGCAGTGCTGACCTGTTGCACTGGCAGAAGCTTGGAAAGATCATGAGCTTCCGGCCTGACGGCTGGGATCGTTGGCAGGCGGACGGCGGCATTGCGCTGTGCGATCCGACGTGGGGCGGCACCAGCGAACTGCAAACCTTCGACGGCAAGTATTGGATGTCCTACATCGGCGGGGCGCTGCAAGGTTACGAGACCGATCCACTGGCCATTGGCATCGCGTGGACAAAAACGCCCAGCGAAGTGCGCGAATGGACACCCATCGCGGAAAACCCGGTGCTGAGCCGTGAGCAGCCCGACGTGCGCGACTTTGAAAAACTGACGCTCTACAAAAGTCAGATCATCTGGGACAAAGCCAAGACGATCGGGGCGCCGTTCGTGATGTATTACAACGGAAAAATCAAAAGCGGCTATGAGCAGATCGGTATGGCGGTGTCCACGGACATGATCCACTGGAAGCGCTACGGCACGGAACCGGTCGTGGCCAACGGCGAAGACAAGCAACGCGGCATCAGCGGTGATCCGCAGATTGTGCGGATGGGCGATCTTTGGGTGATGTTCTACTTCGGAGCTTTCTGGCAACCGGGGGCGTTCGACACCTTTGCTTGTTCGACTGACTTGGTTCACTGGACTAAGTGGACTGGCCCACATCTCATCCAGCCTTCGGAGCCTTGGGACAAGACGTATGCCCATAAACCTTGGGTCGTTAAATACGACGGCGTGGTCTTTCATTTTTACTGCGCGGTGGGTGACCAAGGCCGCGTCATTGCTCTGGCGACTTCAAGAGACTTAAGAAACAGCTCCAACCCCAAGAATACACCATGAATAAAAGCAACGTGTCATCGGGAGTCTCCTTCTGCAAAACTCAGCTTGACAGATGCCCGGGTGAGCGGATTCGTGGTGTGGAAACCCACAGTGGCGGCGGCAAGCCGCCGACCCGGCCCAAGGTGGCACGGGGACCGATTTTGACGTGCAATCGGCCCGTCGCCCCCATTTCCGGGACCATTTTCCTTTGCCACCCATTTCGTGCCATTTCGTTCTGTGCCATTTCGTTCTTGCCAGACTCGGGAAATTTGCCACACTCGGACTGTTCACATGATTACCCGACTATTTTCAGCGGCCCTGCGCGGCGTGGACGCCCAGGAGGTGGAGGTCGAAGTCAACGCCCATGGCGCTGACAAACCGATCATCGTTATTGTTGGATTGCCGGACGCGGCGGTGCGCGAATCGTCGCAGCGGGTGACCTCAGCCATCGGCGCGTCGGCGCTGGTGCTCGGCGATGGCATCAAGATCGTCAACCTCGCCCCGGCCGATCTGAAAAAGGAAGGCCCCTCGTTTGATTTGCCCATCGCGCTGGCGATGATCGCCGCCAGTGGCACCAAGGTGCTGCCGGTGGACGACTGCTGCATTGTCGGCGAACTTGGCCTCGATGGTGCGGTGCGCCCGGTCAAAGGCGTGCTCTCCATCGCGCTGGAAGCCAAGCGCCGCGGCCGCACCCGTTTGTTAGTTCCGGATGAGAACGCGCCGGAAGCCGCGGTGGTCGATGGCATCCGGGTGTTTCCGGTCCGCAACCTGCGGGAGGCCTGGGAGTTTCTCAACGACAAGAAAATCATCCCGTCCTTCACCCTGGACCGACGGGCGTTCTTCAATGCCCACCGCGCCTATGAGGTCGATTGCGACGAGGTCAAGGGCCAGCATCACGTCAAACGCGCGCTCGAAGTGGCCGCAGCGGGAAATCACAATCTCCTCATGGTCGGCCCGCCGGGTACCGGCAAGTCGATGCTCGCCAAGCGCATCCCCACCATCATGCCGGACATGACCGAGGAGGATGCGATTGAAACCACCAAGATCCACTCGGTTTCCGGGCTGCTGGATCCACGGCGGGCGTTTCTAACAACCCGGCCGTTCCGTTCGCCGCATCACACCATCTCCGATGCCGGATTGCTCGGTGGCGGCACCAATCCGGGGCCCGGCGAAGTCTCCCTCGCCCACAACGGGGTGTTGTTTCTCGACGAGTTGCCGGAATTCCGCCGCCAGACGCTGGAGGTGATGCGCCAGCCGATGGAAGACGGCCAGGTGACGATCTCCCGCGCCGTGGGCTCGCTGACTTTCCCCTCGCGCTTCATGCTCGTCGCCGCGATGAACCCCTGCCCGTGCGGATACCATTTTCGGTGATACTAAACTGTAGGCTGGC
>Ga0118677_10015041_pt1 | contig 10802 bp, 13 predicted proteins | sample AliMusrvi5mmetaG_FD_86154 | JGI IMG/M metagenome (GOLD analysis project Ga0118677, IMG submission 86154)
GCGGGGAACGGTGGTTGCGGGAACTCGTTGGAGGCCAGCTTGACGACCTCGCCCAGGCCGAAGCGCCTCATCACGAGCTCGATCGGCTGGCCGGGCTCGTAGGCGACGATGTCGTCCAGGGCGGGGATGAGACGCATCACGTCACTCCGGGAGGTCGAGGCGCAGCTGCCGCGCGCCGTGCAGGTAGACGTGATGGACGTCCCCGCCACCGGGCAGATACGTGTGCATGAGCACCCGGACGCAGCGCTCCACGGCGCCCTCCACGGGGATCTCCTGGCAGCAGAGCAGCGGCGTGTGCGAGAGGCCGATGCCGCGCGCCGCGACCGCAGGGAAGTCGGCGCGCAGGTCCGGCGTGGCGCTGAGGATGACGCTGACGATGTCCGCGATCTCCACGCGATTGCGCTCAAGCATCGCGCCGAGCAGTTCCGCCGTGCGCTCGGCGATCGCGGCGCTGGTGTCGTCTTCGACCGTGGTCGCACCGCGCAGGCCGTACATCCGGAGGGCGTCCGCGCTCATCGTCTTCCGCCCCGCACAGGCAGACCGGGGCTACGCATCGGCAGGCTCGCGAGGCTCGCCGGCGCCATCGGACGCATCCGCATCCGCGGCGGAATCCGCATCCGCCATCGCGCCCGTCGGCTCCTGCTCGCGCAGGCCGAAGGTGAGTCCGTCCTCAGGTCTCTCGCTGGGCGCCACGACCTCTGCGGCGAGCATGAGAGGGTCCCCTTCAGTCTCGCCGCCCACAGACGTCGCCACCTCTTCCCCGGCGCGGCGCAACGCCTCCACCTCGTCGTGGGAGAGCTCGCGAAAGCCGCCCGGCTCGAGACCCTTGTCGCCCAAGGGCCCGTACCGGCGCCGGTGCAGCTCCTCCACGGGCAGTCCGACGGCGTCGAACATGCGCCTCACCTGTCGCTTGCGGCCCTCGTGGATGGTGATGTCGACGAGGGCCGTCTTGGCGCTCTGCTTGCGCAGGTTGACCTCCGCCGGCGCGGTGAGCCCGTCTTCGAGGTCCACCCCCTGGCGGAGCGTCCCGAGCGCGCGCCGGCCGACCTTGCCGCGCACACGCGCCACGTAGGTCTTGGGCACTCCATAGCGCGGGTGCATGAGGCGGTTCGCGAGGACACCGTCGTTGGTGAGGATGATGAGCCCGGTCGTGTCGACGTCGAGTCTGCCGACCGGGAACAGGATGCGCCCGTTCGGCACCAGATCCACGATCACGCGCTCGGCGTGAGGGTCGCGGCGCGTGCTCGCAACGCCGCGCGGCTTGTTGACCAGGAGGTAGCGCAGCTCGCGCACCGTCACGGGATCACCGTTCACGGCGACGACGTCTTCCGGCGCGACCTTCTCGCGAGGGAACGTCACGATCTCGCCGTTGATGCTCACGACGCCTTGCTTGATGAGCTCGTCGCAGGCACGGCGCGAGCCCACGCCGGCGCGAGCCAGGAAGACCACGAGATTGCTCGGCTGCGTCACACCCTTCTCCTCTCGGCGTTGGCGAGCAGGCGGCTGCGGATCTCTTCGACCTCCGCGGCCGCCAGCGAGAACTCCTCGAGCGGCGGCAGTTCGTCGGCGGCGCGCAGCCCGAACAGCTTGAGGAAGCGCTCGCCGGTGGCGTACAGGATCGGTGCCCCCGGCGTGTCGGCGCGGCCCCGCTGCTCGATCAGGCCGCGCTCCTCGAGCGATGTGAGCGCCCATTCGGACGAGACACCGCGGACCTCCGCGACATCGGCCCTGGTCACCGGCTGCAGGTAGGCCACGACGGCCAGCGTCTCCAGGAGCGCCGGTGTGAGATCGTCCGGGCGCTCGGCGCCGGTGAGCCGGCGCACGTCCTCGGCGCAGTCGTCGGCGACCGCGAACGTGGCCCCCCCGGCGACCTCGGCCAGGACGACGCCGTGGCGCTCGCCGGCGTACTCGTCGCGCAGCACCTGAAGCGCCTCGGCGACTTCGAGATCAAGACATCGGCACGCAGCGGCGAGCTCCGCGGACGGCACGGGTCGCGACGATATGAAGAGGAGCGCCTCGAGGCGCCGGGCAAGTGCGTTCATGGGATCCGGTGTGAGCGAGTGGACGAGTGGGACCGATGCTACCGCACCGGAGCGCCCGGCGTCACCCGGCGGCGCGCGCGGGGCTGAGCCCCGGGCGTGCCTGTGAAGCGACTCGTGTGACGACGATGTCCCCGAAGTGCCGCGTCTGCCGCAGGAGAGCTTCGCCGCTCGAATGCAGTTCGAGCAGCGCGAAGAACGTGACGGCGCGCTCCAGCCGATCCTCGGGCGCGACGCCGGCGAAGGTGAAGCCGCCCTCGGCGCCGAGGATGAGGCGCAGGCGCCGCAGCTCCTTGACGAGCGAGACGGCGAGGTCGGCGAGGTGGCTCGTGTCCGGCCTCGGCGGTTCGCGGAGCAGGGGCGCCAGCGCCGCCGGCAGGACGTCCGCAGACAGCGCGCCGGGCACGGCCGGCCGGCGCAGCAGAGCCGGCGGCACAGCGGCATTGCGGTAGAGGCGGCCGCTGTGCTGCTCCCAGCGCTCGCGCAGCGCAGCGGACGCGTTCTTGAACTGACTGTAGCGCACGAGACGCTCGAGAAGCCGTTGTGCGGCCTCGTCCGGATCGAGGTCCTCAAGCTCCTCGTCGACCTCCTCCTCCAGGAGCAGGCGCGACTTCATCTCCAGGAGCGCCGCCACCAGCACCACGAACTGCGAGGTGGCGTCGAGGTCGAACTCGCCGCTGTCGGCGAGCTGCAAGACGTACTCGGCGATGATGCGAGAGACGCGCACCTCCCAGATGTCGATCTCGTCCTTGAGGATGAGCGTGACCAAGAGGTCGAACGGACCGTCGAAGACGTCCAGGTCGAGCTCGAGCGCCACCGGCGGCGCCGAGACCGCGCCCGCCTCGGCGCGCATCGCCGCCGCTCCTCTCGTCACGGGTCGTCTACTCCTCGGGCTGGTTGACGAAAGACGGGATCTCGAAGTCCGAGCCCTCGAACGTGGGAGCAGCCCCGAACGGCGTGCCCCGATCTGCTTCGCGCTCCTCGCGCGGCGCGCGCCGCGCGGTCGGCTCTGCGGGAGCCGGCTTCTCGGCGCCCTTGCCCTCGCCGAAGCCTGTGGCCACGACCGTGATCGAGATCTTGCCCTCGAGCCGCTCGTCGACGACGGCTCCGAAGATGATGTTGGCGTCGTCGTCCGCTGCCTCGCCGATCACGCCCGCCGCCTCGTTCACTTCGTACAACGTGAGGTCGCTGCCGCCGGTGATGTTGAGCAGCAGCCCGCGGGCGCCGTTGATCTCCGTCTCGAGGAGCGGCGAGTGGATCGCCATGTCCGCCGCCTCCTGGGCGCGGTTCTCGCCGCCGGCGACGCCGATGCCCAGAAGCGCCGTGCCGGCGTCCTTGACGATCGTGCGCACGTCGGCGAAGTCGAGGTTGATGAGCCCCGGCACGGTGATGAGGTCGGTGATGCCCTGGACGCCCTGACGCAGGATGTCGTCGGCGTGCTGGAAGGCCTCGACCACGCTCGTGTTGCGCTCCACGACCTCGAGCAGTCTGTCGTTGGGGATGCTGATGACCGTGTCGGCCACGCCTTTGAGCGTGTCGATGCCGGCGACGGCCTGCTTGAGGCGCCGGTGCCCTTCGAAGCCGAAGGGCTTGGTGACGATGGCGATGGTCACGGCGCCGAGCTCGTGCGCGACGGCGGCCACCACGGGCGCGCCTCCGGTGCCTGTGCCGCCGCCCTCGCCGGCCGTCACGAAGACGAGGTCGGCGCCGCGCAAGGCCGCCTTGAGCTGGTCGCGCGAGACCTCCATCGCCTCACGGCCGACGTCCGGATCGGCGCCGCCGCCGAGGCCGTGCGTGATCTCCTGGCCGATGTGGATCTTGACGTCGGCGTCGCACACGTCGAGCTGCTGCACGTCGGTGTTGACGGCGATGAACTCGACGCCCTTGACGCCGGAGTCGACCATGCGGTTGATGGCGTTCGTGCCGGCGCCGCCGATGCCCACGACCTTGATGGTCGTGATGTACGGGCGGCCCTTGACGACCGCCTCCTGAGCGTCCCGCTCCGCGGGCGCACCGCCGGAATCCGTGCGCCGGAAGAGCTCGCTCAGTCCATCCTTCATGCTAGGACGATCTGCCATTCAGCACCTCCCGCGCGAGGGCGCGGTATGATTCTGCCCCTCTCCCCTTGGGATCGTACTTGAGCACGGAGGCCCCGATGACGGGCGCCTCGGCGAACTTGATCGTCTTGCGCACGACCGTGTCGAACACCAGCGGTCCGAAGTTGTCGCGCAGCACCTCGATCGACTCTTTCCCGTGGCTCGTGCGGGCATCGAAGAGTGTGGGCAGGATGCCGAAGATGCGCACCTCGGGGTTGAGGTTCTCACGGATCATCTCGAGCGTCTTCTCGAGCTGCAGGAGGCCGCGGAGCGAGAGGTACTCGCACTGCACCGGCACGATGACGCCCTCGGACGCGGTGAGGGCGTTGATGGTGAGCAGCCCCAGAGAAGGCGGTGTATCGATGAGGATGTAGTCGTAGCGTTCGCGCACCGGGTCGACGGCGCGCTGCAGAGCCCGCTCGCGCCCGATCATCTGCGAGAGCGCCATCTCGGCGCCGGCGAGGTCGATGGTCGCCGCGGCGACGTCCAGCTCGCGCTCGTAGATGACGTCCTCGATCGCGGTGCGGTGCACGAGGACGTCGTACATGCTTTTGTCGAGGGCCTCGGTGTCGATCCCCTGGCTCATGGTGAGGTTGCCCTGGGGGTCCATGTCGATCGCGAGGACCCGCAGGCCGTGCTCACGGAGCGCCGCGCCGAGATTCACCGTGGAGGTGGTCTTGGCCACGCCGCCCTTCTGGTTCGCGAAGGCGATGACATGCGCCATGGATGCGTTACCCCTTAGTCGACACCACGTCAGAACGCAGTTCGTGCCGCAGGCAAGAATCCCTGCATGCCCCATATGCGACGAGCCCTGCTGCGGGTGCAGGGCTCGTCGCAAGGTCCTTGTTGACGATGACGGTCACGGAGGCGATCGTCAGGCCTTGGGCTCCTCGGGGGGCGCCGGAGCGTCCGGAACGGCCTCGCCGTCGGCGGACGCTTCGAGCTCGCCGGTGTCCGTACCGGCCTCCTCGGTGACGTCGTCGTCTTCCGCCTCGATGTACTCGTCGTCGTCCTCATCCTCGTTGATGCTGGTGATCGAGGAGATGGAGCGCTTGAGAAAGCGCACGCGCGTGCGCTTGGCGACCTCGAGCTCGATCCAGTCGTCGCCGATCCCCGTGATGGTGCCGAACATCCCGCCGATGGTGACCACTTCGTCGCCCTTCTTGAGCATCGTCACCATTTCCTGGTGCTGCTGCTTCTGGCGGCGCTGCGGCCGGATGGCGAGAAAATAGAAGATCCCGAAGAAGATCAGGATCCAGATGATGATGGCCGCGCCTCCACCCATGCGGCTCAACCTCCTGCGGAGTAGTGCTCCGCGACGTGATTGGCAAACTCGGCAAAACGCCCGTCGCGAATGGCGGCACGGGCGTCCGCGGTCAATCTTAGCAGAACGCGCAGATTGTGAAGACTCAGGAGCTGCGCGCCGAGCATCTCCTTCTGCGTCACGAGGTGACGCAGATACGAGCGCGTGAAGGTGCGGCAGGTGTAGCAGTCGCAGGTCTCGTCCAAGGGGCGCAGGTCGTGCGCGAAGCGCGCGTTGCGCAGGTTCAGGCGGCCCTCCGCGGAGAAGGCCGCCCCAGTGCGCGCCAGGCGTGTCGGGAGCACGCAGTCGAAGACGTCAACGCCCCGCGCGATGACCTCCACGATCCCGCGCGGGTCGCCGATGCCCATGAAGTACCGCAACCGGTCGTGAGGCAGCAGGTCGTCCATCAACTCGACCGTACGCAGCATCTCGTCGCCGCGCTCGCCGACGCTGAGGCCGCCGATGGCGTAGGCGTCGAAACCGACGCCCATGATCTCGGCGGCCGAACGGCGGCGAAGCGCTTCGTCGACGCCGCCCTGCACGATGCCGACCAGCAGTTGGTCGCGGCGCACGTGTGCCTCCTTGCATGCCGCCGCCCAGCGCGTCGTGCGCTCGACCGCCTCCTCGATCTCGGCGCGCTCGAGCGTGCCGGGCGCGCACTGGTCGAAGGCCATGATGACGTCCGCTCCAAGCTCCTCCTGGATGCGCATCGCCAGCTCAGGCGTGAACACGTGGCGGGAGCCGTCATACACCGAGGAGAACTCGACCCCGTCGTCGCGGATCACGCGCGTGCCCTCGAGGCTGAAGACCTGAAAGCCGCCCGAGTCGGTGAGGATGGGTCCGTCCCAGCGCATGAAGCCGTGCAGGCCCCCGTGCGCCGCGACGATCTCGGTCCCGGGCCGGAAGAACAGGTGGTAGGTGTTGGCGAGCACCACCTGCGCGCCGAGCTCCTCTAGCTCGCGCGGTGAGACCGCCTTGACGGTCGCCTTGGTGCCGACCGGCATGAAGCAGGGCGTCTCGACCACGCCGTGCGGCGTCGTGAGACGGGCGGCGCGGGCGCAGCCGTCGCGCGCCTCCACCTCGAAGGCGAAGCCCTCGGCGGCGATGGCGACCCCGCCGCCCGCTCCCGGGTCTGCGGGAATCATCCGGCGGCCTTCACAGCGCCAGCATCGCGTCGCCGAAGCTGTAGAAGCGGTAGCCGTCACGCACCGCGTGCGCGTAGAGACGCCGCGTCTCGGCGACGCCGCAGAACGCCATCACCAGCGCCAGCAGGCTGGTGCGCGGCAAGTGGAAGTTGGTGATCAGTGCGTCGACGACGCGGAACTCGAACCCCGGCGAGATGAACAGCGCCGTCTCGCCGCGCAAGACAGCGCCGGCAGCCGTGCCGGCAGGAGGCGCATCGCACCCTCCGGCCGTGCGCGCCAGGTGTTCGAGCGTACGCATCGACGTCGTCCCCACGGCCACCACGCGACGCCCCTCGGCGCGCGCCGCCAACAGGCGCGCCCACACCGCCGCGTCGACCTCGTAGGACTCGCCGTGAAGACGGCCCGCCGCCAGGGTCTCCTCGCGCAGCGGCTTGAACGTCCCCAGCCCCACGTGCAGGGTCACCGTCTCGACGGTCACGCCGGCGCCGGCCAGCGCCGCGTCGAGCTCCGGCGTGAAGTGGAGTCCGGCAGTTGGGGCGGCGGCGGACCCGACGACCCGCGCGTAGGTGGTCTGATAGCGCTCGCTGTCGCTCAGGTCCTCGTGGATGTAGGGCGGCAGCGGGGTGACGCCCGCCTCCTCGAGCAGATCGAGCACGGAGCGCTCGCCGTGACTGCGGACCAGCCAGCGGCCGTCGCCGAACGGAGACGCGCACGCCAGCGACCAGGCGTCCCCGAGAGTCTCGCTCGACAGCACCTCGCCCCTGCGAGGACGGCCGCGCAACAGCACCTCCCACTCCTCAGTCCGGGGACCGGCCGTGGCAGTCGCTGCGGCGGGCGCCGGGGACGGCGCGCCTGACGGGCGCAGAAAGAGGGCCTCGATGCGCCCGCCCGTGGCGCGCCGGAAGAACGTCCGCGCCGGGAAGACGCGCGTGTCGTTGCGCACGAGCACGTCTCCTCGGCGCAGCAGGCCGGGCAGGTCGGCGAAGACGCGGTCCTCGAGGCGTCCGTCCGAACGCGTGTACGCGAGGAGTCGCGAGGCGTCGCGGGGGTCCGCCGGATGCTGGGCGATCAGGCTCTCGGGCAGCTGGTAGTCGAGGTCCTCGAGCGACAGAGCGCCGCTGCTCGCGGCGCCCGCTGTGCCACTCGCGTCATTCGCGTGCGCTGCCGCCGCGTGCGGGATCGGGCCTCCCGTGCTTGCCGTGCCCGCCTGCGGGGCCGGGCCTGCCGTGCTTCCCGCGCCCGTCATCCGGCCTTGCGGCGCGCCGCCCGCTCGTGCCACGCCTCCCACTTGCTGGCGGCGCAGCCGCAGTACGGCTGCCGGTACAAGCCGAGGCGGCGGCTCTCGCCGTAGCTCCGGCGAAACGAGTCCCGCAAGTCGAGAGAGACGAAGGCGACGCCGTGCTCGTCCGCGGCGGCCGCCCCGGCGCGCTCGATGAGATCGTGCCGCTGATAGGGGCTCACGGTGAGCGTGGTGCTGAAGCGCGGGACGCCGAGGCGCGCGGCCGCAGCGGCCGCGCCGCTCAGGCGCAGACGAAGACAGGACGCGCAGCGCTCGTCGGGCGTCGCCGACTGCTCGCACAGCATCCAGCGGTCCCACGCGACCGAGTCGCCGGCCCGCGGTTCCAGGACGAGCTCGAGGCCGGCCGCGCGGCTGTAGCGCCGCATGCTGTCGGTGCGGCGCTCCAGCTCCGCGGCCGGCTGGACGTTGGGGTTGTGGAACCAGGCCACCGGCTCGACGCCGCGCTCGCGCCAGGCGGGGACGGCGACGGTGGAGCAGGGGCCGCAGCAGGCGTGCAGCAGGAGGTCGTTCATCGGCCGAGTATAGCGCGGCGAGCTCGGGTGAGGCTCGCCGGGCAACGGCCGTCTCGGGCCGGATGCGCGCCGCGGCGGTGAGCTCGGGGGCGCCTCGCAGGGACGCTCCTCAGGCCGCTCAACCCTCGCCGAACAGCGTGTCCGTCGCCGCCGGCGGCGTGAGGCCGCAGTGCTGGTAGCCGGTGCGCGTGAGCACGCGGCCACGCGGGGTGCGCATCAGGAAGCCCTGCATGATCAGGTAGGGCTCGTAGACGTCCATGACGGTGTCCGCCTCTTCGCCCAGGGCGACCGCGAGCGTGTCCAGGCCCACGGGCCCGCCGTCGAACTTCTGCGCGATGGTGCAGAGGATGTCGCGGTCGAGCTTGTCGAGCCCTTCGCCGTCGACCTGGAAGAGCTGGAGGGCCGCGAGGCAGATGTCGCGATCGATGACGCCCTCGTGACGCACCTCGGCGAAGTCGCGCACGCGGCGCAGAAGCCGGTTGGCCACGCGCGGCGTGCCGCGCGAGCGCCCGGCGATCTCGAACGCGGAGTCGTCGTCGATGGTCACGTGCAGGATGCCGGCGGAGCGCCGCACGATCTGCGCCAATTCCTCGACCTCGTAGTACTCGAGGCGCTGCCAGACGCCGAAGCGGTCGCGCAGCGGCGTGGTGAGCAGGCCGGTGCGCGTGGTGGCGCCGATGAGCGTGAAGGGCTGCACCTGCATGCGGATGCTGCGCGCCGCCGGACCCTCGCCGATCATGATGTCGATCTCGTAGTCCTCCATGGCGGGATAGAGGACCTCTTCGACGGCGGCGTTGAGCCGGTGGATCTCGTCGACGAACAGGACGTCGCCCTCCTGGAGATTGGTGAGCAGGCCGGCGACGTCGACTTTGCGCTCCATCGCCGGCCCCGACGTGGTGTGCATGCCCACGCCGAGCTCCTGCGCGATGATCCCGGCCAGCGTGGTCTTGCCGAGGCCGGGAGGGCCGGCGATGAGCACGTGGTCGAGCGTGTCGCCGCGGTTCCTGGCGGCCTGCACGAAGATCTCGAGCTGCTCTTTGGCCACGCCCTGACCGACGAAGTCGGCGAACCGGCGCGGCCTGAGACTGAGTTCGAGGTCGCGGTCGTCGGCGCGCTCGTTCGGGTCGCCGATGCGCTCGTCCGGGTCGGACATCACGCCTCCTTGCGCGAGAGCGCGAACTTCAGAAGGTCCTCGAGCGGCGCGCCTGCGGGCGCGCCGCGCAGCGCCTCCTCGGCTTCGCGCAGGCTCAAGCCGAGGTTCTGCAGCGCCGACCGCGCCGCCATGAACGAGTCGGCCGGTGCAGCGGCGCCGGCTTCGCCGGCGCCCACCGGCGGCAGCTCCCCGACCTTGTCCCCGAGCTCGACGACGAGCCGCTGCGCGAGCTTCTTGCCGATGCCGGGGATGCTCTCGAACTTCTTCACGTCGTCGCGTGCGACCGCGAGCTCGAGCTCCTCGACCGGGTACCCCGAAAGCACGGCCAGCGCGACCTTGGGGCCGACGCCGCTCACGGCCACGAGCCACAGGAAGAACGTGCGCTCGCGTACGCTGCGGAAGCCGAAGAGCTGCAACGCGTCCTCGCGCACGTGCAGGTGCGTCTGCAGACTGACCTCCTGGCCGAGCCGACTGGACACCGCCCCCAGCGTCCGGCTCGACGCAAGGACCTCCACGCCGAGGCCGCCGACCTCGATGACGGCCCGTTCGCCGTCCACCAGGAGCAGTTGCCCGCGGATCGAGGCGATCATCGGCGCCCGCCCGGGACGCGGTTCACTGCGGCGGTGAACGCGGCGCTGTTGTGGTGCGTGTGCGTGATGGCGACGGCGAGCGCGTCGGCGGCGTGGTCCGGCTGCGGGATGCGCGGCAGTCCCAAGATGACCTTGGTCATCTCCTGGACCTGGATCTTGCTGGCGCGGCCGTAGCCGGTGACCGCCTGCTTGATCTGCAGCGGCGAGTACTCGCGCGGCGCCTCCTCGAGGTCCGAGGCCGCCAGGTAGAGCACCCCCTTCGCCTGACCCACTGCGAGCGCCGTCTTCACGTTGACGTTCACGAAGAGCTCTTCGAGCACGACGATGTCCGGTGAGAAGCGCTTGATGAGGCCGCAGGCCTGATCGTGGATCTGCCGCAGGCGCACGTGCGTGTCGTCCCTGGCCGAGGTGACGATGCAGCCGTACCCGAGCGAGGTGAGACGGTTCCCGTCCTGCTGGATGACGCCCCAGCCGGTGCTCGCCGTGCCGGGGTCAAAGCCGAGGACGATCATCCCCGGCGCGCCCGCGCCCCCGCTCTGCCCGTGGCCGGGCCCCGCGGCCCTGGTCACCGGCTACCCGGCCAGACTCTCGAGGACGTCCTCGGGGATGTCGAAGTTGGCGAAGACCTCCTGGACGTCGTCGCTGTCCTCCAGCGCGTCGACGA
>Ga0118677_10015042_pt1 | contig 10801 bp, 5 predicted proteins | sample AliMusrvi5mmetaG_FD_86154 | JGI IMG/M metagenome (GOLD analysis project Ga0118677, IMG submission 86154)
TCTCCTTTGAAACCCGCCGCTTGTTCGACATTTATTCCGCAGAAATCCTACATATCCTGCAAACGGACCGCAATACGCTGCTGATGGGCGGACGTTTGCAGCTAGGGACCATCGAGACCGATGCGATTCTGACAGCCATCCGACCCAACTACTACGGCGGCTTTTCCACTCCGGCGGTGGACCAGCATGTGGAATCGGACTTCCGTCGGACCAGTCTTTATGCTTATGACTATTGGAAGGTATTGGCTCGTCTCACCCTCATCGGCGGCCTTAGCTGGGACTCGATCAATCATCCCGACAATTTTCGCAACCCGCCGGTCAATGACCTGCAGCGCAATGACGAGCGCCTATCTGGCAAGTTTGGCTTCACCTACGAACCTGCCAAGTGGATCACCCTGCGCGGGGTTGCCGCCGAGGGCTTGGGCGGCCTGACGTTTGATGAAAGCGTGCGCCTGGAGCCCGTCCAACTCGCGGGCTTCACGCAATCATATCGCACGATCATTTCCGAATCGCTGGTGGGTTCGATCGAGGCACCGCTGTATAAAACCTGTGGCCTCAGCGCCGAGGGCAGCCTGCCTAGCCGCATCTGGTGGGGCGTAGCCGGCAACCTCATCACCCAAGACGTCACCCGTACCGTCGGTACCTTCACGGGTTATGATGCGGGCGTGTTTCCGGTCTCGCCCGCCTATTTTGCGAACGGCACCGCAGAGCAGTTGGATTACCTCGAGGCGAGCCTTGGTATCACCCTCAACCAGCTCCTCGGCGACGAGTTTGCTGTTGGCTTGGGGTATCACCTAACCAAATCGGAGTTGCGCACGATCTATCCGGAGCTTCGGTCCCAACCCGGAACCGACTTGGTGGACAGCGTGACCCTTCAGGAGTTGTCGCTATATGCCAATTGGAATTCGCCGAGCGGATTTTTCGCCCACGTGGAGGCCAACGGCTTCCAACAGCATCTGCATGACGACCCGTCCCGGCTGCTCGCTCGCACGGGAGATGCCTTTGTGCAGTTCAACGCCTGGGTCGGCTACCGCTTTGATCGCAATCTTTGCGAACTTGCCATGGGAGTTCTAAATATCGGCGGCACTGACTATCAATTGAGCCCGCTCAGCCCCTATGCCGACATGGCCCGAACCCGCACGTTTTTCGCGATTTGCCGGCTGAGTTTCTAGCGAGGCTGCGCGTCAGACCCAAGAGACAAGAGATAAATGATTGACCTAACGAAAATACATTGCCGGTTTCAAGGATTCCAAGAGGCCGCCCCCTAACTGACCCAACCCATGAAAAATCCTAATCCATCCAATCCAAAATCCGCAGATCATCCATCCAACCCGAAACCCGCTGGGATGATTCGCAAGACCGAGCGGGGCACCCGCATCGCCGCCGCCCTGGTGGGTGCCGCGCTGACCGTCTTCGTAGGTTATGCCGCGTTGTTCCGCATGGGAGAATCCCTAGTCTCGATGAGCTATGACATGCCATTTATCGTGCATCGGGCGGGCACAGCAGACGAGCTCCGAATCGTCTATCTCAACAAACTCGATGAGGAAATGCTCGACCGGCAGCCGCAGGCCCGCCTACTCGACGTTCTGGGCGAAGCCGGTGCCAAGGCCGTCTTCTATGACGTCATTTTCGACCGAGATTCCAAGGATTCATCGATCGACAAGGACTTCGCGGCGGCCATCCGCAGGTTTCGGGGCGTGGACGCGGAGGGCCATCCTATCCCAGGTATGGCGCAGCGCCACGTGCTGCTAGCCTGCGGCCGCAAGACCTTCAGCGTGACTGGGGTGGCAGGTGAACAACTGATTCCCCCCGCCGACGTTTTACTTGAAGCTGCGGACGACTTCGGCTTGGTGGCTTTTGACGATGATGCATTCATCATTCGCAAGCTTTCCAGTGGCAGCAAGGATGAGCCCTCGCTCATCTGGAAGGCGGCGAAAGCGGTCGGTGCGGATCTGGATGAATCCAAGCGACTGGATCCTCGCTGGCTCAATTTCGCCGGACCGCCAGTGGACCCGAGTGAGCGGAACTCCGCCGCTCCGATCCAGTCATGCGGTGCTCAAAGCGTCTTGCTCGGAGGCGTGAACCCGGCATTCTTCCGCAACAAGGTCGTATTGATCGGCGGCGAACCCGGCATCGTCGGCGAGGCGCTGGGCAAGGATTTGTTTTCCACCCCGTTCCATCGCTTCCAACTTGGCGGTAAACTGCCGCTCATGAGCGGCGTCGATGTCCAAGCTCAAGGCCTTGCCAACCTGCTTCAAAACAACTGGCTCACTCGCACCAGTCGCGAGTTCGATCTTGGTTTGGTCGTCATCTGCGGCATCTTGGTCGGCGCCGGCCTCACCTTCATCCGCCCGATCCGATGCATCTTCACCGCGATCGGGCTGACCCTGGGGAGCGGCTTGGCAGGCGTCCTCACCATGCATTACGGCAGGGTCTGGTTCCCCTGGAGCGTGTGCGCCTTTGTGCAGGTCCCTGTGGCTCTTGTCTGGGGCATCGCTGCGCGCTCCTACATCGAACGCTTCTTCCGCATCAAGCTTAGCGCCGAACAGGTAGCTATCCGCGCGGCGTTCGCCAAGTATCTGTCGCCTCAGATGCTCGACCGCCTTACCGTTGAGGGCTTCAACACCAATTTGGGCGGCGAAAAAGTCCAGGCCGCCGTGATGTTCACCGATCTGGAAGCATTTACCGACATGTGCGAAAGGATTCGCGACCCGCACCGAATCGTCGAAACGCTCAACGATTATTTCGAGCGGATCTCCGGCAGCATTTTTGACCATGATGGGGTCATCATCAAGTTCATCGGCGATGCGATCTTTGCGGCCTGGGGAGCTCCTCTGGCTGATCCCGAGGCCCCAGTAAAGGCGGTGCGCGCCGCCTGGCGGCTATTCCAAAGCGACAAGCTCGTGGTGGATGGTGAGACCTTGAGAACCCGCATTGGGCTGCATTGTGGCGAGGTTGTGGCGGGCAACATTGGCTCCACCACTCGGGTGGACTACACTCTGATAGGCGATGCTGTCAACCTGGCTGCACGCTTGGAAGGCCTCAACAAACTCTTCGATACTCATATCCTAATGAGCGAGAGCGTCCACTCCCACCTTGATGGCGAGTTTCGTACCCGCCGTGTGGGCAAATTCTGTGTCAAGGGCCGCAAGGAGTTCACCGTCGTTTACGAACTGCTTGGCCCCGTCCGCCACGAACACGAACCTGAATGGATCGGTACCTACCATCGTGCCCTCGCCGCTTTGGAGGCTAACGACTCCGCCACGGCTCTTGAACTCTTCACAGCCGCCAACGCCGGGCGCGGCGCGCAGGGCGACGGCCCGTCGCGCTTCTTTATCGAACGCCTCGCGCAGGCTGACCCAATCCGTGACGGCATCGTCGAACTCAAGGAGAAGTAAGTGCATGTGCGTGTTAGTTCCCATCAAGGAGAGTGGGCATCTTGCCCTGAGATGTGCAAATGAAGGCTGCTAGACGGCTGTCATCGCTCTCTTCACGGACCATGGCGGCGGGGACGCAGTCACTCCTTGAGTGCGCCATCTTGCCCCCTCCTTCCCTATGGATCGAGCCAATGGAGATAGGCGGAAGCCACGATTGATGTGTGACTTACCCCGCAAAATATGCGCAATTTTTGAACTTGCCATCTGACGAGATTGCAGGCATCTGTAATTTTTGAAGCAGTTAGGCCAAGCTTGAAGCAGGGTGGAGCTGCTTCATAATTTTTTTTGCGCAAGTTTTGTTTTCTTGCGCGTCAACCCATTGCCATGCCTCCGCTTAAGCCCATTCTCATTTCGGTTTTCGTTGTCACTGTCGGACTCATGGTCCTTGTCTGGTGGAATTCCTCCTCGGCACCCAAGGCGGAGAAATCCCGGCAAGTGCCCGCAGAGGCGAGGAGCGCTCCCGCCGCCTCCAACCCGGTTATTGGTGTCTTGGATCGTCTGCGGGGCAAGACTAGTCACGCCGCCGCGCTGCAAACCCTCAAGGAGCTCCAGGCAACCCTCAAAGGCATGCCCCGCGACGAGGCTGTGGCCTGGATTCGCAGTTTCCTCGATAGCGGCAAGGACCAACCCACCGGGCTTTCCTTTGAAATTGCCCCCGGCGGCACCCTCACCGAGTGGCCCACGCTCCGCTGTTTTTTGCTAGACGCGATGCTCGCCATCGACCCCTCAGCGGCGGCCGAGCTTGGGCGGCAGGTGCTGGAAAAATCCACCACAGCGGACGAATGGGCGCTGGCCTTGCGCAACGTCGGGCGGGTCGAGACATCTGCTGATGCTGCCGCCTATCTGATCGAGCGGACCCAGACGCTCATCGCCAATCCCGTGTGGCAGGCAAATCCGTCCATCGGCTATCTCAACGCCTTCGATGTGCTCGTCCACACCAACGCCGTTGCCAGCACTCCGCTGCTCTCCGGCCTGATCCAGCAAAAGGACCGTCGCGACCTCGCCCACGCCGGATTCCTGACCCTCGACCGCCTCGTCCAAAGCAACCCGGCCGAGGTTCTGCCCCTACTCGCCGAAGATCATGCCCTGCAAGCCAGCCGCCCGGAAATGGTCGCACAACAATTCGCCCGCGCCGACCTGCGGGACCCCGCCCAGTGCGACGTCGTCAAAGCCTGGCTGCTTGACCCCGCCCGCAGCGGCACCGACCTCCGAGCCTTCGCCGCCGTGTATCCGAACAACAACCGTTTCATTTCTAACAATCTTCTCACCAGTGTGGCCCAGCAATCCGGTGCCGACCTCGCCCAACACGACCGCCAAGGGCTAGAAATCATCCAGGCCTGGGCTGCGGACCCGGCCTTCCAACCCGTCAAGGAGACTCTGCTCGCGATGAGCACACGTCTCCAAAATTTCATTGGAGCATCCCCAATTCCAGCCGGATCGAGGCAATAATTCGGAGCCATGAAAACCCTCATTCCAATCATTCGCGCCGTACATTTCCATCAGAGGCAGAGGTTTTATTGGGGTTGTCTGTGCTTGGGGATCAACCCGGACATGGCCCCAGAACCGCCCCGGCGAATGGAACGTCGACCTTCCTTATGCATCCTCCTCCTCGCTGCCATTCTCGTTCCCGCTTTGCAGGCGGCCACCCTCTCGGTCGAGGATTCCGGTTTCGACACGATGAATCTCCGCATCGAGAAGGATCCCGCCTTCTATTTTTACATTCAGCAAAGCACCGACCTCAAGAATTTCTCCCCGTTTTCCATGGTTCTTGGGAAAAGCCCCACAGCATGGACCCTCTACTATGATCCGGAAACGCCTAGCTGCTATTTCCGCGCCCGTGCCATCAGCATTTTCGCTCCGGAAGACACCGATGGCGACGGCATCGATGACATCTACGAACTCAATACACCCGGGCTCAATCCGCTCGATCCGTCGGACGCCGGGCTTGATTCCGGTCACAACGGGATGACCTATCTTCAGGAATACCGCCTGCGGTTTGCCCTCGGCGACGGCAAGAAACAGGCCATCTCGCCGGAAGTCAGTGTCTTCAATACCCGGCCCGTTGTCGGCCTGGCGGCGGAGGCCATCTCGCCGGAAGTCAGCGTTTTCAATACCCGGCCCGTTGTCGGCCTTGCGGCAGAGGCCATCTCGCCGGAAGTCAGCGTTTTCAATACCCGGCCCGTTGTCGGCCTTGCGGCGGAGGCCATCTCGCCGGAAGTCAGTGTCTTCAACACCCGGCCTATCACCGGTGCCTCTCTCGAAGCCATATCCAATGAAATCAGCGTTTTAAAAACCATTACATCTCCCTAACACCATGAACACGAAGAAATACCTGCTGCTCACCGCACTGCTCTTTGCCAACCCGATCACGGCAACCGCCCAAATCACCTTCCCTAACGGGGGCACTGACGGTGCGCTCAATTTGACCTCAAGCTATACCAGCTATTCCAAGGATCTCTCCCAAGCGGTTACCGGTCTGTGGGACCAGGACAACACCGCCAACAGTGGGAAAGGAGTCTATGATCCGGCAAAACGCGCCATCGTCTTCAAATACTCCTCGGTAAATCTCAATTATTCCTCAACCACCCTCTCGTTCACCAATCATCCCTCCCGCGCAGCCGTCGTTTGGCTGGTGTCTGGCAACGTCACCATCAACGGCTCGCTGATATTGGACGGTCAAAGCATTTCATACACATCCAGCCTTGTTTCAGCGGAACCTGGCCCCGGTGGATTCCGCGGAGGAATTCAGAATGTAGTCTCCACCGGGCTGGGTATCGGTGGTGGGAATTCCGGAGGCAATGGTACCTTCGCTTCCACCTATGGAAACACGATGATTGTTCCATTGATCGGAGGTTCCGGCGGATCGACTGGCGGCGGCGGCGGCGGGGCTATCCTCATCGCGGCCAGTGGCACCATCACTATCAATGGGGCCATTACCGCATACGGGGGCTCTAGCAATGGCGGCGCAGGAAGCGGAGGTGCCATCCGCTTGATTGCCAACACGATCAACGGATTCGGTTCGGTGAATCCCGGGACTGACGGCCGCCTCCGTCTTGAGGCGAATTCCGTTTCCGGGAGTCTCGTCACGACGCCCCAAACCATCGCGGTTCCTGTGACGAATCCACCGATCCTATGGCCAGCCAGCACGGCTGCGGTTGCCAAGATCCTGAGCGTTGATGCCGTCAGTTCGCCCGTCGATCCACGTTCGCCCTTGGACCTTGATGCAGACGTCAAAATTTCGAAAGCCGCCGCTGCTTCGTCCGTTGTCACCGTTCAAACGCAGAATTTTCCCACCAATGGCACGGTGAAAGTCCGGGCAGCAGGCAAGTTTTCAGCCACCGCCACTCTAGTCACCGCCGCCTTCCAGGGAGGCAACGCCACCCAGGCAACGTGGACTGCGACGGTCACATTCCCGGAGGGCTATACCACCCTTCAAGCCATCGCCACGGCTCCCTAAGCAGCGGGGCATTGATCCCCATCCCTCCTCGTTTACCCCAATCCCCGGCCCATTACCCGCCATGAAACTAACGATAGTTCGAAGTGTCACGGCTACCCGTGTCATCAGTAGTGGAGACATTTCCGTTCCCATTCAGCAGCGGCGACACGAACGTCGCAGCGCCCTGCTTCCAATCGCATTCCTCGCCCTAGCCTATGTGGGCGGTCCGCTCCCCACTGCCGCTGCCGCAAGCTTCAGCCCGGGAAATGTCGTTATCTACCGCGTGGGCAGCGGCAGCGGCAGCTTGGTAAACACTGGCAACCCTGTTTTTCTCGATGAATACTCGCCCGCCGGCACCCTCGTGCAATCCATCCCCATGCCCACCTCCGGCGCGACCCGCAAGCTCGTCGCCTCGGGGGTGGCCATCACCGAAGGTGCCATCACCCGCTCGGTGGACGGGCGCTATCTCGCCCTCACCGGCTACAACGCCGACATCTCCACCAACGTCTCATCGCTTTCGGGCTCCGCCGCCAATAGCGTCTTCCGAACCATCGGTCGCGTGGCCTACGATGGCTCGATCGACACCTCCACCGTTCTCCAGGATTTTTGCAGTGGAACCAGCCCACGGACTGCCATCACTGGCGATGGTTCCGCGTTCTGGGTTGCCGGAGGTGCTGGCGGCGTGTTATACGCGCCATTGGGAAAAACTGATAGCTCGCCGACAGCGGTCATCGGTTCTAACATAACAAGCTTGCGCCAGCTCAATGCCTTCGGCGGCCAACTCTTCACCTCCTACCAAACAGGACCGGGTGCATTAATCCCACGCGGGCTCGCCACCGTCGGCAGTGGCCTGCCCGTCACCACCAGCCAAACCATCACCAACCTCCCCGGCATCCCCACCACCGGCAGTCCCTATGGATTCTTCATCGCCGACCTCAGCCCCTCGGTTTCCGGTGGCGATACCCTTTACCTCGCCGATGATTCGCTCGGCCTGCAGAAGTTCTCCCTCGTCGCTGGAACCTGGACGTTGAACGGCACCATCGGCTCCGACGCCGACGACTATCGCGGCCTCACCGGCACCGTCCGCGGCAACACCGTGACGCTCTTCGCCACCCGCAAAGGTGGCAGCGGTGCAGCCGGCGGCGGCGAGCTTGTTAGCCTCACCGACAGCTCCGGCTGCAACGGCTCTTTCTCCGGCACGCCGACCCTCCTCGCCACCGCCGCCGCTAACACCGCATTCCGCGGCATTGCCCCGGCACCAATGTTCCAAGCGCTAATCACGGTCGAGCAACCAACTGGCACCGGTCTAACCAGTGGCTCCAGCACGGTTGATTTCAGCTCGTCGCAACCTGGCGTGGCCGTGCCCTTGACCTTCACCCTCAAGAACACCGGCAACGCGCCGCTCACCGGTATCGCAGTGACCAAGGACGGGACCAATGCCGCTGACTACACACTCACCACCGCGCCACCAACTTCGGTCGCAGCCGGCGGCAGCAGCACCTTTGTAGTGACCTTCACGCCCTCGGTCGCCGGTACGCGACTGGCGGCTCTGCACATCGCCAGCAACGACACACTCCACAATCCTTTTAACGTTGCCATAACGGGCGTCGGCACCACGCCCCTGCCGAAGCTCTTGCCGGTCCTGAACACCCCGATCACCAATCCCAGCACCTCCACATCACCCCTCGCGCTCAACCTGAATAACTCATTCGGCACCGAGCCGATCGACGATCAGGTTGTGCGCTTCACGTCGCAATTCAACGTCGGCAGCACCCCGATGGTGGTGGATATGGCCATGTTCAGCAATCGCACGCCGGTGACGCGGACGAATTTTCTCAAATATGTGGCAGATGGTAGTTATTCGAACTCTTTCATTCACCGAAGTGTACCGGGATTTGTGATTCAGGGAGGTGCATCGAGGATCGTCAACAACAGCATTGTCTCTGTCCCTACCTATCCGCCGATCGTGAATGAATTCGGGGTTTCCAACACACTCGGGACCGTATCGATGGCCAAACTTGGCGGTGATCCCAACAGCGCCACCAGCCAGTGGTTTGTGAATATGGGGGCTAATTCCACCATTCTCGATCCGCAGAATGGCGGCTTCACCGTCTTCGGACGGGTGACCAAAGACACCATTGCCAACGCCCAGACCTATGGCAATCCGGGGGTCTTCCCCATCTTCAACTACGGCGGGATCTATACCGACCTGCCACTATACTATACCCATGTCGCGAGCAGTCTCAATGTGACCGAATTCATCCTCTTCCCCACCGTCGCGCTAGTCCCGCTGCCCGCCGGACAGGCCGGCACGAATGCCACGCTCAGCTACTCCGTCGTTTCCAACAGCAATCCTACGGTGGCCGCCGCTGCCATCCAAAGCCCCGCAACCCTCAATCTGGTACCTCAAGCCGGCCACACCGGCGTCGCCACCATCGTGGTGCGGGCCACCGATAGCGTCGGCAATTCGGTGGATAATAGCTTCACTCTGACCGTGAATCCCACCAATGTGGCGGCCATCGCTGTCGAGCAACCCACCGGCACCGGTCTAACCAGTGGCACCAGCACCGTGGACTTCGGTCCCGGGCTAACTGGAAACCCGGTGCCCCTGACCTTCACCCTCAGGAACACCGGCAACGCACCACTCACCGACATCGCGGTGACCAAGGACGGAACCAATGCCGCAGACTACGCGATCACCACAGCGCCACCGACTTCGGTGGCAGCGGGCGCCAGCACTTCGTTTGTGGTGACCTTCACTGCGTCCGCCACCGGCATGCGGGTGGCAGCCTTGCACATCGCCAGCAACGACTCGACGACGAACCCGTTCAACATCAATCTGACGGGCAGTGGGATGACCGCGCCGTCGATCACCACGCAACCCGCCAGCCAGACCATAGCAAGCGGTTCGACGGCCACGCTCACCGTGGCAGCCAGCGGTCAGCCTGCACCCACCTTCCAGTGGTATCGTGGCAACAGCGGCGATCTCACGAATCCGATTGTCGGAGCAACCTCCGCCAGTTTCACCACGCCAGTGCTCACAGCCACCACGAGTTACTGGGTGAAAGCCACCAATGCCGCCAACCCGACGGGTGCCTATTCCAACACGGCTACGGTTGCTGTCACCGCGCCATTGATCGTGATTGAGCAACCAACCGGCACCGGTCTAACCAGCGGTGCTAGCACCGTTGATTTCGGTCCCGGCCTAACTGGAATCCCGGTGCCCTTGACCTTCACCGTCAAGAACACCGGCAACGCGCCGCTCACAGGTATCGCAGTGACCAAGGACGGAGCAAACGCCGGAGATTACGCCATCACCACCGCGCCGGCGACCTCGGTGGCTGTAGGTGGCAGCACTTCGTTTGTGGTGACCTTCACGCCGTCTGGCACCGGCGTGCGCTTGGCGGCCCTGCACATCGTCAGCAATGACGCGACGAAGAACCCGTTCGAGTTGATCCTAACTGGAACCGGGAGGGCCCTGCCGTGGATCACGACTCAACCCCTCAGTCAGACTGTGGCGTACGGTGTCACCGCCGCGTTGAGCGTTGCGGCCGGCGGGTGGCCAGCGCCGACCTTCCAGTGGTACCAGGGACCCAGTGGCAACACCCTGAGTCCGGTTGCGGGGGCGACGGGTGCCAGCTTTACGACGCCGACGCTGACGGCAAGCACCGGGTTCTGGGTCCGCGCCAGCAATGTCCAGGGCTCGGCGGACAGTGCCGCCGCGCTTGTCACCGTGGGGGCTCCGCCCACGACGAATGCAAACCTCAGCAATCTCGCGCTGAGCGCCGGCTCGCTCTCGCCGACTTTCGATCCGCTCATCAACACCTATTCCGCCAACGTCGCCAGCACGGTAACAAGCGTGACAGTGGCGCCCATTGCGTCGGCGGCGGGCGCGACGCTGCGGGTCAATGGCGGCGCGGTTCTGACG
>Ga0118677_10015044_pt1 | contig 10801 bp, 9 predicted proteins | sample AliMusrvi5mmetaG_FD_86154 | JGI IMG/M metagenome (GOLD analysis project Ga0118677, IMG submission 86154)
CCATTACCGCGGCCGGCAGCGTCAGTCTCGTGCAGCAGGGCGGCGGCAACGTCAATGTGCGCGCCGGCGGCAATATTCAGGGCGGCGTCTATTACGTGCAGACTGGCGCGGGTGTTTTGCATGCCGACGGCTCCCTGACGCAGGGCAATGTCGGCAGCACGAATGTCGCCTGGAGCGGCACCCAATACATGTATCCGGTACTCGCGATGGGCGATTCGACATTCGCGGTGACCGCGGGCGGAAGTCTCGGCATCGAGGGCGTGTTCAACCCCACACTGGCCGACCAGAGCAAGGCCAATCTTGGTGTCACGAGCACCTGGACCGACAGCAATATTCCAGAGCAATATTCGGCCTATTCCACCTACGGCGCAAACAGCGGCGTCACGCTGACGGCGGTCAGCGGCGACCTGACGCTCGCCGAAAACCAGATCTTGATGACCTACGCCAGCAACGCCGGCAGCGCGGCATCGAATCAGATGATCGCGACCGGATCGACGGGTTATCTGCGCAACAATTTCATGCTGATCATGCCGGGCAGCCTGCAGGCCTCAGCGCTGAACGGCAACGTGTCTCTGGGTAACGGTTTCAGCCTGTGGCCGCAGGCGAACGGCAACCTGAGTCTGCTCGCGTCGGGGTCGATCGCCGCGCAACAGACCCTGAACGCGGGCTGGAGCCAGCCGCTGGTCATGCTCGACATCGATCCGTCCACGCTGCCGACGCCGCTCAATCCGCGCAAGCTGGCCACCTCGGGCAGTGTCAGTGCGATTTACGACTTCAATCTCTGGAGCGGCAATTCGGTAAACGTTTTGAACGCGCACACCGGCAGCGGTTTGCAATCCTGCAGCGAGAAACTTCTTGCTGGACTGGATCTCGGGGTCTTCGGTGTAGCTCACCACCACGCCCGGCGCCTTGAAGCCCTCGGCGGCCACGCTCGGGATGCCACGGCTCTCGAACAAGGCGCGCACCTTGGCGCCGAGTTCGATCTGCTCGGTGCGCACCTTCTCGAAACCATAAGCCTGCGTTTCCTTCATCACCCCGCACAGCTTGGTCAGCGCATCGGTCGGCATCGTGGCGTGGTAGGCATGGGCGCCGTTTTCGTAGGCTTCCATGATCTGCAGCCACTTCTTCAAATCGCAGGCATAGCTGCTGCTGTTCGTGCCGTCGATGGCGGCGCGCGCGTGCTCGCTGAGCATGACCATCGCGCAGCATGGCGAGCTGCTCCAGCCCTTCTGCGGCGCACTGACCAGGATATCGACACCGACATCCACCATGTCCACCCAGACCGCGCCGGAGGCAATGCAGTCGAGCACAAACAGGCCGCCCACCTCGTGCACCGCGCCCGCCACAGCGCGCAGGTAATCGTCTGGCAGGATCATGCCGCAGGCCGTTTCGACGTGTGGGGCAAAAACAATATCGGGCTTCTTCGCGCGGATCGCCTCAACAACTTCGTCAATCGGTGCCGGCACCCAGGGTGCCTGCTTGCCGGTGCCGATGCGACGCGCCTTGAGCACGGTCGACTCGGCGGCAATGTGGCCCATGTCGAGGATCTGGGACCAGCGGAAGCTGAACCAGCCATTGCGGATGATCAGCACCTTCTTGTCGGCAGCGAACTGGCGCGCCACCGCCTCCATGCCGAAGGTCCCGCTGCCCGGGACGATGGCGACCGACCTGGCGTGATAAACCGTCTTCAACATGGACGAGATGTCCTTCATCACGCCCTGGAAACTCTTGGACATGTGATTGAGGGCGCGGTCGGTGTAGACCACCGAAAATTCGAGCAGGCCGTCGGGATCGACGTTGGGCAAAAGGCCAGGCATGGAAACTCCTTTTCAGCGTGGTTTGGGCACGGCCTTCAGGGCCGCGCCTGGGTGTGGCATCAGCATAGCACGCGCCCCGGCGATCAATAGCCGAGCGCAAGCCCGGTATTGCGGCGCGGATCATTGGCCCCGTAAAAGCGGTTGTTGCCCACCGGCTTGCCGCCGAGCGAAGGTGCGCCGACCACGATCGCGATCAAGTGGTTCGCGGGCTGCGGCGCGCCAAGCTTGTGACCCATGTCGACGAGGATCTTGCGCGCGTCGGGGCTGATGCCGAAGTTGTCCACGTTGGTCAGATCGGGCAGCCACTGCTGGTGAAAGCGCGGCGCGTCCACCGCTTCCTGCACGTTCATGCCGTAGTCGATCACGTTCATGATGGTGTGCGTGACAGCCGTGATGATGCGGCTGCCGCCCGGCGTGCCCACCACCATGACGGGCTTGCCGTTCTGGCTGACGATGGTCGGGCTCATGGAACTCAGCGGCCGCTTGCCCGGGGCGATGGCATTGGCTTCACCCTGCACCAGGCCGTAGATGTTGGGCACGCCGATCTTGACCGTGAAGTCGTCCATCTCGTTGTTCAACAGCACGCCGGTGCCAGCTGCCGTGACCTTGGCGCCAAACCAGTCGTTCAGGGTGTAGGTGACGGCCACGGCGTTGCCGTCCTTGTCGACGATCGAGTAGTGCGTTGTGTTGTTGCCCTCGTGCGGCTCGACGCCCGGCTTGAGGTCTTTCGATACGCCGGCCTTGGCCGGATCGATCGCGGCTCGGATCTTGGCGGCGTAGCCCTTGTCAAGCAGGCGCTCCAGCGGGTTCTTCACAAAGTCGGGGTCGCCCAGATAGCTGTTGCGGTCCAGGTAGGCGTGGCGCATGGCCTCGATCTGGTAGTGCACGGCCTGGGCCGAGCGGAAGCCCAGGTCCTTCAACGGGTAGCCTTCGACGATGTTGAGGATTTCGCAGATCACGACGCCGCCCGAGCTCGGCGGCGGCGCCGACACGATGTGGTAGCCGCGGTAGTCGCACTCCACCGGCGCGAGTTCGCGCACCGTGTACTGGTCGAGATCAGCCTGCGTCAGCAGACCCTTGCCGGTCGTGCTCGCGGCCACCAGCGCCTTGGCGACCGGACCCTTGTAGAAGCCGTCGGCGCCGTTGCGGCTGATCAGCTTCAAGGTTTTCGCCAGGTCCTTCTGAACCAGCTTCTGACCGCTCTGCAAGGGTTCGCCCTTGTTCAGGAAGATCGCGGCGGACGGCGCGTCAGCGCGGAAGTCCGCGGTGGCGGTCTGGACCAGATCGGCATCGCCCTGCTGCAGCACAAAGCCGCCTTCGGCCAGCTTGATCGCGGGCGCCATCAGGGCCGCGCGGGACAGCGTGCCGTACTTGGCGCGCGCGGTCTCGAAGCCGGCCACCGAGCCCGGCACGGCGACTGCCAGATAGCCCTTGGTGCTCAAGCCCTTGATGACATTGCCGCTGGCATCGAGGTACATGTTGGCGCTCGCGCCCAAGGGCGCCTTCTCGCGGAAGTCAAGGAAGGTCTTGCGCCCGTCGGCCAACTGCAGCGTCATGAAGCCGCCGCCGCCGAGGTTGCCCGCAGCCGGATAGACCACGGCCAGCGCGTAGCCCACCGCAACCGCCGCGTCGATGGCGTTGCCGCCCTTCTTGAGCACATCGACGCCGACCTGCGTTGCCAGATGCTGGGCCGTGACGACCATGCCGTGCTCGGCCGCCACCGGCGCCACCGAGGCCGCCTGACTGGCGTTGCAACACAGGATGGCAACGCTGCCCAGCAGGGCCAGGCGCATGGAAAAATTTCGATTCATGGTGAGTCTCCGTGTAGCGGTTTCAAACAAGTTGGCATCGATCCGATTGGCACTGTAGCAGGGAGATGGAATCAGTGCGGGCCGCAGCGATCCATCCCCCGTTTGCCATCCCGGACCTGATCCGGGATCCAGTGCCACACGAGCCCTGGATTGCGGGTCAAGCCCGCAATAACGATCCCGGGTGCATGCCCGTTTGCTCACGCCGCAGCGCTGGCCAGCGCCGCCGCGTGCAGCGCCGCCAGGCGCGAGCGCTGCAGTTTGCCGGTGGCGGTCAGCGGCAAGGCGTCGACCCAGTGCACCCAGTGCGGGCGCCGGTAGGTTGGCAGCGTCACGATCGCATCGCGGACGCGCTGCCGCGCCACAGCCTGCTGACCCGGCGCGGCGATGGCGAGCAAGGACAATGCGGTCAAGCCTTCCGGCGTGCGCACGCCGACGCAGGCCAGTTGCGACACGCTGTCGCGCGCGGCGCCAGCAATCGCCTGCTCCACCCACAGCGTGCTGACCCAGCGCCCGCTGATCTTGAGCATGTCGTCGATGCGTCCGGCAAATTCAAGCCGGTCATCTTCGCGGCGCAAGAACATGTCGCCGGGGCAATACCAGCCGTCCTGAAAACCGTCGGCTTGCGCCTGCGGCCGCTTCCAGTAACCGAGCGCGACCGCGCCGCTGCGAAGCCAGATGCGCTGCGGGCGCTCGGGGTCGGCATCGGGCGCAAAGCGCAGCTGCGTCTGCGGCGTGGTTCGCAGCAGGCCGTCGTCGTCCTCGCTGTAAAGCATCAGGCACAGCGTCTCGGAGGTGCCGTAGCCGCTCACGATCGCCCCCCCCGTGGCCGCGCGCCAGCCCTGGCGCACGCTCGCGGGAAGGCTCTCGCCGGCCGAGACAAAGTGGCGGATGCCCTGCCCCGCCAACTGGTGCGCCATGCCGTCCTGCAGCACCTTGCTGTAGAGCGTCGGCACGCAAAACACCAGGGTCGGCCGGTGCGCGCGCACCATCGCCAGCACACGCTCGGGGTCGGGCCAATGCCGGTCCAAGATCACGGCGGCGCCGGCGCGCAAACCGGCGAGCAGGCTGTTGCCCAGCGCGTAGGCGAAGAACAGCTTGGAGCTGGCGTAAAGCCGGTCCGCCGCCGTCAACTGCAGGACGCCGCAGGCAAACGAATGCGGCTGCAGCGCCATGCGCTGCGCATGGATGACGCCCTTGGAGACACCGGTCGTGCCGGATGTGCCGATCCACAGCGCGGGCGCTTGCTCATCCTGTTGCACGGGGTCCACTTCCGGTGCCAGATCGAGTTCGCGCGCCCAGTTCGAGTCGCCGGTACTGCTGACAACCAGCGTCGGCGCCTGCGCCATGCCGGCGAGCAGTGGCGCCAGCGAGTTCACGCTGTCGGCTTCGCACCAGACAAAGCGCACTTCGCTCTCCAGCAGGATCGGCGCGAGTTCGGTCAGCGCCAAGCGCGGATTGACGCCGATAACCACGCCGCCGGCCCAGATCACACCCAGATAAGCCACGACCCAATCGATGCTGTCCGGCGCCGTCACGATCACCCGCTCGCCCGGTCGCAAGCCGAGCCCGCGCCAGGCGCCTGCGGCGCGCCGCACCCGCTCGCGCAGGGCGTCATAGGTCACCGTTTCGCTGCCGCATTCAAGCGCCGTCGCCTGCGCCGCGCCGGCCTGCAGCAAGGTCTGGGCGGCGTTCATGGTCATGCCAGCTTGCCTGTTTCGGCCGCCTTGAACTGCATGCGGATCATGACCCTGGGACTCGTCATTGCGGACTTGATCCGCAATCCATGCTCCGCGTGGCAATGGATGCCGGATTGAGTCCGGCATGACAAACTGCGGCATGCAGAGGGCGACACAGCTTACTTGTCGTACTGGTTCAGCAGCGCCTTGGCCGACTCCAGCAGTTGCTTGCCATCGGCACCCTTGGCCGCCACGTCCTTCATCCAGTCCTGCGCCACGCCTTCGGTCGCCTTTTCCCAGCGCTGGTACTCGGCGGCCGTGAGCACGTTGACGACATTGCCGCGATCGGTCGCCGACTTGCGACCCGGCTCGATCGTGCTGTCCCAGATGCGTCCGGCCCAGGCTGAGGCTTCTGCGCCGCTGTTGGCGTCGATCACCTTCTTCAGGTCGGGTGGCAGGCTGTTGTACCTGGCCTCATTCATGGCGACGACGAAGATCGTGTTCGACATCTTGCGCTGGCCCGGCCCGGTCTCGGTGTGGAACTTGGTCACCTCATGCACCTTGATGCCGGGCACCACTTCCCACGGCAGCGAGGCGCCATCGACAACACCCTTGGAGATCGCCTCCTGCACCTGCGGCGCGGGCATCTGGATCGGTATCGCCCCCAGCGCGGTGAGCATGCGCGTGCCGATGCGCGTGGGCGCGCGCACCTTGAGGCCCTTGAGGTCTTCGAGCGTCTTGACCGACTTGCTGGCGAAGTGCAGCTCCGCGCCGTCATGCACATGGGCCATCAGGATCTTCGTGCCCTTGAATTCGTCGAGCGAGTTCTTCTGCATGTACTCCCAGAACGCGCGGCTGCCGCCCTCGGCCGTCTTGATCATGAACGGCAGCTCGAACACCTCGGACTTGGCAAAGCGCCCGGCCTGGTAGGTCGGCACGGTCCAGACGATGTCGGCCACGCCGTCCTTGGCCTGGTCGAACAACTGCGGCGGCGTGCCGCCGAGCTGCATGGCCGGATAGATCTGGCACTTGATGCGGTTGTTCGATTCCTTGCCCAGCTTCTCGCACCAGGGGCCGAGCAGCATCTTCTGCGAAGTCGCATTCGGCGCCAGAAAATGGTGGATCTTGAGCGTCACGTCCTGCGCCCGGGCCCCGCCGGCGCCAAGGGCCAGCGCGGCGGCGGCCAACACGGGGGTCAATGTCTTGCGGATCTGCATGTCGAATCTCCTCATTGTTTTGGTTGGGAAACAGGGTGACTGAAAATCAGGCGCCGAAGGTGCGCACCAGATAAAGCGAGATGACCGGGAAGAACACCAGCAGCGTGATGCGGATGAAGTCCGACAGCAGGAACGGGATCACGCCCTTGAAGGTGTCCATCAGCGGCACATCGACGGCCAGGCGATTGATCACGTAGACGTTCATGCCGACCGGCGGATGCACCAGCCCGATCTCGACCACCATAAGCGCCAGGATGCCGAACCAGATCGACTTGTCCACCTGGGGCAGGCCGAAGAAGTCGAGGCCCATGATCATCGGATAGAAGATCGGGATCGTCAGCAGGATCATGGCCAGCGAATCCATCACGCAGCCGAGCACGATGTAGATCACGAGGATCATCGCCATCACCAGCAGCGGCGACATGCCGCTGTTCTTGACCCACTCGGCGAGCTCGACCGGCATCTGCGAGATCGCCAGCGCCGAGTTCATCATGTCGGCGCCCAGCAGCACGAGAAAGATCATGGCGGTGGCCATCGCCGTGCCGAGCAGAGTCTTGCGGATTTCCTCCATGCCCATGTTGCCCGACAGCAGCGCCAGGATGCCGCAGGAGGCAGCGCCGATCGACGCGGCCTCGGTCGGATTGGCCCAGCCGCCGTAGATGCCGACGATGACGACCACGAACACCAGCAGCACCGGCAGCACCTCAAACAGGCAGCGCAGGCGCTGCGGCCATGGCACGCGCGGCCCGGCCGGACCGGCTTTGGGATCCAGCGTCACCACGATCTGCACCACCAGCATGTAGCCGAGCATGGCAATGATGCCCGGCAGCACGGCGGCCATGAACAGCTTGCCGATCGACTCCTGCGTCAGGATGGCGTAGATCACGAGCGGGACGGAAGGCGGAATCATGATGCCCAGCGTGCCGCCTGCAGCCAGCGAACCGGTGGCCAGCGCGCCCGAGTAGCCATAGCGCCGCAGCTCGGGCAACGCAACCTGGCCCATGGTGGCCGCAGTGGCCAGCGACGAGCCGCAGATCGCGCCAAAGCCGGCACAGGCGCCGATCGCCGCCATCGCGATGCCGCCCTTGCGGTGGCCGATGAAGGCGCTGACAAACCGGAACAATGATCGGCTCAAGCCCCCATGCGTGGCGAACTGCCCCATCAACAGGAACAGCGGAATGACGACCAGGTCGTAATTGGACAGCCGCGCATAGGCCAGGTTCTTGAGCGAGTTCAGCAGCACGGCGCCCTGGCCGCCGGTCAGATAGAGATAACCGCCGCCCCCGGCGATGAACATGGCAACGCCGATCGGCACGCGCAGCACCAGCATCGTGAGCAGCAGGCCGAAGATCACGAAACCAAGCTGGGTGCCGCTCATGACGTTTCCCCGCCGCGGGTCCACGGATGCCAGCACATGTAAAAACCGGCGAGCGCCAGCAGCACAAAGCTCGGCACCATCAGCGCCTGCGCCAGCCAGACCGGCAGTTCGAGAATGGCCGAGGTCTCGCCCGCCTCCTTCAGACTGATGGCACCGGCCGCCGTGCGCCAGGCCAGCAGCGCGCCGAGCAGGCCGACCAGCAGGGAGCCGATGGAATCGAGGATCAGGCGCCGACCGCTGGTCATGTTGGCGGTGAAGAAATCCACCTTAACATCGCCATGCATCAGATGGCAATAGGCGAAGAAGGTGGCCGAGGCGAAGGCCGAGGACAGCTGCAGCAGTTCCACATCGCCGGGCACCGGCGCGCCGAACAGCTTGCGCCCCACGATCGACACCACCGACATCAGCACCAGTGCGATGAACACCAGCCCGCCGGCATAGGCGAACCACTTGGCCAGCAGCAACAACAGGCGGCCATACGGACCCCTGTGGTCATCGCCAGACGGCGGCGCAGGAACTGCACTGTCTTCTTGCATTCTTGTCTCCTACTGTCGTTCTGATTCCTGGCAAGTGCAAACTGGTACAACAATGCCGGAATTGTCTTTGTGGCTGGATGGTACATCAACATGGCGTCGCCGCCCAGCGCTTCGCGGGAGGATTTCTGAAAGCAGGCCGGCGCCCGGTGCGCGGAACTTTACCCACACGACACGCATCGGAACCTTGCAATTGCTAAGCTCGCCACCAAGTTGCGCAAGTCAGGCCTTCACGCTTTACAGGAAATACCCATGAAACAGACATCGATCCTCAACCGCGCCCGCATCTGGCTGGTCCTCGCCTTCGTGCTGAGCTTCGGCTTCGCCATGGCGCAGTCCGACCCCAGCATGAACCAGGTCTATGCGACGGCGCAGGCCGGCAAGCTCGAGGAAGCGCAGGTCATGATCCAGCAGGTGCTGGTGACCCATCCGAAGAGCGCCAAGGCGCATTTCGTGCAAAGCGAACTCTATGCGCGCCAGGGCAACTTCAGCCGCGCGCGCGAGGCGCTGGCACAGGCCGAAAGCCTGGCCCCGGGCCTGCCGTTTGCCAAGCCGGAAGCCGTGCAGGCCCTGCGCGCCGAACTGGCGCCGCGCAGCGCGCCCGCCGCTTCCAAACGGGCCACGCTGCAGGAGCGTGCGCCAGCCGAGCCCGCCTCGTCCTTCTCATGGGGCTTGCCGCTGCTGCTGGCCGGCGGCGTGATCTTCCTGGGCTACCTGATGTTCCGCCGCCGTCCGCCCGCAGCCTATGCGCAGGAACCGGCCTACGCCGGGCAGGGCGGCCTGTCCGGTCCGCAGACCTTCGGCATGGGCGCTGGCACGATGCAGCCCGGCTACGGTCAGCCGGCTTACGGACAACCGGGCTATGGCCAGGCACCGGGCACGGGACTGGGCGGACGCATCATGGGTGGTGTGGCCACCGGCCTGGCGGTCGGCGCCGGCGTCATGGCGGCTGAAGCGATCGGGCGCAATCTGATGGGCCACAACAACAATCCGTCCGCCGGCGCCTTCGACAACATCAACTACAACGGCGACCCTGCGATCGAGCGCAATGCCGACATGGGCGGAACGAACTTCGGCATCAACGACAGCAGTTCATGGGACGACGCCGGCTCGGCCGATGTCGGTGGCGGCGGCGACTGGGATAATTAGTCTCCGATTTCACCGCAAAGAAAAGAACACATGGTCCTGCTTGAATTCTCGATGGCGCCGTCCGGCAAGGGCGTGAGCGTCAGCCCCTTCGTGGCGCGCATTCTCGACATCATCGACAAGAGCGGCCTGCCCTACCAGCTCACGCCAATGGGCACCATCATCGAGGGCGAGTGGGACGCGGTGATGGGCGTCGTCGGCGCCTGCTACCGCGACCTCGCCGCCGACTGCGAGCGCATCGGCGTGCACATCAAGATCGACGCCCGCGGCGGGGCGGACTCCCGCATGAAGAGCAAGATCGAAGCGGTGCAGCAACAGCTCGGGCGCAAGCTCTCGACCTGAAGCGGCCAGGCTTCAAACGTTTCGCCGCCGGGCCGCCCCAAGGCGAAACAGCCCCCCGGAGTGGAGCGCAGCAGACGCAGTCACACGCGCGGGGGTGAAAAATCTTTCAGCGCGTGGTACACGCGCAGCGCCGCATAGGCGTCGTTGGCCGCGTAGATCAGTTGCGCCTGGCTCAGATTGGGCGCGGCCCAGTTCGAGGTCGTGGCTTTCTTCGACTTGATGAAACGCTGCTGGAACAGAACCGCCACGGCGCCTTTGACGCCCATGTCCTTGCGGTAGCCGCGCTCGTGAAAAAGGGTGTTGAGGTCCAGCACGTCCTGCGCCTGCACCGCGAGCTTGGCCGCGATGCGCTTGCGGTCGTCGCCCAACCCGAAGCCGGCCTTGGTGAAACCCGGCTGCGCGAGCAACTGCGCCACAATGGCGCGGCAATCCGGATCGTGCAACTGGAAAACCCAGGCCTGCTCGAGCGTCGACAACTGCACGATGTGCGGACCCTCGGAAACCTGATCCTTGAAGAAGGTCGGTTTCGATTCGGTATCGAACCCCCAGACTGCCGCATCCCGCAACGCCGCATGCGCCTCGCGCGCCTGCGCGAGCGTGGCGACCAACGCGATGCGATCGAGGCCGAGGCGCCCGAACTCGGGAAGCAGTGCGATTTCTTCTTTGCTGGGGGTGCAGTGGCGGATGGACATGGGCCATTATTGATCGTTTCAAAATGCAGGCCGTGGCATTCCATGCAGCCCGGCATTGTCATTGCGGGCTTATATGGATGCCTCCCGGATAGCAAGAAGAATTTGTGTTGTTCTGTAAAAGAATCGGCTGCTTACTTATATCCGGCCTTGATTTCGTGGTCTGCCTGGTTGCCCAGACTCGCCCGATGG
>Ga0118677_10015045_pt1 | contig 10800 bp, 3 predicted proteins | sample AliMusrvi5mmetaG_FD_86154 | JGI IMG/M metagenome (GOLD analysis project Ga0118677, IMG submission 86154)
GCACCACGTCAGGGAATCTCTACCTGACCGCCGGCAGTGGCGGGGTGACGGTTAACGCGCCGATCACCGACAATGGCAGCGGTGCCTTGACCCTGGTGTTGGCTGGCAAGCAAACCTTCCAGGATGGCACACCAGCGCCCGGCGGTGGCATCTGGCTCGCGCCGGTGAGCGGCAGTCCCAACAGCTATAGTGGCGGCACGGTGATCCATTCGGGTGATATCTTTGTGAATCACGGAACCGGCTTCACCACGGAAACCGCGTTCGGCGCGGCCGGCACCAGCATCACCTTCAACGGTTCCGCGTCTTATAATGCCCTGTTCCCCGGCGGCAATGGCCAGTCCTCGGCGAATGCGCATCCGATTGTGCTGAACAATGGAGCGATCATGGGGGTTTTCTTCTCGGGCAACTCTGAAACCCTCACGTTCAGCGGCGCGATCAGCGGCAACGGCGGCGTCGCCTTCCAGCATCCAAACAATGTTACCGAGACCATCAACTTGAGCAATCCGAACAACACGTTCACCGGCCCGGTCACGATTGGGCGCGTGCCTGCCGCAGGGACGCCCAACCTGACGGTGAAGGTTGCCAGTCTGGCGGATGCCCTTGGCGCCGGCAACCTCCAGTTCATGGAGGGCAATCCCGTCATCCAATACACTGGCACTGCCAACCTCGTGCTCAACAACCGGCAGGTCGCATTGTTCGGCGCCACCAACCGGGCTGCCGGGACACTGGACAGCTCGGGGATCGGAACGTTCACCATCAACACCGATCTGCTGGTTTCCATGGCTTCTGGCGTCAACCGGACCCTCCAGCTGCAAGGGAACAATACCGGAGCCAATCTGTTCGCCGGGAAAATCATGGACGGTGTGGCTGCGGTGAATCCGGTGATCAGTCTGACCAAGACCGGCACCGGCACCTGGGCGCTCTCCGGCACCAACACCTACAGCGGCGTCACAACCGTTAGCCAGGGCACTTTGAGTGTCAACACCCTGGCCAACGGCGGCTCCGCCAGCGCCATCGGCCAGTCAGCCAACAGTGCCGGCAAAATGGTGTTGAATGGCGGCACCTTGAAATATACCGGACCCGCGCAGACGACGGATCGCAATTTTGCCATCCCGGCTAACAGCAGCTTGGATGGTTCCGGCAGCGGTACCTTGCAATTCACCCAGACCGGCGTGATTTCACCGGACTATACGGGCACGTATGCGTGGACGAGTGGCAAGTCGATCACCGCCTTGGGCAGCACGGCCGATCTGGCGGTTGGCATGAAAGTCACTGGCACGGGCATACCGGCAAGCACCACGATCGCTTCAATTGATAGTGCCACGCAAGTGACGTTGAATAACACCCCGACCGCTGCTGGCACGGCCAATTTTGGCTACGGAGCGCGCACGCTGACGTTGACGGGCACGGATGCCGATGCCAACACCCTTGCCGGGGTGCTGCAAGACTCTTCAGTTGCCGGGGCTGGCGCTTTGAGTGTCGCCAAGACCGCCGCCGGCACCTGGGTGCTCTCCGGCGCAAACACTTATACCGGCCCCACCACCATCAGCGCGGGTACCCTGCTGGTCAACGGCAGCCTCGGCACCGCGTCCGCCGTGACCGTCAACGGTGGAGCCCTTGGCGGCACCGGCACGATCAACGGTGCCCTGGCAATCAATGCCGGCGGCGCCCTGGGACTGGGATCGAGCGGTGCCACCTTCTCACTGGCCAGCGCCACCGCTCCCACTTTCGCCACCGGCAGCACCCTGAAAATTGCCGCCGCGACCGCCGCGCTCGACAAGCTTTCACTGACCCACGCCACCCCGACCTTTGCCTGCGGCAACCTCAACCTGGTCGTTGATACCACCGGCCTGAGCAGCGATTTCACCTACGTGGAAATCGTCCACACCGCAAACGCTGCGGGCGTCACCGGCTACTTTGCCAGTGTAACCGTCACCGGCAACACTGCCTATACTGCCGTCATCACCTACGGCAGCAATTCGATCACCCTCAGCCTGGCGACCCACGACACCACCCCGCCAACCCTATTATCCGTGGTGGATGACAGAAGCGGTGCTGCGGTCTTCATCAACCAGCCGGTGACCTACACCGTGACCTTCAGCGAGGCGATGAATGCCGCGACGGTCAATGCCGCTGATTTCGGCAACGCTTCGGCCACGGCCATCACGATCAACAGCGTGACCGCGACGGCCAATCCCGCAGTCTTCCAGGTGGTGGTGACGCCTAGCGCAGTGGAAACCCTCCGCTTGCAGGTCAATGCGGGGGCCACGCTGACGGACGTCGCGGGCAATGCCCTCAATGCGGCCACGGCGATCCCCGATGATACCACCATCACCGTCAACGCTCTGCCCAACCTGAAGTGCCAGCTCGGCATCCTCAATTTGTCTAACAACAACTGGATCAACCCCGCAACCGGCAACGTCTGGGCCATCGGTGACAAATACCGCCTCGCCTTTGTGAGCCGTGCCACCACCCAGGCCACCTCGACGGACATCACCACCTACAACGCCTTCGTCCAAGGGGTGGCCAACAGTTCCACCCTGAACCTCGGCAGCGCGACCTGGAAGGTCATCGGCTCGACCGCGACGATGGATGCCCGCGACAATACCGCGACCAATCCGCTCTGGGACGGGACCGGTGAGGCTGTCTTCCTGGTGGACGGGACCACCAAGATCGCCAACAACTATGCCGACCTCTGGGATGGCTCGATCAATCACGCTCTGAATCTGGATGAAAAAGGCGTACTCTTTTCAACCAGCACGTTCACCGGGTCGACTGGCTACGGCATCAAGGATGCCGGCAATGTGCTCGGCAACATCCCCGATCTGACCATAGGTAGCACGAGCAGCACCGGTCTCAATTGGATGAGAATTTTCGGTGCGTCTTCAATCAGTTTGCTGCCGGTTTACGCCCTGTCCGATCCGCTGGCGGTCGTCTCGACCGTGCCGCTGGCCAATATTACATCCATGAGTTTTCCGGGATATGGTGTCGCCACCATTTCCGGCACCGCCATCACGATGATGGTGCCCTACGGAACCGCTCGCACATCGCTCGCACCCACTTATACATTGTCCGATGGCGCGACCTGTCTTCCGGCCTCCGGCTCCAGCCAGAACTTCAACAATCCGGTGCATTATGTCGTCAAGGCCTCGGATTATGCCACCTCCGGCACCACCACGGACTACACCGTGACGGTCACCAACCGGGCAATCGCCGACCCGGAATTCACCCTGACAGCTCCCGCCACATGGGACGGCCGCCAGACCCTCATCTTGCAGCCGACCCTCACCAACCAGGCCCTATTGCTGGCCACCGGCGGCACGAATCTGAATTACCGCTGGAGCGTGAACGGGGTGGCCGTGATCAAAACGATCAATGCGGACATCCTGACGTTGATCCGGTCGCAGGGCAACGGCCCGCTGGCCGTGACACTCACCATCGACAACGGCGGGTTTCCTAGCAGCCACTCGGTCACGGTGAATATCCAGCAACCGGCAACGGATGCCTGGGTGCAACGCACGCCGGGGGCTAACGAAAAGCCGGTGGCAGGGCAATTTTTCGCCCGCGACGATACCGGCAAAGGGACCATCTATTACAACGGCACCGTGACCGGCACACCCGACTCGGTTTACCTCAAGGTCTATAAGACTCCCAATAACGGCAGTGAAGTCCTCGACTCCACCACCACCATGAACAAGCCCTTTGCAGGCGGGGCCTATGCCTTGAGCGCGAAAATCGACGCGGGCCTGGCCACCTACCGGGTGGAATTCGGCACGACCACAGGTGGTGGCGACACGCTCGTTGACAACACCGTGACCAACCTGATCTGTGGCGACGCCTATATCATCGAAGGCCAGTCGAATGCCGTGGCCACCGCGCCGGGCGTGGACGTCACGGGTTATAGCAGCCCTTGGATCCGCACCTATGTCGGCGGCTGGGGCAATGCGGTTCGCTTTGGAACCAACTGGATCGGCTATTGGGGGATGGATCTGGCGATCCAGTTGCTCGCGGATTACAACATGCCAGTTTGTATCATCAACGGCGCGGTCGGCGGCACCCGCATCGACCAGCACCAGCCGAATCCGGCCGATCACTCGCTGGCGGGCAGCTCGTATTCAATCTACGCCAACCTCTACAACCGGGTGGTGGCCGCCAAACTGACCCACGGCATCCGTGCCGTGCTCTGGCACCAGGGCGAGCAGGACCAGGGGTTGGAAGGCCCCTTCGGCGGCGACTACGATTACAAGTACTATCAGCAACTCTTCATGGACATGTCCGCCGCGTGGAAGCAGGATTTTCCCAACATCAGGAATTACTATATCTTCCAGATCTGGCCGCCCGCCTGCGGTGACCAGTCGCGCAACGATCAATTGCGCGAGGTCCAGCGGACCCTGCCATCCCTGTACTCCAACATGCGCATCATGAGCACCCTGGGCATCGTGCCGGGTTCGACCTGCCATTATCTGCCGGCGGGCTATCAGAAATTCGCCGACCTGATCAGTCCGTTGGTGGAACAGGACCACTATGGCTACATGCCCGCCGGCGTGTTCAGCGCGCCGAATCTGGTCAGGGCCTACTACAGCACCACCGCGAACAACGAAATCACCCTGGAGTTCGACCAGAACATCGCCTGGAATCCCGGTGCGCCGGGATTGTTCTATCTGGATCGCCTCGCTGGCAAGGTGACCTCGGGCAGTGCCTCGGGCAAGGTCATCAAACTCACCCTCACCGCCGCATCCACCGCCCAAACCATCACCTATCTGCAGGGCAGCAGATGGGATAGCGTCCAGGGCAACCTGCTCTACGGCGGCAACGGTATCGCCGCCCTCACCTTCGCCGATGTCCCGCTCGCGTCCAACACACCCTATGGCTCATGGGCGGCCGACTCCGCGCAGGGACTGACCGCCAACGTCAACGACGGCCCGCTGATGGACCCCGACCACGACGGCATGCCCAACCTGATGGAATTCGTGCTCGGCGGTGCGCCGATGGTGTCCTCGCAGTTCGGGCTGCCGACTATCAAAGCCGGCAGTGGCCAATGGTTGTTCGAATACGACCGCAACCGCGCGTCCCTGCCGCCCGCCACCACCCAGATTGTGCAATACAGCAATGACATGACAACCTGGCATGATATCACCGTGCCGGCTAACAGTTCCGGTGCCGTGGTGGTGACTCCCGGCGACACCTTCGATCATGTGGCCGTCACCATTCCGTCGTCTGATCCTCAAACCTTTGTGCGGCTCAAGGTTGCCGAATGATCGCTTGGCGTTTGCAGGGAAAGGCCGCTATCACATCTCATAACCCTACGATACAAATCATGAAAAGACCGAGTTGGATATCCCATACGATTGCAGTATCCGTCTGCTTGCTGTTGGGCGCAGCGAATCTGTTTGCGTCCCCAAATAATGGAAAACTGACCACCAATCCTGATTTTACCCGGGGCGGGCAAAAGGATGATTATCACGATTGGACCCTTGGGCCGACTGGGTTGCGGGGCTGGATTTTCGGCAGCAAAGTCCAGACCTGCGAATCGCGGCAGATCCTTGTGACAGCAGTGGCCAAGGGGTCGCCGACGGACAGAATTTTCATGACAGACGACGTGATTGTTGGGCTTGGTACTCAACCGTTCCAGGATGATGCCCGGGTGAGTTTGGCCAAGGCCATTACGGCGGCTGAAAGCGAACAGGGCGGCGGCAAACTCCGCTTGCTTCGCTGGCGCGCGGGCAAGACCGAGCCGGTGGATCTCAATCTCACCGTCATGGGCACCTACAGCGATACCGCGCCGTTTGACTGCCCGAAATCGAAAAAAGTTTTCGAGCTGGGCTGTGAAGCGATTGCGAAGCGGAAGATTGGGGAGGTCTCGATTGCCAGCGACATGAACGCGCTGGCGTTGTTGGCGAGCGGCAAGGCGGAATACCAACCGATGCTGGCCGCCTACGCAAAGCAGGTGGCGGATCATCGTTTTGGGGGCTACGTCAATTGGGAGTATGGCTATGCCTGCATGTTTCTAGCCGAATATGTGCTGGCCACGGGTGACCGTTCGGTGTTTGAAGGATTGAAGCGGATAGCGTTGGAAATTGTGCTGAGCCAGAGCGGCGTGGGCACATGGGGTCACTATCCAGCCTTTCCCACTGGCGGCCTTGAGGGCTACGGCTGCATGAACCAGCCGGGCTTGAGCTTGACGATTTCAATGGTGCTCGCACGCGCGGCTGGCGTGAAAGAGCCGGCGCTGGACCGGGCGATTGCCAAGGCGTCCGGCTTTCTGCGCTGGTATGCCAACAAGGGAGCCATTCCCTATGGCGATCATCAGCCGTGGGACAGCCACGAGGACGGTGGCAAATGTTCCAGCGCGGCGGTGCTGTTTGATTTGCTCGGCGACCGTGAGGCGGCGGAGTTCTTCGCGAAGATGGCGGCGGCGGCCTACGCCGAGCGCGAAAACGGCCATTCGGGGAATTATTTCAATATTCTTTGGTCCTTGCCCGGCGTCATCCGTTGCGGGCCGCTGACGTCCGGTGCTTATCTCAAGGAGCTATCCTGGTATTATGATCTGGCGCGCGGCTGGGACGGCAGTGTGGCCTATCCGGGTGAACCGCAGGGTGGGGAGGAAATGAACAAACACACCACGTGGGACTGCACCGGATCGTTCTTGCTGGCATTTGCCGCGCCGAAACAGAGCCTCTATCTGCTGGGCAAAAAGCCATTTGCGTTTCCGGCGTTGAACCAGGCGCAGACAGATGAGGTCATTGCGGCTGGACGCGATTTCACTCCATCTACCCAGGCGACTTGCTATGACGGTCGCACTGCCGAACAGTTGCTGGCTGGTTTGACGAGTTGGTCGCCTGGCGTGCGCGGCCGGTCAGCGACTTCACTGGCACGGCGTGAGGGTGACTTTGTGCCAGCGCTGCTGAAAATGTTGGCTGGTTCAAATCGTGACGCCCGCTATGGTGCGTGCCTGGCCCTGGTCAAACTTGGCCCAAAGGCTGATTCGGCGGTGGCGCAATTGCGGGTGGCACTCAAGGATGCCGATCCGTGGGTGCAATATCTCACCTGCCAGGCGATTGCCGCCCTGAGTCCGGCAGTCCGCGCGACCTGCGCACCGGATCTATTGACTCTGGCGGTGACGCCCAATCCGAATGACCCGCGCCGCATGGTGCAACGCGCCGTTGGCTACGCCTTGTTTTCTCCACCGCCGGGGGAGCGGGGCACACAGAGCATCCTGGCGACATCGCTCGATGGGGTGGACCGTAGGCGGCTCTTTCCGGCAATGAAAGCCATCCTCCAAAATGATGATGGCGCTGCCCGTGGATCCGTTGGTGGCATTTACTCCAAGCTGACTGAGCCTGATGTGGCGACGCTGCTGCCCGCCATTCTCAAAGCCTGCGAAAGGAAGGCGCCCAGCGGGGAGATGTTTGGCGATGGCATCCGCGTGGCGGGCATGGAACTGTTGTCCCGGCGGCATATTCGCGAAGGGATGGCCGTCTGTCTCTTGCTGATCCCGGGGCGCACCGATAACGCTTTGGAGTGTCTCAAGCGCTATGGTGTTCACGCTCAGTCAATGGTGCCGCAATTGCGGGAGTTGAGCGAAAAATATAAAAAACTCGGCAGTGTCAAGGCGGCGATTGACAAAGCCATACCTGAAATCCAAGCGGCCAAAGACGCTCCCCAACTCGTGAGCATGAGCGAGTTCATCGCGAAAAACAAGACGGCGAAGCAAAACTAACAGACATGAAAAAGCTCTATCCCATCACCCTGCTGGCCGCATTGGCTGCATCGCTCCTGACCATGACGGCCCGGGCGCAGGAAAAACTGGTGCCGGGCAAGGACCGCATCGACACGCCGGCCATCGACACCGGCCTGTGTGTTCACAATGCGTTCCAGTCCAACATGGTCATTCAACGCGACAAGCCGATCCGGGTGTGGGGTTGGGCGCAGCCCGGCGAAAATGTCAGCGTGACCTTTGGCGGCAAGACCCAGTCCGCCACAGCCGCGGCCAACCGGTCATGGAAGGTGGAGTTTCCGGCGCAGGCGGCCAATTCGCAGGCGCAGCGCCTGGTGGTGGAAGGCAAGTCCAGGAAGATCGAGATGGAGAACATTCTCATCGGTGATGTCTGGTTGATGGCCGGACAGAGCAACATGGAGTTTCCGCTGCGCAGGTCCGAAGGGGGCCTGCTTGAAGTCATCTCCGCCAACTTCGACAAGATGCGCCTGCTCAAGGCCCCGCAGATCTGCGGAGCGGAGGCTCAGAATGCGTTTCCGCGTTGGTATCGGTGGAGTGATTGGGACAAGAGTCACCTCCGCCAGGGTTTCTGGGACGTCGTCGCGCCCGAGACGGCCCACAATCTGCCGACCATCGGCTACATTTTCGCCCGCCGCATCCACATGGCGACGCAGATCCCCATCGGCATTCTCGACGTCTCGCGGGGCGGCACCTGTCTTGAGACTTGGACGCCGATGCCTGTGCTGAAGTCCATCGACACGCCCGAGGTCAAGGCCATGCTGGCGGTATGGGACAAGAAGGTCGCGGATTACGATCCGAAGAAGGACCTTGAAGCGCGGATCAAGGGGTATAACGATCAGGTTGCCCGCTTGCAGACCGAGGGCAAACCGATTCCCCCGAATCTTGTGGTGCCAACCGATCTGCAACCCGGCCCCGCGATGGACATGAATCGTCCGGCTAACTGTTATGCCGGCACCCTTGCTCCGCTTGCCGGTCTGGCTGTCAAGGGTGCGATTTGGCATCAGGGATACAACAACGCCATGGTGCCCAACGGCCACGTGATGTATGCGCAGGTCTTCCCCGAGATGATCAAGGCGTGGCGTGCGGTCTTCAACGATCCGACCATGCCGTTTGGCATCATCTCACAGGAGACGGAAGGCGAGCCCCAGTCGCTGGAAAACTTCCTGCCCAAGATGGTTGATGAGGGCACCTACATCCGCGAAGCGCACTATCAGACATTCCTCAATCTGCGCAAGGCCGGAGATAAGACCATCGGCTTTGCCGACAGCTTCGACCAGCACCGCGCATTTTATCATCCGCAGATCAAGATTCCGGTGGGCGAGCGTATCGCGTCCTGGGCCCTGACCACGCAGTATGGCAAGAACATCCGCTGGCTGCCGCCGCAGGTCCAGGAGGTGACCCCAACCCACGGCACGCTCGTCCTCAAATTGGACAGCGATGTGACTCCCTACGATGATGGTCCCATCCTCGGTTTCGCCATTGCCGGCAAGGACGGTCGTTTTCAGCCCGCCCAAGCCCAGTGGGTGAACAAAAACGAAGGCAAACCCGGCGCGCCCAGTTACGACAACAAAGCCATCGTGCTGAGCAGTCCGTTGGTGCCCGAGCCTCGTTACTTCCGCCATGCCTGGAGCCGCAATCCGATGGAGAACCTCAAAAACTCCGGCATCCCGTTGGCTTGTCAGCGCAACGACTCGTGGTCGCTGGCCGACATGTATGAAATCTACACGGGAAAAAACCCCAAGATGGCCGGAGTCATTGATCGAGTAGAACAAGGCCAGTTGGTCAACGCGCTCAAGGCCGAGGATCTGAAACGGCACATCGAGGAAGCGAAGGCTTTGCTCAAGGCCAACGGAATAAAAACCGGCAACTAAGGATTGCCTGAACCGACCGACTACCTCACATGCCATGATCAACCGACTCATCGCCGCCGTCCTGCCTTGCATGCCGAAGAAGCTTGTCTGGTTGTTTTCCAAAAAGTACATCGCCGGGGAAACCATCGAGGATGCCATCAGGGTTGCCAAGGAGTTGAACGCCCGGGGCATGAAAGTCACCATCGACCTGCTGGGGGAATTCATCACCAACCTGGAACAGGCCGGGGAAAACCGGTCGGCCTATCTGCGGATCATCGAGCGGACCCAGGCCGAGAAGATTCAAGGCAACTATTCGCTGAAACCGACCTCGTTCGGACTCCTGCTGGACCCCCAGGTCTGTTATCAGAACATCCGGGAGATCGTGGCGCGCGCCGCCGCCTGCCAATCGTTTGTCCGCATCGACATGGAGGACTCGCCGTGCACCGACCTGGAAATCGAGCTTCTGAGAAGGTTGCATGCCGAATTTCCGGGACACACTGGACTGGTCGTCCAAGCATACCTCAAAAGAACCCTCACCGACTTGCAAGGCCTGATGGATCTTCATTCGCCGGAAACACCCTTGAATTACAGGCTGTGCAAGGGGATTTATGTCGAACCCGAAACCATCGCCTGGCAGGACCGCCAGGAGATCAACCGGCATTTCCTCGACGACCTGGAATTCATGCTCAGCCATGGCGTCTATGCCGCCATCGCCACCCATGACACGGCACTCGTTGACGGGGCCCGCCAACTGATCGAAAAATTCCGCGTGCCAGCCAGCCGGTACGAATTCCAGATGCTCCATGGCGTCACGCCCGACCTGCGCCAGTCCATCGTAGCCCAGGGGCATCCGATGAGGGTTTATGTCCCGTTCGGCAAGGAATGGTTTGGCTATTCGACACGCCGGTTGAAGGGAAACCCGGCGATGGCGACACATATCATCAAGGCCCTGTTCGTCAGGGGTTAGAGCATAGATTAGGAGCAGCCATGACAATGCCACATGTTGTAATGATTCATACCACCCTGTTGATTGTTGGTAATTCAGTCGTGATGGCGCTTGCCGGAGAACCGCTAGGCACGGTTCCGGCTGACGCGATCGTGCTGGATCAGGGCTGGCAGATGCAATCGTCGGCGGTCTGCGGCGATGATGGAGCCAAACTATCGCTGGCGGGCCAGCGTGGCGGCAGCTGGTATCAGACCGATGTTCCCACC
>Ga0118677_10015046_pt1 | contig 10800 bp, 11 predicted proteins | sample AliMusrvi5mmetaG_FD_86154 | JGI IMG/M metagenome (GOLD analysis project Ga0118677, IMG submission 86154)
CATTAAGGGGCAGGTATTCCTGTGGAAGGACGGCCAGACGTGGGAAGCGCTTTGGGACGTGGATGGAGAGATCACCCCGCCCTGAGTTTGCATCTCGGGCTGCAGGCCCGGAGCGCGCTGTTTGGGTTCGGTAAGGAGAGCAGCCGGTTATGAGTGAGACGAAGATCGCCACAACGATGCTGGGCGCATATCTGCCCGGCGACAGCACCACGGTGCTCCAGGAGGTAGCCGTCCCGGAACCCGGCCACGGAGAAGTGCTGCTGCGGATGAAGTCTTCGACGATCTGCGGCTCCGACATCCGCTGCATCTACCACGAGCACCTCGGCAAGGGCCCCGAAGGCTACCAGGACAAGATCGCCGGTCACGAACCATCGGGCGAAGTCATAAAAGCCGGTCCGGGCTGTCGGCGATTCGGCGTGGGCGACCGGGTCATCGTGTATCACATTTCCGGCTGCGGAGTCTGCAACGATTGCCGGCGCGGCTACATGATCTCGTGCACCAGCGAGAAGTACCGGCGGGCCTACGGCTGGCAGCGGGATGGCGGCATGGCCGGCTATCTGCTGGCCGAGGAAAAAGATCTGGTTTATCTGCCCAGCGAACTGTCCTTCACCGACGGCGCGCAGGTGGCGTGCGGATTTGGCACGGTGTACGAAGGCCTGATGAAGCTCGGGATCAGCGGGAACGACGCGGTGCTGATCACCGGTCTGGGACCCGTTGGACTGGCGACCGGCGCGCTGTGCCGCAAGCTGGGCGCGAACAAGATCATCGGCATCGACGTGATTGACGAGCGGCTGCAACTCGCGCGCGATCTCGGACTGTGCGATGAGGTGCTGCGGTCCGGCCCGGACAATGTCGCCGAAGTGAAGAAGCTCACTGGCGGCAACGGCGTCGAGCGTGCCGTTGATTGTTCGGCCAACGACCAGGCGCGGGCCACGGCGATTCGCGCCACACGCAAGTGGGGCCGGATTGTCTTCCTGGGAGAAGGCGGACGGGTCGAATTCAACCCCTCGCCCGACATCATCCACGACCAGAAGACGATCTTCGGATCGTGGGTGACGTCGATCTGGTTGATGGAAGAGCTGGTCGAGCGCCTGGTGACATGGAAGTTGCACCCGGCGGAACTGGTGACGCACCGCTTTGCGTTGGAGCAGGTTGATCAGGCCTACTCGCTGATGGCCTCGGGCCGATGCGGCAAAGTGGCGGTGTGCTTCGACGAAGAACTGAACAGGTAACCGATTCCGGTCCGCGCGGAGCAGGCCACGCCTGCGTGTTCTTCGTGCTTGGCTTCGTCGAATTCAAACTACGGGACGGCGTGGGTCCTACGCCGGTCCAATGCGAATACATGGGGAGCGCGACTTAAGCCACTCGCAGCGACTTGCCGGGATGCATGCGTGCGGCCCGGCAGGCTGGGAGGGCGGTCGCGGAGGGAGTGACCGCGCATTCGGGGTGCTTTCGCTCGAACAAATGTTGCAGCTCCAGGCGGGCGCTGGAGAGCCCGCGCGGCTCGGAGAGCCGCCCCACCCCGGACACTGGCACTGGATGGGGTAGGGGAGGGGATGGCTGCGCTGGCGGGCTCTGGAGAGACGCCCCGCCCGGGCTGGTTCGAATCGGGTTCGATCGGGTAGGGGAATTCGGCGTTAAGTGGTTCAGGGGGAATGATTTGCGAGGAAGCATGGACCATTGGGAAATTCTTGCGCAAGTCCTTCAGGAAGGCGAGAGTGGACTGGCGGGCGCGGATCAGCTGGGCGGCTCGGCGGGCGAGGTAGTCCGGGTAATTCGAGCGATCCACGATGGAGCGGCCGGCCACGGTGACGCGGGTCAGGTCCTCCATCTGGATTCCGGCTGAGCCGCTCGCCGGCGCCTGGACTTCCATTTCATGGTCGAGCAAACGGGTGTCGAGAGCGTAGACGCGGGTCAGCAACCAGTCGATGGCGGCGAGTTCGCGGGTCAGATGGTGCTCCACTGTGTTGGCGGGTAGGATGACTTCGACGTAGTTGCCGACGAGTTCTTCAAAGGCCTCATTGTCCTCGATCTGAAGCACGATGGCGTTGGTGGAGTAGCGGCCATGTTTGATGGCGTTTTGGGACGAGCGAGCCTTGCCCTGCGATGTTTTGGGGCCATGAGATTTCGCGCCATTGACGCGGGCCTGTTCGGATCTGGATAACGGCATAGTGGTTGGGTTCCGCTTCGACATGAAACTGCCGCAGCCCGGCCGGGGGGAATTCCCGAAGGTCAGCGACGCAATCAGAAGATAGCGGCAGTCCCGGCGGTATCTGGCGGCAGATCGCACAAGTGGTTGAAGACAAACAGCAGATTTCTTTCGAAATCGAGTGACCGGCAAACGAGCGGAGTGAAGAACGCCTCTAAAGGTGCGGGATTCGAATTCAGTTTCCCGGCGGGATGCGGGCGGATGGGCGTTGACGCCACACTGTGGAACGGGATGGTCCGCCAGATCCTGGCTTTGGTGGCGCCGGGCTGGAAGATCGCGTTCGGCTCCGCGGCAACGGGGCAGATGGTGAAGGACCGCGAGATCGAGCTATCGATGGTTGGACCGCCCCCAGCGCAGCGGCACGAGGCGTCCATCCAGACATCCAGATCCGCGAGGCATCAGGGAACCTTCAGCTGCCGGTTGACGTGATCCGCATGGCGACGGAACGATTCGAGGCTGCTAACAACGTCATAGACGGCATTGACTTTCCGGCGCGCAGGTATGGCAGGAGGCTATAGGCGGCCTGGGGAAGCACGCCGAGGGCTGATATGCGAATGGCTCCAATGGGCCGAGATAAGAAGCGGGAGCTTCGCCGCGACCGCACATCCGATTCGCTGCTTGCGATTACCCGTCGTCCGATTGGTCCTCCACTGCGCGCTCTGCCGCACTGGTCGCACCACGAGTCACACCGGCCAACGCGCACCCGAAGAAGCGGACCGTAAACATCTGTCTGACGAAGATCCCGGCTTTCGCGAAAGGCATCGCGTCGTTCGTGGTCCAGCCAGGCCTGGATCACGCTGAATAGACGGCCCGCCACAGTGAGGCATTGCGACACCACGCAGCCGGCGTCCGAACCGCCCACGCCTGCAGGGCCGACCTGTTCAGATGGGACCGCGATCATGGGATCGCTGAAAGATACGCGACGACAAGGATCGTCACCATCGCCGAGAGGAGGGGGTGTTGTCGTCAACAGCTGAGATATTTCGCGGTTGGAAGTGACGGGGTTGGGCATGATTTCATGCTCCCGTCAGCTTTGGGAGTACGAGTGCGTCACCAAATGCGACTGGGAAACGCGCTGAGGTTGGAGAGGCGGAGCATTGCAGAATATGCATCCCCTGTGCATTTCTTGTATTCAGCAGCGAAGCGCGATGCGAGCCCTGGCGGGACCCGCTTGCCCTTGCGAACCGCCTCATGAGTCATCCAAGCGTAGGCCCAATGGTGCAGTCTCGACCAGTCAGGCAGACATGCAACTGGTGGCATCGCACGATAGCCAAGCTGACGACGGACGCCGCGATCCTACCGTTCAGACCAGTGAGTTCGCAACAATGCCGGGCCAATGCCATGATGCCGTTGTGCCCTCCCTCGTGCGTGTCGATCTCTTAACCCATGTCCGGCGGAAGCACGCCCCCGCTGCAGGGTCCTAGCCAACACCTCAGCTGCCAACTTCCGAACCAGGCTCGGCCCGCGAAATGCAATGAACCAGGCGGTTGCTGCCGAGGAGGAGTTGTGGAACTTGGGGACGCGCGCAAACGCAAGGCTGCCCGGAGTGAGAGGTTTCCTACGGAATGGACGATATACAGCGGAGAGGATGAGGAGTCCCCGGTTCACCCGCCCGCAAGCCCGGGCGCTGCCTTGGAAACCCGAAGCTCGAGCCAGGATCGTCCTGACCGAGGCGCTGGGACGTCAGGAACCGAGGTGAAGCCATGAAAACTGCGATATTCGCAGGCCCATCTGAGCGCAGTATTGCCGCACTCGCGTATCGATTGTGGCTGGATAGGGGCTGTCCGGCAGGATCGAGTTGTGAAGACTGGTTTCTGGCGGAATCCGCGCTATGCAGGGTGATAATCGCGGAACGGGAAGAACCTGTGAGCGAAGCCGCGACTGCGCGGAGCGATACACGCACGGACTCCAGAGCACAGGCAGAGTTCGAATGGTCGGGACACTGGGAGGTTTGGGAACGTGAATGGGGTGGTGCGCACTGGGTCGCGGACCTATCCGCATCAGTTCACCGGCAGTCCCACATCGCTACCCAACCCCACGCCAGTTTGTAAACCAAGGGGAGAGAACCCAGTCGAGAGAAGTGCAGTTCTTGCCGTTTGTCCGTTGCGCTGCGCGCCGCACTTTGGCTGAGCCCAGCTTCGAACGGACTTCGCCCAGAATACCTGGACTTGTGGGGGCGCCCACAGCCAGAACGATACCCAGCACCCGGACGCATCATGCGAGCGCACGACTCCCGTTGTCTGGCTTGCCATTTCGAAGATCAGTTCGCCACATCCGAGTAGGAAATGCGCAACGCTTGCGCATTTGACTTCACCCGCCTCCAGACTCCAAGGTACTGCCGGTCTCCAAACGGCCACACGCATGCTCGCACTCGTAAACAGGAACTCATATTCGTAATGCCGGACTCTTCAACTGAAAAGCTTGAAACTATCCTGGTCGTGGATGACTGCCTGTCCGTTCTGTCGGCGGTCGTGTCCTTCCTGGAGCAAGCGCACTTCCGGGTGATGTCAGCAAAAGACGCGGACACCGCCATCGAGCTGGCCCGGAAAACCGAATACAAAATCGACTTGCTCCTGAGCGACGTGGACATGCCGAAAATGTCAGGCCCAGACCTCGGCCAAGCCTTGAAGAAGTCCAGGCCTGACCTACGTGTGATGTTGATGTCGGGGGGAGCGAACGGAAGCCTCCTGGTCGTGAATTACGGATGGGCGTTCATTCAGAAGCCATTCCTGTCCACAAAGCTGATTCAAATGGTTACCGACGTATTGCACTCGCCAGACCGGTCGCAACCCGGCGGTCAGGAGTTTGATAGCCGCAGAGATGTCCGCGGACCGACCTCCCGCAATGCCAGCTGATATGGCCAACAGAGGCGCGTTGCGAAAGCAGCCTGGAAGTTGATGCCGGGTTGGGCGGGCGACTTGCCCTCTCGTTGTGCGGGATCTCTGCGAAGATAATAGCGAGAAAGCAATGAACAGGCGACAGGCGATCGGGGCGGTTGGGTTAGCGACGGCCCTGCGAGCGGCACCGGCTTCGCGGGACAGTTTTATTGGCGTGTGGAAACTGATCAGCTGCGAACGCAAGTCCGCTGACGGCCGCATCGATTTCCCCTACGGTGAGAAACCGGCCGGACGGATCACTTACGACAAAGCCGGCCGCATGTCGGCGCAACTGATGCGGCCGGGCCGGCGCTCCACAGTTGCGCCGGGAGTGACCTTCTCTGCGGGCAAGGCTGGTTGCGAGGAGATCCGCGAGGCGTTAGACGGCTTCATTGCCTACTTCGGCACGTTCGACGTGGTTGAGTCCACGCAGACCGTCATTCATCACGTCCAAGCTTGCCTGGTGCCCAGCTGGGTCGGCACGGATCTGAAGCGCACCTATCGTTTCGAGGCAAATCGCCTGCTGCTGACGGCCATCTCGACTGGCACGCTCGAGTTAACCTGGGAGCGCGAACAGGACTGATCGAGCCGTGCCGACCGCCAAAGACGCACGAGTTTTCCACTACATCGCGTGAGGCAAGAACTTCCTGGACGGGCGTTGTAGCGGTTGCGCCGCCTTGGCCCGTTGCCTGCGCTGGCCGCAGGCAGAGGTTCTGGACGCCAGTCATCAGGCAGAAGCGTTCCCGCAGGAAATCGAGTCCGAGCTGGCGGAAAGCGACGCAACCGATTTCCTGGCATTGAAACGCATGTTGCCCCAAGCGGCCAAATTCGAACCCGGCAAAGGGGCGCAAGCCTGAGGCGCTCGAACTGCTGCGCGACGAACACATCTCGACGGACGTGGCGCTGGGCTTGCGCCGCGGTGACGGATTCATGCCCATGCACTCGACGGCGGAGTGGGAGGATGGCGGGTTCCTGAGGCGGCCCGATGAGGCTGCCTGCCGGCGGCCGCCGGGCAGGATTTGCGTGGACTGGCCACGGATTGAAATGCTCCAGAACAGGGACAGAGCGGAATGTTCGGACGGAGCTTCGACCTGTCCCACGCGATTTTGGCAGCCAAGGAATATGGATGCTTTAGTCAAACAACGCGCGACCTCTGGCGCACGCAAGGTCGTAACCCACTGAGCATAGATGAGTTACACGACCTGTCAGACCGCAACCGGTCGTCGCCTCAGATGTGGTGCGAAGCCGACTCAGTTTAGTACTGTTTTACTAAGCCTAATTGCGCCAGATACTTAGCGGTGGGACGCATCAGGACGTCCCATCCGCGCCATCCGCCATCCGCCCATCCGCCCATCCGCCCATCCGCCCATCCGCACCATCCGCTCATCCGCGACGACTGCGCGGTTGTTACCGTCGTGACCTTAAGCAAAACGGCTCCTCGGGAGGCTACGGCCACGACCAGGATCTGCACCAGAAGGTCCGCCACGTCAGGCCGGGACCGTCCACGCCGCGCCTTTAGAAATCGGAGGTCGCGCCTCCGCCCCCGGAATCTCCCCCACCGAAGCGGACATCGGGACTTCCCGTTTGTGGGCCTGCCGTGATCGAGTGGGGCGAGACCGCACCAAGTACGGCGGCCCCTGCGTCAAGCCATTGCTTGTCCTTTCCGGAGAGGCGCCGGGCGGTAAAGCCGTGGCGGATTCCGCCCGGTGCAGCGCCGATCCAGCGTCGCATGAAGAGCGCAACACCCATCAACGCCACGCCCAGTAGCATGGGATCCCAAGTGTGCCGCGGCCAGCCGAGATAGGGCTTATTGGTGACGAAGGTCAGGACGGCGACGATCGCGCCCACTGCGAGGACAAACCGGTCCTTCCGGCGAACGCCGCGGACAAGCACGGTGGGCGGAAGGCACCAGGTCAGCGCCCAGGTGGCCCAGTAAAATGATCTTGAGAATTCGTTAGGTGCCTGCGAACCACCCCACCACTGCCCGAGCAAGTTCAAGGACGAAAGCTGCAGGTTGAACGCGAGGTAGATGCCCAGCCAGAGGAGCGCCTCTACGAGCGAATAGGCCGTGTTGAGGTAGTCGAAGCGGTGGCGTGAACGCACCGCAGCCACGCACATAAGGCCGGCTGCGTAGAACGCCGCCGCGATCAGATGCTGCGCCGCATGAGAGGACGTCCAGTAGCCTGGCAGAAAGACACCGAAGATCATCGCGGCGGGAAATGCATAGGGGAGCCCGAAGCGGCGCCAGATCCAGAGTGACAGGATGGCTGCAGCGGCGGGAACCAGGAATTCCGCTTCGTTCGGCTTCTGCGAATAATGCCTGCCGCTGAAGAAAGCAAACTCCATCCCTACGTAGAGGAAGCCGACCGAGCAGACGGCCAGAGCTTCCTCGATCCCGTAGCGGTAGAGCCGGAACTGCGCAACTGCGAATTCGGCAGCCATGTAGCAGCCGGCAGCGACGATTAGCAGAAAAGCGCCTGTAGCTTCCGTCGACGGGCGCGAAAGAAAGACCACGAAGAACAAACCGCCGGCGGCGCCCACGATGATCAACGTGAAGAAGAACAAGACGAGTCGCAGGAAGATATTGGTGGTGCGCAGCGGACAGACGGTTTCACCTTCCAGGCGCCGGTGCTGCGCGTCCGAGAGGAGCCCTTCGCTGGCCCAGTCCTTCAGGAGACTGCGGGCGCGCAGGGCTTCAACGCCGGATGCGCTGTAGACTCTCACGCTGCCCTCCCGAAGCGGCGCGCGATCTGGACCAGCAGGACGAGCATGGCGATCCCGGTGATGACGAAATAGCTGAGGACGGCAGTCTCCCCGCTGAGGTCGCGGATGAGGACCGAACTGACACCCACATAGCCGTAAACGGCGGCGTAAGCGACGAAGGCAAATTGACGGCGTCTCAGGCCCCAGGCGAGGGATGCGCCACCGGCTGTAACGAGCAACAGAAACCATATTCCGTAGCCCTGCCGGTTGAAGACTCCGGAGAGTACGGCCCAAAAGAAGACGTTGGCCGCGATGTTCAGATAAGTGTCGAAGAAATGCGGCTTCACGCCGCGGCGCTTGAGCAGTACGCCTGCGATGCCGGCGATCAGGCTGTAGAGCAGGGCATATCGGCGGTACGATGCGTCCTGATGCGACGGCCAGTGTGAGATGGTGAGCCCGAACCAGCCGGCGAGCGAGGACAAAGCCAACGACAGAACGAAGCGGTTGTCGAAGCGATAAGCGAGGAAGAAGTAGAAGCCGGCGGTCCCCAAAAGATAGAGATCCCATTGGCCGGAGAGCAGATGAAAACGATTCTCGACGTAAGCGAGTGCTACGGACCAGGTGAGGCTGCCCAGGTAAAGTACATAGTCGAAAATCAGGTTCGGCGCGGGCGTTTCCGCCGGGGACCAGCGAGGCGCACGGGAGAAGCAATACCAAAAACAAGCGGCAAGCAGTGCAGAGAGGATGGCCAGGACCAGCACGTCACCCAGTTGCTGCGACCAGGTGGTGACGGTCCAGCCGAGGCCGCCAACGAACGCCAGCACGCCTGCGTAGAGCAGGATGTTCAGTTCGAGGAAAACGGAGAAGGGTTCTCCGCGGGAGAGGCCTGCCAGCTGCGCATGCTGCTCCGGCGAGATAAGGCCGATCTCCTTCCACTGCTCCAATCGCGTGAGTATGGTCATGTGGTCTTCGTTCGCCGGATTGCGGCAACGCGCGGGTGGCCCGGCATCCGGCCAGGGCGCCGCTTGTTTGGCCGATGCGTGTACTTATCGTACATTCCATTTGACTCGAGGCGCTGAATTCGCACCTGCCAGGAATCGGGTGTAAGGCTTCGACCCCTTTGGGAGACTATCTGATTGTGGATCACCAAGCTCCCCTGGAAGTGCAGTTCGAGGAACTACTGCAGGGCAACGCCCCGGCACTGCGGAGGTTTTGCTGCGCTCAACGGCGGGAGTCAGGCGATCCGCAGGATCATTTTCAGGAGCTTGCGCTGGCCCAGTGGGCCTCACTCCCGCGCTTTTGTCGCGATGCCAGCGAGCGGGCCTGGCTCTACCGCGGCGCGCACAACGTCGCTTTTACGGATGCGTCTCGACGCCGGCGAAAGCGAAACCGGGAGGTTCAGGTCTACGAGCTCCCGCCCTGGTCTGCTCGGAAGACACCTGCGAGGAGAACTCCTTGATGCCGTACGGCGTCTGGAACCGATAGAGTGAGGACTCGCATTGCTGTATCTCGAGGGCCTGACCACCCTGGAAGTCGGCGATGTGCTCGGGATCACGGAGGGTAACGCCGCAGTCCGCCTCAGGCGGCTTCGGCAATGGCTGGAAGCGAAGCTGCAGCAAGTCAAGCAGACGCTTCAGGTACAGGATGCACGAGCCCGTGGCACAGATGGGGGAGTGGCTCGGACGTTTGCTGAATGGCTTCCACCAATACCACGCCGTGCCAGGCAACTGCGCGATCTTGTTCCGTTTCCGGGCACCGCTGAGCCGCTGCTGGCTGCACGTCTAGAAACGGCGCAGTCAGAAGGGCCGACTGCGCGCGGAGCGGGCCACTCGATTGTGCAACCGCTGGCTCCCCCGACCCCGACTCGCGCATCCCTCTCCCGACGTGCGCTGTGACGCATACATCCGAGGTAGGAGCCGTATGCGCTAGTAGCGCTCGTCCGGATCTGTGCGGGGGGGCGGTCAGCGATGGGCGTCCTTTCAGCCCTTAGCGACCCTTCCGCCTTGCGTTCCCAATCGAGCGGAGCCTGCTCAACAAGTTCGCCCCGACGGCGGCCAATGCGCAGACGCCGGCTAATCGTTTGGGCTGGTGGCCGGCTTTGACGCAAGCTCGATCAGCGCCGCGACTGTCTGATGGCGCTCGATTTCGTGGCGCAAGTGTAAGTCCTTGTTAACTCGATAGATATTGCTGCGCGCGTTTTCTTTTTGCCGGGAACGTTCGATGTAGCCTGCCGCCTGAAGTTCATCCAGGATTCTCTGGACGGCACGATAGGTAATGCCGACGTGATCCGCTATGTCCTGAATCCGCATGGCCGGATCGCCAGCCAGACAGAGGATCACGTGGGCATGGTTGGTCAGGAACGTCCACGCCGGAGCAGCCAAATTGCTCGAATTGGCTCTTGCCATGCTGCGAGAACCTCGCTATTATATGAAAAACGAAACACGTATCTTAAAGCATGCTTTTTAAAGCGCGTTTATGGATTCGTTCGTTTGGCCCCAGCATATCACGAGGTAAAGGGAGCTTCCGGTGAGTACACTGCAACTACTTCAGATCAACCTGTTCTCGCCGGTGGTGCTGGCATTCGCGCTGGGCGTGGTGGCACGCCTGGTTCGCAGCGAACTCCGGCTGCCTTCGGCACTCTACCAGAGCCTGGCGATCTACCTCTTGCTGGCGCTCGGACTCAAAGGCGGGCATGAGCTCTCCAGCGCAGGATGGGGTCCGATCGCCAAACCGGCCGTTGCGACGCTGATTCTCGGCTGCATCACGCCGTTGAGCGCCTACTTCGCCTTGCGCCGCCTAGGCAAGTTCCCGGTGGCGGACGCGGCGGGCATCGCAGCGCATTACGGGTCGGTGTCGGCGGTGACGTTCATCGCCGCGCAGCAGTTTGTTTCCGCCGTTGGCGGCAGTTCGGAGAGCTTTATGCCGACGCTGCTGGCACTCCTGGAGAGTCCGGGCATCCATGTCGCCTTAGCTCTCGGTGTGCTGGCCGCGGTGAGGCAGCCGGTACAGGAG
>Ga0118677_10015047_pt1 | contig 10799 bp, 10 predicted proteins | sample AliMusrvi5mmetaG_FD_86154 | JGI IMG/M metagenome (GOLD analysis project Ga0118677, IMG submission 86154)
TTCTCCCAGAGCCCGAAATCTTTCGCCAGCGCATCAACGATCAACTGGCCGCCGTGGGCCGTCGCGCTGCGCGCATCTTGGATAACCAGGTCGACGTTGGTGCGTTTTTTTTGGAATGAGGCGGCCACGCGTGAACAACACCATAGTGGTGTTATAAAAGCAATGCCTTTTTCACCTTTTCTTCATTTCCTGCTCCTTGGGGCTAATGATTGGGGTGCTGCGTGCCGGGCTGGCTCAGAGTTCGATCTCCCCGTCGAAGACGAAATCCGCTGGTCCTGTGAGCGTCACGTTCCGAGGCGGGCTAGCGGCATCGAACCCGACTTCGAGAATCTCGCCCCCGCGGACTTGCACGGACACCGGCGAAGCGGCCCCGGTGGCCAGGTGGTGCAGGAGTGCGGTCGCGCAAACGCCGGTGCCGCATGCGAGCGTTTCGCCCTCGACGCCGCGTTCAAATGTTCTGAGCACAAGGGATCCCTGCGGGAGGATCTGGGCGAAATTGGCATTGGCACCCTGTGGAGCAAAGGCCGGGTTCCATCTCAGTGAAGCGCCCGCTGTAGCCACATCCACCGCCCCGACGTCTCCGACAAAAACCACCGCGTGGGGTACGCCCGTGTTGAGAAAATGGACCCGGCAGGATCCCAGGCCGGCAACTTCCGCAGCAAACGGCTCGCGCAGGTCGCGGGGTTCGCTCATGGCGATGGTGACGAGATCGCCCGAGAACCGCGCGCTGATCAAACCCGCCGGCGTCTCGAAGGAAAGGGTTTCCGGCTGCGAGGGCAGAAGACGCGCAGCAAACCGGGCAAAGCACCTCGCCCCGTTGCCGCACATTTCGGCCTCGCCGCCGTCCGCGTTGTAGTAGCGCATGCGGAAGTCGGCTCCGGCCCGCGATGGCTCCACCGCGAGCACCCCATCTGCCCCGACCCCTCGGTGGCGGTCGCAAAGCCGCGCGATGGCCGTTCTCGAAAGCGCGAGCGAACCGTCGAGGTTGTCCACCACGACAAAGTCGTTACCCGCCCCGTTCATCTTCGTAAACTTCATCTTCTTGCCCGCACCTTCGGACATGGCCGGGAACTCTGGCAATGCATTTTTTGCCCAGTATCCTGCATGGCTTGCAAAGGAACCGTCCGGGCCTTTGGGGGTCTTGGTGTGATGATCCGGAAATATTTCTCGAATACCGATGGGGCGGGGTGCATATACAACGGCTTCGTGGAATCGCCAAGACCAGAAAAGCCGCTCTCACCTGTCTCCATCCCGAGGCGGGACAGCCAATCGGGGGAGAAAATGGTAAAGCCGGCTTCACAGGGCAAGCACCTGTCGATTATCAAGTCGATGGGCGAACGGGCGGAGAAAGAGAAATCGGAAGACGCGCCTGAGCAAGAGCCAGAACCGCCTGCGGACAATGGTGCCGCCATGCTCTTCCGGCAGGTTGCCAGCCGTGGTTCCTCGCAAGTTCTCCCCAAGATCCGTCTCCGTCGGCAGAAGGGCCGTGGTCGCGGGGCAAGGAATGCCGGCTGTGGCCGACTCCTCCGGTTTTACTGGAAATCCGCGCGACGGGAGATCCGCCGGTTTCACGCGCGCTTCACGCCAAAGCAGATTATCGGATTTTACCTTGGTGTTCCGGCCGCCGTTTCCTTGCTTTTATGCATTTCATTTTTTCTGATGAAACCTCCCCGGGGCGTGACTCCAGAAACGGTTTCGCGCCGCAGGCCAGCTATCACCGAGTTGATCCAGCAGATCCAGTCCGACCTTCAGGGCCATGACCCCCGGGCCGCGCTATCGGTCGTGGCGGAACTCGAGAAAGATTACCCGAAAGACGCGCGGACCTACGTGACCAAGGGCACGGTATTCGCGCACCAGAAAGATTACGGCGAAGCCCGCAAATCCTACCTCCATTCCCTGGAGATGGTCAAAGGCCTCCTGCCGGCATTGATCAATCTTGGAGAAGTCGAATTTGCCACGGGAAATTACGGGCTGGCAGCCGCCTATTTCGAGCAGGCCGGACAGCGGCTCCCGCGCAATCCTCTCATTATGTTCCGCCGCTACCTCTGTTACTCGCTGCTCAACGAACGCGCGAAGACCGAGAGCGTGAGGAAGGAACTGGCCGCCCGCCCCGATTCCGTCGAGTGGTATTTCGTTCAGGCGTCCGAGGCCCTCCGCGCCGGGAAGAGGTCGGAAGCCCAGCGGCTGATCACCGCTGCCGGGACCCTGTTCGGCGAACAGGCGGCGGCGTATCAGGAATCGCTCAGAAAAATCGGCTGGCTCAAGTAGTGCTTCCGGCGGCCGGTCACCGTGCTTGCATCGCCGCGCTTGCGACCGAAGCCACGCCCTCGTCCAAGCTCCAGCGCGGGGCCCAACCCGTCGTGGATTCAAATTTCTGCCTGGAGAGCATGCTCGACTGAACGTCCCACCCGACTGCCGGCACGGGCACGACCGGAACAGTCCGCCCGATGGCGTTCTCGATGATCGCCAGCATCTCCACGATCGCGATCGAGCGGCCGGAGCAAATGTTGAAACACCCTGTCGGACGCTTTTCTATGACCGTCCGGACTGCGGACGCGAGATCATCCACGTGCAGGAAATCTTTTTTCGAGGCACCGCCGCCGAGGAGATTCATCGGGTGCCCGGTCTTCGCCGCATGCAGCGCGGCCCCCACGATTCCTTGGGGTTTTTCCGGTGTGAAAGAAAATCCGTAGGGGTTTGAAATTCTGAGCGTGCAGGCCTCGATGCCCGACCGCTCGACGAAGGAATGCAGGAGCCGTTCGGCGGCAAGTTTTCCAACTCCATACCAGCCGTGCGGAGCGGGGGAGTCGGTCTCGACCGCCGGAGTCTGCCTTTCGCCATACAGGGCTCCTCCCGAGGAGAAAAAAACAAAAAGCGGACGCGACTTTGCGGGGACTCTCGCCAATTCCGCCAGCAGCTTTGCCATCAGCGGCAGGTCCTCGGTCCATGTGCTTTCCGGATGGCTCTCCGCGGTGGCGGGAACAGAACTCCATGCGCAGTGCAGGAGAACGCCGGACCGGGCGAACAGGCCGGATCGGAACAAATCCTCGTAAAGGATGCAGTTCCCACCTCCTGTCCGGGAAACGGAAACCACGTTTTCTCCCAGCCCGTGCGCGAGCACGGACGACAGCCGGCCTCTGGCACCGGTGAGGATGATTGTCTCGGTTTCCATGGATTTCAGCGTCGGAAGCCTGCCCTCGGCAGGACTTTCGGGCTTCGGCGGCTCGGGACTATTTTTTCTTGGCGGCCTCGGCCTTGAGCTGGCGCTCGGCCTCCACCCAGTCGCCGGTCGAGTCACCGTGCCATCCCATCTTGGAGCGGCGCTCGGCGATGAAATAAGCGCGCAGGGCGATGTCCTCGCCCGAGATCACCACCGCTTTAATCGGCGTTTTGCCGGGAGCTTCCTTGGCTTTTTTCGCTTTTGGCTTCGCTTCCTTCAAGGCCACAACTCCGGCTTCTCCGGAAATTCCGGCCGCGGGCAGCGCCTTCACAGGCACTTTCTTCGCGGACTGTTTTTTCTCTTTTGATTCTTTTTCGGATTTTTTCTTGGACATAGTGAACCTGTTTGTGCAACCGAAACGGCCACGGTGGCAAAATAAATCTTCAAAAAAGTTTCTGGAAAAATAGAATGCGTGCATGGTTGCGTTCCTTATCCGGTGGTTTGTGACGACGGTTGCCGTCTATGTTGCCACGAAGCTTGTTCCGGGAATCAAATGCGAGCCGGCCGGGGCGCTGCTCGGGGCGTCGCTGCTGCTCGGGATCATCAATGCTTTTGTCCGTCCCGTGCTGCTGCTGCTCAGCCTGCCGTTTATTATCGTGACGATGGGGTTGTTTATCTTCGTGGTGAACGCTCTCCTCATTCTGCTGGTTTCCAAAATCATCCCTTCATTCTACGTGGCGGGCTTCTGGAGCGCGTTTTTCGGCGCGATCATCATCACTCTGGTGAGCTGGATCCTGAGTTCGTTCTTCCGGACCAGCGATGGAAAAATCCATGCCATCACCCACCATCCGACGATGAAAAAGGCGGTTGCCCGCACCCTCGAATGACGGAGTCTCCGGGACGGCCATGAGCTTCTTCGAGTCCGGCGGGGTGAAAATTTGCGGCATCACCAACCCCGAGGACGCCTCCCTGTGCCTGTCGGCGGGCACCGATGCCCTCGGGTTCAATTTCTTCCCCGGTTCCTCAAGGTCTATCGAACCCGACGAATCGATCCCGTGGATCCGGGATCTGGGAAACAAGGCCGACCGGGTGGCTGTGGTCGTGAACGCATCCGAGGAATTGTTGGAAAAAATCCGGGCGGCCGGATGCTTCGAGGCGGTCCAATTTCACGGCGACGAAAGCCCGGAGTTCTGCGTGCAGGCGGGCTTCCCCCGCTGGATCAAGGCCATCCGGGTGTCCGGGCCGGATGTTGTCGCGGGATCGCTAACTTTTCCCACGCCGAACATCCTTTTCGACGGATGGACCGCCAAGGCCTATGGGGGAACCGGGCAGCGGCTGGATTGGGATGGCGTCCGCGATTTCGTCCTCGCCCACCCGGACCGGCGGTTCATTCTCGCCGGCGGTCTCACCGCGCAGAATGTGCGCCAGGCCATCCGGATCGTGCGCCCGCATGCCGTGGATGTCGCCAGCGGAGTCGAATTGAGCCCGCGGAAAAAGGACGAATACCTGGTCCGGGAGTTCATCTTCGCTGCCAAACACCTGGGTTCCTGACTCCGGCGATTCCCGCCGAAAACCTCCCCCTCAATTCCGCTCCGGATGGTCCGGGGCTTCGGAGAGCAGGTGCAGCAGCGGGCCCGAGTTTTTCATGATGGCTTTCCAGACATCGTTGGGAGAGTTCATCTCGATGACCTCGCGCGTGGGAGGGACGACGATCCACGCGTGCTCCGCGATTTCCCCTTCCAACTGGCCCCTGCTCCAGCCGGCATAACCCGCGAACGCCCGGAGGCCGGGAAGCCACTCATCGTCGATCATCTCTTCTCCGGTGCGCCCGACGAAGGCCCGGAAGGCCACGACGGTCGGGTGGTCTCTCCATTGCAGGCTCGCCAGAAGGATGCGGTCCGCCTCGACCGGTCCTCCATAGAATAGTGGGATCTCGGACACTCCCGGAATCTGGGACAGCGTCTGGTCCAAGGGGCGGTTCAGCACGAACCCGGTCGCCCCCTCTTCCCCGCTGTGGTGTGAGAGAAACAGAACGGTTCTGCGGAACTGCGGCTCCCGCAGCGACGGGTGGGAGACCAGGATGGATCCGGTCAGGTTGTTGTCCGAACTCATGGTGAGGGGTTGGCTTCCGGCTCTCCCCGGCGGACCAGGTTGAAAGCCGGGGTGGCCATCAGCGTGGTGACGATGGCCATGACGACGAGCATGGTGAAAAGTGTGGGCGTGATGACGCCGCGTTCAAGCCCGATGTTGAGGATGATCAGCTCCATGAGCCCCCTCGCGTTCATCAGCGTCCCGATGGCGAGCGCCTCGCGGGGGGATTCCCCGTTCAGCCACGCCGCTGCCGCGCAGGCCACCCCCTTGCCCGCAACCGCCAGGAAAAACAGCAGCAGGGTCACCCCGAACAGGCTCGGCGAAACGATCAGCCCGATCTTCGTGTTCAGCCCGGAATAGACGAAAAACAGCGGCAGCAGGAAGGCCGTCGTCATTTTCTCAAGGTGCTTGTGCAAGGCCTGCGCGAAAAATCCTTTCGGCACGGCGACGCCGAGGATGAACGCGCCGAAGACCGCGTAGATCCCGATCCGGTCCGTGAACCATGCCCCCAGCATAACCAGCGAGAGCGTCGTGCCGAGCATCGCGTGCGTCATCCCGCCGCGCATCTCGGTTTTCCGGGCCATGAATTTGAGGAGGGGAGCACCGAGCAGCCAGACGACGAGGACGTAGGCGAGTCCGCCGCCGATCGCCACCACCGCGACCGATGGGTTGCCGGCAAAGCTCGCCATCACGACCGCCAGCACGCACCAGGCCGCAGCGTCGTCGATCGAGCCCGCCGCGAGCGCCAGCGTGCCGAGCGACGTCCCCGTGAGCCCGCGCTCGTAGATGATCCGCGCCAGCATCGGGAACGCGGTGATCGACATCGCCGCTCCCATGAAAAGCATGCCTTCCGCCGCGCTGGTTTTTTCTGAGAACAACGGCCAGTGAGGGGCCAGAAACCACGCGGCCGCCGCACCGAGCACGAACGGCGCCAGAATCCCCGAGAGCGAAACTGCGGCCGCGCTCCGGAGCCGCGACTTGATCAGACCCACGTCGAATTCGACGCCCACCAGAAACATGAAAACCGAAAGCCCGACCTGGCAGACCGCGAACAGCACAGGTTTCGAGGCCGCCGGAAACAGGGCCGCCTGCAGCCCAGGGGCCAATGCCCCGAAAACCGACGGACCGAGGATCACCCCGGCGATCATCTCTCCCACCACCTGCGGCTGCCCGAGCCGCGCCGCGAGCCAGCCCACCATGCGGCAGAAACCGAGGATCACGGCGAGTTGCAGGAAAAACAGAATCGATATTTCGAATGTGCCCACGCGACATCGAGACTAAACCCGAAAACGGTGATTTTTGTAGAGGAATTCTGAAAGAATTTCTCAATCGCCGTATCCGGGCTAAATGCGTTTGCCTGACATGGCGAGGTGCCATGGTTGTCATCATCCGCGCATCGTGATAAACTCTCGGCCCTCTTATGAGACCCGACAAATTCACCGCCAAGATGCAGGAGGCGCTGAATGCAGCGCTCGACCTCGCGTCCAAGAACGACAACCCGGAAATCACCAACGACCACTTTCTGCTCGCCCTCGTCGCTCAGACCGATGGCCTGACGCGGCCGCTGCTCGAGAAGCTCGGAGTTTCCGTCTCCTCGCTCGATGCCCGGCTGCACGATGCGATCGCCGGGTTTTCCAAAGCCCGTGGCGGAGCGCAGCCGCAGCTTTCCAACGAACTGCGCAAGACGCTCGATTCCGCGGAGGGCGAGATGGCGAAGCTCAAGGACGAGTTCCTGAGCGCCGAGCATTACCTGATCGCGCTGATCGGTTCCGGATCATCTGCGGCAAAGCTCCTCAAGGAAAGCGGGGTCACGCGCGACAAGCTGATGAAGGCGCTGGTCGAGATCCGCGGCAACCAGCGGGTCACCGACCAGGACCCGGAGGGAAAATACCAGACGCTCGAAAAATACGGCCGCGACCTCACCGAGCTGGCCCGCAAGGGGAAGATCGACCCCGTGATCGGGCGCGACGAGGAGATCCGCCGGGTGATGCAGGTCCTCTCGCGCCGCACGAAGAACAACCCGGTCCTCATCGGTGAGCCGGGGGTCGGCAAGACAGCGATCGTCGAGGGGCTCGCCCGCCGGATCGTGAGCGGGGACGTGCCGGAGTCGCTGAAAAACAAGCGGCTCGTCGCGATGGACATCGGCGCGATGGTGGCCGGCGCGAAATTCCGCGGGGAATTCGAGGACCGGCTCAAGGCGTTTTTGAAAGAGGTCACATCGAGCGAAGGCGAGGTGATCCTCTTCATCGACGAGCTCCACACCATCGTCGGAGCGGGTGCCGCCGAGGGTTCGATGGATGCCTCGAACCTTCTCAAGCCCCAGCTCGCGCGCGGCGAACTCCGCACGATCGGGGCGACCACGCTGGACGAATACCGGAAGTATATCGAAAAGGACGCCGCCCTCGAACGCCGGTTCCAGCCGGTGATGGTCAACGAGCCGAGCGTCGAGGACACGGTCGCGATCCTCCGCGGCCTCAAGGAACGCTACGAAGTCCACCACGGGGTCAGGATCCAGGACTCCGCGCTGGTGGCGGCCGCGGTCCTCAGCCACCGCTACATCAGCGACCGGTTCCTGCCCGACAAGGCGGTCGATCTCATCGACGAGGCAGCTTCGCGGCTGAAGATCGAACTCGATTCGATGCCGACCGAAATCGACCAGCTCGAACGCCAGATCATGCAGTTCGAAATGGAGCGTACGGCCCTCAAAAAAGAAAAAGACGCCGCCAGCCGCGCCAGGCTTTCCAAGATCGAAAAGGAACTCGCCGACATCAAGGAGGAAGCCGGGCAGCTCAAGGCCCGCTGGCTCAAAGAAAAGCAGGAGCACGGAAAGTCCCGCAAGATCGCCGAGGAGATCGAGGCGCTGAAATCCGAGCTCGAGCAGGCCCAGCGCAAGGGCGACCTCCAGCGCGCGAGCGAGATCCAATACGGGCGGCTCCCGGAACTCCAGCGCCAGCAGGATTCCCCGCACAAGTCGGATGGATCGACGATGATCCAGGAGGAAGTGACCGAGGAAGACATCGCGAAAGTCGTCGCGAGCTGGACCGGCATCCCGGTTTCGCGGCTCCAGGAAGGCGAGCGCGCGAAGCTGGTCAAAATGGAGGAGCGCCTCATGGAGCGCGTCGTCGGCCAGCAGCAAGCGATCAAGGCGGTCTCGAACGCCGTCCGCCGCGCACGCGCCGGTCTCCAGGACGAAAACCGCCCGATCGGATCGTTCCTGTTTCTCGGCCCGACCGGCGTCGGCAAGACCGAGCTCTCGAAGGCGCTCGCGGAATTTCTTTTCGACGACGAGGGCGCGATCATCCGGCTCGACATGTCGGAATACATGGAGAAGCACACGGTCGCCCGCCTGATCGGCGCACCTCCGGGATACGTCGGCTACGAGGAAGGCGGCCAGCTCAGCGAGGCGGTCCGCCGCAAGCCCTACAGCGTCGTGCTTTTCGACGAGGTGGAAAAAGCGCACGGCGATGTCTTCAACGTCCTGCTCCAGGTCCTCGACGACGGGCGCATCACCGACGGGCACGGCCGCACGGTCGATTTCAAGAACACCGTCATCATCCTGACATCAAACATCGGCAGCCAGTTCATCATGGAGGACCTCTCCGTCGAAGAACGCAACCACCGGGTGATGGAGGCGCTGCGAGGGCACTTCCGTCCGGAATTCCTGAACCGGATCGACGAGACGATCATCTTCGACCGGCTCGACGAAAAACAGATCACCCGGATCGTGGACATCCAGCTCAAGCGCCTGCTCGAACGCCTCGCCAAACAGAACATCCAGCTCGCGCTCACCGACGCCGCGAAGACCCACATCGCCCGCGAAGGCTACGACCCGGCCTACGGCGCCCGCCCGCTCAAGCGCGTGATCCAAAAAGAAATCCTCGACCCCCTCAGCCTCGAAATCCTCGACGGCCACTACGCCGACGGCGACAAAATTCAAGTCGGGGCCGAAAAAGGAAAACTCGTCTTCTCGAAAGGCTAAGGTTAAACCCGAAAACGGCGATTGAGAAATTCTTTCAGAATGGAAAGCCCGGCCTCGGTCGCTTTGCTCCCTGCGTTGCAACCTCTACAAGAAACGCCGTTTCCGGGTTAAAAAACGCCCGGGCGATTTCCGTGCGGCTGATTTTTCCGCGGGCGTTCCTGGGGATTTCCGGCACGAACAAGAAACGCTGCGGCACCATCCAAGAGGCGATGTGAGCGGCGCAATGGCGGCGCAGCGCAGGGATTTCCAGAACCTCCTCAGCGGCGACCAGGGCGCATATTTTCTCGCCCCGCGCGGGATCGGGCACACCGCAAATGACGGCCTCGCGCACCCCGGGGAATTGCGCGAGGACCCGCTCGATTTCCAGCGGGTTGACTTTTTTCCCGGCCACGTTGATCACGTCCGATTCGCGGCCGACGATCCGGAATCCCAGCGGTTCACGGACCAGCAGATCCGCCGGCTGAAAACCTCCGTCCCCGTTGGCCATCCCAACGCCGACCGCCGGGGATCGGATGAGGATCTTCGCTCCCTCCGCGTCGCCGGCAATCCCGACATGCACCCCTTGGAGCGGCATCCCGACAAACCCCGGAGATTCGACGGGCTCCTCCGACGAGTCATAACAGATCCCCCCGCATTCGGAGGCCCCGTAGAACGCATGGATTTTGCGGCCGAACTTTTCGAAGAACTCCTTGGCCAGAGCCGGGTCCAGAAGCGACCCCGCAGAAACGCAAAGGCGGAGGCTTTCCGGAAGGGATCCGGCGGAAATCAGTCCCCGGAACATCGCCGGCACCGCCGCGAGAACTGTCGCCCCGGTCATCCTCAAACCGCTCTCGATCGCGCGGGGAAGCGGGTCGCCCGCCACCACGAGGCGGACCCCGCGGCAGAGCAGAGGGGTCACGAGATTGCTGAAACCGTAAGAGTGAGTCAAAGCAATGACCCCGTAATTCAGATCGTCCGCACGGATTCCCATCGTCGCACAGATTTGATCGCAATCGGCGACCAGCTGGCCCGCTGTGAATCCGATGGTTTCCGCCAGAGCGGTGGTGCCGGAGGTGAGCTTGTACAGGCAGACCCCGTCGCCGGCCGGTTCATTGGGCCGGCGCTCGAACTCTTCGAAGGAGATCGTCCCATCGCCGGCCGTCACCCGGAGAGTCACCCCCAGCTTCTCTTCGATCCCCGATCTTGCTGCGCCGAAAAGTCCGGCGTCAAAGAGACTCGCCGTCCTCCCCGCGCGCAGGCAGGCAAGCACCAGGGCGGGGAACGAGGGATGGTTGCCGGTCTGCAGAGCCACGCTGCTGCCGGAGATCCGGCCTTCGAAATCCCGGGCCTCGGCCTCGATATCCGCCCACGTCCGCAAGCATTCGCCGGACGGCGAGAAGATCGCGCCCCCGCTGCGGTCGGAAAGAACTTTCTCCCATCTCTCGATTATCCGGTTCGACATTTCTTTATGTCGCGGCGCGATCAAACCTGGACAGTGCGCGATCAAACTTGGACACGCACAAAGCGCCCCCATTCGCCCGCCGGAGCGTAGCGTAGGCGGGCGAATGGGGGCGACGCCGCAGGGCGGGG
>Ga0118677_10015048_pt1 | contig 10799 bp, 5 predicted proteins | sample AliMusrvi5mmetaG_FD_86154 | JGI IMG/M metagenome (GOLD analysis project Ga0118677, IMG submission 86154)
AGGATATTGAAGTGATGAAAAAATTTCTTCTTGATGATAATTTCTCCATTCAAACCAAGACTTTTTGGGGAATGGGTGGCTGGCAATTCTATGATTTTATCATGGAAAAAGATGAAGATGGAGATTATGAATTGATGCCCGATTGGTACGAGTTTTACGATAGTTGCATGGGTACAGGCTCCTTGTTACTATTGCCTGATATAAGAGGTAAAAAAGAAAGGTTTTATCATTTACTCGAACGTGATCACACAAGGGCTGAAATGGACAAGGCTAACAAAGAAAAAGAAGAACAGGCAAAACGAGGCGCCGAGGAAGGTCAAGCCACCGAGTTTGCGCGGGAACACCTTGCGGCACGAGCGCAGCGCCACGGCCAACAGGATCAGGCCGCTGACGATCAAGGTTTCACGCATGGGGCAAGTGTTTTGGATGAGGAAGGCGCGGGGAACTACGCTGGCAACACGCCACCGTCAAGAACCCAACGTGTCGATAACATCTCCGGCGCGGCCATGGAGACAAAATATCGCGCCCGACCCACTCCGCCAGAGCGAAATTCGGGATTGAACCCAGGAGGCAAGAGCCCGCTTGTCCGCTGCCGAAGTGATGACGCCGCCGGCCTGGGGAAACGCCCGGGTGCTGGGCTTCGCCACGGCATCGGAGTGGAAGGGCCTGGTCGGTCACGTCCGCCGCCACTGGGGGGACTCGACCGTTTCCGGCGGGCCAACCTTCAAAATCTTCTCAGAACACCTGCGCTTGAAAGTTCTCGCCGTTGGCGATGGAAGTGATGCCATCCTGGCATTTGAGCACCCACAGGCCGTTGCGGTAGGCGTAGCGGTCGCTTTCCTCCTCGAAGGTGAGGGCCGCCAAGCCGCCCTGCACGCCCCACGTCGCATATTCACTGAACGCCTGCTTGAAGCGCTGCAATTTGTCGAGGTGCCAGGTAACATCCTCCACCTTGCAGGTGGTCTTGACCTCCACCACCACGATGGTGCCGCTGTCCACCAGGGTCATGTCCACCTCGATTTCGTGTCCCTCCCGGTCGCGCCCGGTCCGCCTCTCGGTCATCTGCTTGACCTGCACCCCGCGTGTCTGAAACAACTTGACCGTGCCGGGACGCATCAGCGCCTCCACCAACTTCCCCCACTGGCTGGTGAACAAGCCGCTCAACTCCTTGATCTTGCGGTCCGTCTCCTGCATCTTGCGGTCCGTCTCCTGCATCTTGCGGTCCGTCTCCTGCATCTGGCGGTCCGTTGCCTGTTGGGAAAGAGCCAGGCGCTCGACGATTTGCTGGAGTTCCGCCGTGGACATGGCCGCAACCTAGCATCCCAGGTATCCGGTGTCAACAAGACCAGAGGCGACACAAGACCAGTGGCGACCCAGTCCATGCTTTTCAAATCGGTGTCATCTTGAACTCACCCAAGAACCCACCGAGGTGGGGCGTTCTGAATTTTCGGCTCCCGGGATTGACGAAACAGGCGTTTTACCCCACACTTCTGTCATGCAAACTCCGGCATGATCCCCGGTTTTTGACCGCCCGCCCATGAAGCCTTCCCTCCTCTTCGCCTGCCTCGCGTTGCTGGTCTCCACGGCAATCTCGGCGGCGCAATCCGTCATCATCACCGAGTTTGTCGCCTCAAACCAAAACGGCCTGAAGGACGAGGACGGCGACACCTCGGACTGGATCGAGGTTTGCAACTCCGGCACCACCAGCGTGAACCTGACCGGCTGGCGCCTGACGGATGACGCGGGCGACTTGAGCAAATGGATTTTTCCCGCCGCCACGCTCGATCCGAAGGGGTTTCTCGTCGTTTTCGCCTCGGGCAAGAATCGCGTCGATCCGGTCAAGCCCTTGCACGCCAACTTCAAGCTCAGTGCCGACGGCGGTTATCTGGGCCTGGTCAGGGCCGACGGCACGATTGCTTCCGAGTTCAATCCCTATCCGGCGCAGTACGCCGACAAGTCCTATGGCTATCAGCAAACCGTCGCGACCACCACCTTGATCGCGCCCGGTGCGGCGCTCAAATGGTTGGTTCCCGCCAGCGCCGTGCCGAGCGATGCCACCTGGAGCGCACGCGCTTTCAGCGACAGCGCCTGGACCAGCGGCTCCAACGGCGTCGGCTTCCAACAGTTGGTAAGTGGTTGGGCCTTGACGACCTACTTTTCCAACCAGTCCATCTCGAGCCTCGCCCAGGCGGAAACCGTCATCAGCACGCCCTCGCTCCAAACCAGTGTCCAAGCTGTCAATCATCCGGTCGTCAACTTCAACGACAGCAGCTCGTCCGGCAACTATCCAACGGAAAACCCGCCACCGGCTCTCGCCGCCGGCGATCATGACCACTTCGTCGTCGCGGCCACCGGGATGGTCACCCTTACGGCTGGCACCTGGTCATTCTGTGTCAGCAGCGACGACGGATGCTCGCTGCAAATCCGGCCGAAGGGCGGGACTTCCTACGCGACGATTTTGAGCTGCCCCTACTTGCGTGGCATGGGCGATTCGGTCGCAACCTGTTCCATCACCACTGCGGGGGATTATGAAATCCGGGCGGTGATTTTCGAAAACGAAGGCGGCGCCGGCGGCGAGGTGTCCGCGATGATGGGATCGTACAGCTCCTGGAACGGCGGTTTCAAATTGATCGGCGACACGGCCAACGGCGGGCTGGCCGTGAAGTCGGTCTCGGTCGGGGCTAACGACTACAACGCGCAGGTCGGCTCCAACTCCAACACGCAAGCCGCGATGTACGACGCCACCCCGCAACGTTCCTCGTGCTACGTTCGCATCCCGTTCACCAATCCGGGCGGGCTCACCTCACTCACCATGCCCATTCGTTATGACGACGGCTTCGTCGCCTACCTCAATGGCGTCGAGGTCGCGCGGCGCAACGCGCCTGCCGGAACCGTCACGAACACCACGACGGCCACCGCCGACCGTCTTCCGATCCAGGCGCTCGCCCCGGAAAACATCGACCTCACCCCGTACCTCGGCCAGCTCGTCGCCGGCAGCGGCAATGTGCTTGCGATCCATGGCTTGAACGAATCCGCCAGCAGCCCGGATTTCCTCCTCAAGGCGGAACTCGACCAGTTCACGGTGAGTGTCAGCTCCACGGCGACCTACTTTACCAGCGGCACCCCGGGCAGCCTCAATACCGCGGCGGTCTATAACAAGGTCGCCCCGGTGACCATCAGCGGTGCCGCGCGGGGGTTTTACACTTCGCCGCAGACGGTCACCCTCGCCAACGGCACTTCCGGCGCCACCATCCGCTATACGTTGGACGGATCGTCACCCTACACGCTCGACATCGAGGGCAACCTCCTGCGCGACACCAGCAACAATGCCATCCCTTCGCCAACCAGTGGCGTGTATTCGTCACCGCTGACCATCAGCACCACGAGCGTGCTGCGTTATGCGGCTTTCAAAGCCGGTTCCGATCCCAGCGATTCCGTCACCCAGACCTATCTCTTCACCGCCGATGTGCAGAATCAGTCGCCCGCTGGCGCTGCCCCCTCGATCACGAATCCTCCGGGCGCTTCCCCGGCGGTGAGCGCCTGGCCCTCCAGCGCCGCCAGCGGACAGGTCCTCGACTATGGCATGGACCCGAATGTGGTGGGCGTCGCACCCTACAACGCCACCATCGAAAACGACCTCAAGGCGATCCCGAGCTTCTCGATTGTCACCAACCTCGGCTGTCTCTTCGACGATTCCAACGGCATCTACGTCAATCCCGGCGACGACAGCATCGCGTCGGAGCGGCCGGCTTCGCTGGAGTTGATCTATCCGGATGGCTCGACCGGTTTCCAGGCCAATTGCGGCATCCGCATTCGCGGCGGATTCAGCCGCTCCACGGACAATCCCAAACATGCGTTCCGCATCTTCTTCCGCGATCAATACGGACCAGGCAAACTGAAATACCCCTTCTTCGCCAACGATGCCACGGCGGCCACCGAGTTCAGCAAGTTCGACATCCGCTGCGCCCAAAACTATTCGTGGTCCTACCAAGGCGACGCCGGCAACGGCCTGTATTTCCGCGACGAATTCAACCGCCAAAGCCAGCTCGCCATGGGGCAGTTGAGCAGCCACACGGCGTTCTATCACCTCTACGTCAACGGCCAGTACTGGGGCCTCTTCAACATCGACGAGCGGCCCGAGGCGAATTTCGCCGCGACCTACCTCGGCGGAAGTTCGGACGACTATGACACGATCAAGGTGGCGCCGGACAACGGCTACACGATTTACGCGACCGATGGCGACATGAGCGCGTGGACGAGCCTTTGGCAGCAGGCCGACACCGGCCTGGCCGCGGCAAACACCGAAACCACCAACAACACTGTCTATCAAAAACTCGTCGGCAACAATCCCGACGGCACGCCGAATGCCGCCTATCCGGTGCTGGTTGACCCGGCCAACATGATCGACTACTGCATCATGGTTTACTGGGGTGGCAACCTTGATGCCGCGATCTCGAATTTCCTCGGCAACAACGCGCCCAACAACTGGTTCGGGTTCCGCGACCGCACCGGCGCGCACGGCGGCTTCCGTTTCGTACTGCACGACTCCGAGCACACGCTCTTGAATGTCAACGAGGACCGCACCGGCCCGTGGCCTGCGGGCAGTTCCGCGGCGCAGGGAACTGCGGCGCTTTCGTATTCGAGTCCCCAGTACGTCTTCCAACAGTGCATTTACTCGCAGGAATTCAAGATGCTGTTCGCCGACCGCGTCTTCAAACATTTTCACTACACCGGCGCGCTGACGCCTGCGGCCGCGACGGCCCGGTTTGACGCGCTCAAGACGCAGGTGGATCGTGCGATTGTGGGTGAATCCGCGCGCTGGGGCGACGCCAAGACCGAGCCGCCCATCAACCGTGACACGAACTGGATCAACTGCGTCAACAGTGTCCGCAGCAGTTTCCTGCCTTCACGCACTTCCGTGGTGCTCCAACAGTTCCATGACCGGGGCTGGTATCCCGGCATCGACCCGCCGCTGTGGAGCGTTCGCGGCGGCACCGTTGCCGCCGGTTCCACCACCACCCTCTCGCTGGTCGCGGGCCAAAGCGGCACCATCTACTACACCACCGACGGCACCGACCCGCGCCAGTACAACCCCGCCACCGGATTGGGAGATGTACGCGCGACCGCGCTGGTCTATTCCGGCCCGATCACCATCGATTCCTCGAAGCTCGTGCGCACGCGGGTGAAGAATGGCAACACCTGGAGTGCCATCGACGAGGCTCCGTTCTACACCACGCAAAACTACACCGGTCTGGCGATCACCGAAATCAACTACAACCCGCTTGCGAGCGGCTCGGTCGCGGGTGACGAATTCGAATTCCTTGAACTCAAGAACACCACGGCCAACGCGATGGACCTCGGTGGTTTGACCTTCACCGCCGGCATTACCTATAGCTTCCCCACCGGCACCATCCTGGCGCCCGGCGCGTTCTACGTGCTGGCGCGCAACGCCACCCAATTTCACAACCGTTACCCGTCTCTAACGCCCAACGGCATTTACACCGGCAAGCTCGACAACGGCGGCGAAGCCCTGACGATCTCCGGGCCAACCGGCGGCACGGTTCTTTCCGTGGAGTATTCCGACGACCCGCCGTGGCCGGCGGCGGCGGATGGAAACGGTTTCTCCATTGTCCCGACCGGCACGGTTTACAACTCCGCCGACGGCCACAACTGGCGCGCCAGCGCGAACATCGGCGGGTCCCCCGGAGCGGACGACCCGGCGGTGGGGATTCCGGCCGTTGTCATCAATGAAGCGCTGACCAACTCCGCCGGGGGGCTCACTGACACGATCGAACTCTACAATCCGACCGGCTCCGCAGTGAGCATCGCCGACTGGTGGCTCAGCGACGACCGCAACACCCCGAAGAAGTACCGCATTCCCGCCGGGACGATGATCGCCGCAGGTGGTTTCGTGTCGTTCAACGAGGCGCAATTCAATCCCGCGTCCGGCGTCGCCCCGAGTTTCGCGCTGAGTTCCGCCGGCGATGACGTCTATCTTTTTTCCGGCAATTCAAGCGGCAGCCTGACCGGCTACAGCCACGGTTTCAGCTTTGCGGGCGCGGAGCAGAACGTGTCCTTCGGACGCTATGTCAACAGTGTCGGGGAAGAACAGTTTCCGCGCCAGCTCACCCGCACCTTCGGCGCGACCAACAGCGGTCCGCGCGTCGGGCCGCTGGTGATCAACGAGGTGATGTACTTTCCTTATCCGGGCTATGACAAGTACGTCGAGATCAAGAACATCAGCGGCGCGACCGTGAACCTGTATGACCCGGCGAATCCGGCAAACACCTGGAAAGTCAGCGGCCTCGGATACTTCTTCCCGACCGGGCAGTCGCTCGCCGCAGGAGCGCTCGCGCTGGTGGTACCGATCGATCCGGCGACCTTCCGGACAAAGTATGGCGTGCCGGCGGCGGTGCAAGTCTTCGGACCGTACACCGGCACTCTTCAGAGCAATGGCGAGCGGCTTTCCCTGGAAATGCCGGACACGCCCGTTGTGCAAGGTGGAGTGACCGTCGTGCCGTACGACATCATCGACAGTGTCCGCTACAACGACAAACTGCCGTGGCCGGTGGCGGCGGCGGGCGGCGGACCCTCGCTGCAGCGGCTCAATGCCACGGCCTATGCGGATGATCCCGCGAACTGGTTCGCCAGCGGCGCCACTCCGGGCCTCGCGAACACCACCAACCAGACCCCCGCCGTCGCGCTCACCGCGCCCGCCGGCGGCGCAACCTATACTCTTCCGGCGACGGTCAATTTCGCCGCCAGCGCCAGCGATGCCGACGGTTCGATCATGAAAGTCGAATTCTACGTCGATGGCGGCAAGGTCGGTGAAGCGACCAGCGCACCCTATGCCTTGGCGTGGACTGCCACCGGCGGCGTGCATAGCTGCGCCGCGGTGGCCATTGACAACAGCCTTGGCGTGACCACCAGCGCGCCGCGCACCATCTATGTCACCACGCCGGTAAACCAGGGACTGAAGGGCCAGTATTTTGTCGGGGCGGAGAACTTTTCGACCGGTTTGGCGGGCGTCCGCATCGACCCCGTGGTGAATTTCTCCGTCAACAACAACTGGCCGCTCAGCACCGGGTTTCCGAACATCACGAACGAGTACTATTCGGTGCGCTGGACCGGCCAGGTGCGCCCGCCGACCAGCGGCACCTATACCTTCTACATCAATTCCGACGATGGCTCGTTTCTCTATCTGAATGACATCCTGGTCATTGACGACGGCGGCTACCACGGCGACGTCGAGCTGAGTTACAGCACGGTTCTGGTGGCCGGCCAGCTTTACAAGATCCAGATGGACATGTTCCAAGGCTACGGCGGCGCGACCGCGCAGCTCTCGTGGTCCGGCCCGGGCGTGACCAAACAAATCATTCCGCAAAGCGCGCTCTATCCGGACAGCGCGCCGTTCATCATCACCCAACCGGCTGCCCTTGCGTGCGAGCAGGGAAGCGGTGCCACCTTCACGATCTTCGCCTCCGGCTTCAACAACGCCTATCAATGGCTGAAGAATGGCGCGGCCATCGCCGGGGCCACGGGCGCAAGCCTCGCGCTGCCCCACGTGTTGGCGGCGGATGCCGGGCAGTATTCCTGCCTGGTCTCGAACAGCGGCGGTTTCGCAGCCGGCAACACCGTGGCTCTAACAGCTACTTTCACCGACAGCGACGGTGACGGAATGCCCGATTGGTGGGAAACGGCCCACGGTTTCAATCTAAAAAGTGCCGCCGACGCGAGCCTCGACGCCGATGGCGACGGCATGACCAATCTGCAGGAATTCCTCGCCGGCACCGACCCGCGGGACCCCGCCAGCAAGCTCACCGCCACCGCCACGAAGAACAGCTCGAACCAAATGGTCATTCATTTCACCGCGCAGCCGTACGCGGCCTACAGCGTGCAGTACAAGGATTCGCTCAGCGATGCGAGTTGGAGCAAGCTCAGCGACGTTCCCGCCGCCGCCAGCTTGCGCGCGCTGGACATCCCCGACACCACCGGCACGGCCGGCAGCCAGCGTTTCTATCGCGTGGTCACTCCGCAGCAGCCGTAGCGGATTTCAAAGTCTTGATCCGGATCAATGTCGGGCGGCGGCGGGCAGGCTAGGAATTGCCGTCACGCGGGCGGTGGTTTGCCGCCATGCAATCAACCAATTCCGAACTGAAAGACCATCGATCATGTATTGTTATGGCTCTACGGGCTCAAGGGCGCTGCGGCCTATGCCGATCACGCCCGGATTCTGGGCTCCGAGGCCGACGAAGTGTATGCCTTTTTCAGCGAGGCGCTGAGCAGTTTGGCCGAGGATGAGCCGACGGTGGACGGACTGTTCGGGTTGTCGCTGCGCTGCGGCGAGATCAACCTGAAAGTCATGGAAATGCTGGATGCCGCGCATACCGCGACGTTTGGAAACCCGGTGCCGACATCCCTGCGCGTCGAACCGCTCAAGGGCAAAGCGATTCTGGTTTCGGGACATGACCTCCATGATCTGGAAAACTTGCTGAAGCAAACCGAGGGCCTGGACATCAACGTTTACACCCATGGCGAGATGTTGCCCGCACACGGTTATCCTAAACTCAAGGCCTACCGGCAGCTCGCCGGGAACTACGGCGGTGCGTGGCAGGATCAAAAGGAGGAATTCGCCAAATTTCCGGGCCCGATCCTGATGACGACCAACTGCATTCAGGAACCGCAGGCGAGTTACCAGGGCCGCATTTTCACCACCGGGCACGTTGGCTGGCCGGGCGTGGTTCACCTCTCCAACGGAAATTTCGCGCCAGTGATCGAGGCGGCACTGGCGGCTTGCGGATTCCCGGAAGACGGTCCGGACAAGACCATCCTGACCGGTTTCGGCCATCACGCGGTGTTGGGCGTGGCCGACAAGGTTGTTGAGGCCCTTCAGAGCGGGGCACTCAAGCATTTCTTCCTCATCGGCGGCTGTGACGGGGCGAAATCCGGCCGGGACTACTATACCAGGTTCGCGGAATCCGTGCCCGCTGACTGCGTGATCCTCACGCTGGGCTGCGGCAAGTACCGCTTCAACAAACTGGACTTCGGGAACATCGGCGGAATTCCCCGTTTGTTGGACATGGGACAGTGTAACGACGCCTACTCCGCGATCCAGGTGGCCGTGGCGCTCGCCAAGGCGTTCGACTGCGGGGTCAACGAATTGCCACTCTCGTTGATCGTGTCTTGGTATGAACAGAAGGCGGTGGCGGTCTTGCTTTCGCTGCTCTTCTTGGGCATTCGCAACATTCGCCTCGGGCCGAGCCTGCCCGCCTTCGTCACGCCGGCGGTGCTCGAGGTTCTGGTGGAGAAGTTCAACCTCATGCCGATCAGCACTCCGGAAAAGGACCTGGAGGAAATCCTCGTCCCGGCCGGGTAAGGATCAAGTCCGCATGGGGCCTCCAGCCGGTTGCCGACGTTCGCGAAGCTCAGGTTCGCGAGGTCGGCGGCCGGTTCTTTGGTGGCACTTCGCCGAGGTTGCGCCGCAACAGATTCTCGATTTCCAGCGGTCGCGGCACGGTGATCGACTTGCCATCGACCACCACCAACCCGTCATCGCGGTATTTCGCCAGGGTGCGCGAAAACGTCTCGCTTGTGGTGCCGAGTTCCGCCGCCAGCAAGCGCTTCGTGTGGTCGAGGCGAATGACAACCGGCGTCGTGCCCCGCGGCAGCGGGCAACGTTTCAACAGCCAATTGGCCAAGCGGGTCTCCACATCCTTGAGCATGAGGTCATCAAGCAGTCCCACCAGCACCCGCAGATGCTGGCTCATGGAGGCGAACATGCACAGGGCGAGGTCGGGCTGATTGCGCAGCATCCCGATGAAATCCGTTTTCGGGATCAGCAACAGGCTGGAGGGTTCCACCGCGCGGGCATTGGCGGGGTAACCGCCGTGACCGGCCAGCGCCGCTTCGGCGAAGGATTGCCCCGCCCGAAAGACGCTGATGACCTGTTCCCGGCCGGCCGGGCTGACCCGATGCACGTTGATGGCCCCGCTTCGCACCACGTAAAAACCCTCGGCGGCTGTGCCCTCGCGAAAAAGATAGGCACCCTTTTGCAGGGACTTCGGCACGGCGAATTCCGCGATGCGTTCGAGGAGTTCCGGCGGTACACTTCCGAAAAGTTGGCAGACGCGCAGCGAATTGATGATCGCCGGAAGCCGGATGTCCTTCGTGTTTAGCCGCATGACGGCCTGATGATAGCGCCCGCCACGCGCCTTGGGAACACCCGATCAAGGGCAACCGCAGTGGACCTCCGTTCGGCTCCGCCGTCGTAGCGGCCAAGTTCAGGACACGACGATCCGGGCGGGAAGCTCCTTGATCGCAACCTCGCCGGCGGTGAAGGTTGGCACCGCCCTGCCGTTGACGGTGACCGAACGGATCGGTCGGGGGCATGGCGGGCGCAAGATGACGCCACCGCGGGGAACTTGCAACTTGCCGCCAAGTTCGACCTGCAACACGCCATCGGAGCCGCGGTGCAGCGCGAGATCGAGCACGCCGTACCAGGTCGGCAGCCCCTTGACCGCCACCCCGCCGCGGGCTGAGATCCAGTTGTCAGGCAAGCCGGCGGCGACCACCAGCGATTCGTCGGCCTCGTGCTCATAGGCGAACAAGCTGGCAAAGGCGATCAGGTATTCGGCGGCGATCCAGGTGTGCGGCACATCGCCGAGGTGCCCGGGACTGCGCGGATTGCGCCACGAGATTTCCGGCCACTGGTTCCAGTGCAGCGGCCGGCGGTCGGAAAGGAAGAACTCCAACAGATCCTGCGCCTGCTCGCGTTTCCCGAGGTGCACCAGTGCGCCGAT
>Ga0118677_10015050_pt1 | contig 10798 bp, 6 predicted proteins | sample AliMusrvi5mmetaG_FD_86154 | JGI IMG/M metagenome (GOLD analysis project Ga0118677, IMG submission 86154)
GCCCGTACCAATTGATGGCGATGAGATAGTATTGCAGCGGCAGGATGATGAAGAACGCCCAGAACAAGGCCCGGTGATCGCCGGCCCGCGTCGGGGTGAGCGTGATGAATTCCCGCAGCGCGAAGAACGAAATCAGTGCGAACAACACGATCGTGCCGATGCCCCCGGTCGCCATGGCCAGGGCGAAGACCACAACCATGATCCACCAGGCGCGGATTCTCGCGTTGAGGTTGTCGATGGTGGCCCGGCCTCGTTCGCTGGTGACCCGTTTGGAGAGTCCCCAGCCGAGTAGCGATGATATGACCAACAAGGCCAGGACGCCGCCTACCAGATAGATCGTTTGCGTGTCCAATTTGAGGATCATGGCCGTATCATTTCCTTGATGGCAGCCTGCGTGCGTTGGAGGAAACCTTCCTTGCCCTCGCCGGGTTCCAGTTTCACCGGCACCCCGAAATTCACCCCGCCCAGCACCGGCACCGGCAGGAACTCGCCTTTGGGCAGGATGCGGTTGAGGTTTTCTATCAGCACCGGTACCAGTTCCACATCGGGCCGGTGTTTTGCCAGATGGTACAAGCCGCTCTTGAAGGGGGCCATTTCGCCGCCCGTTTGGCGGCCGCCCTCGGGGAAAATGATCAACGAATGGCGGTCGCCCATTGCTGTGAGCATGTCTTTCAGGGGATTGTCTGTCATGGTCGGTTTTTTGCGTTCGATCAGCAGGGCGTTGAAGATGTGATGTGCCAGATACGGGCGGACCCGGCCTTTCGACCAATAATCCCGCGCGGCCACCGGCCGGGTGAGAGCGCGCACCGGCGGCGGTAGCGCCGCCCAGATCACCAGCGCGTCGAGATTGCTGGCGTGGTTCGCAAAATAGACGCGCTGCCGGGTATCCGGCGCACAGCCAAGCCAGCGAGCGCCGGCACCCGTGATCAATTTCGCTAGAGCGGCCAGCACTGCCTTCATCATGGGGATTTCATTTGCCGGGCGATCCGCTGGCAGCGGCGGATGATGGTGACCAGGCAGCCTGCGACGACGATTGCCAGGGCCATCGGGATGATGGTTGCCAGCCACGGCCGGAGGGGGGCCAGCGCGCCGATGGCACACGCGGCGGTCATGACGGCCATGCGTTGTGGTTTGGCCATCGGGCCGATGAAATGTTGTCCCGCGCCCATACTGGCACCCAGGGCGCGGACGTAGGCGGTGATCACGGCCAGCACCGCCGCCGTCCAGCCGAGTTCCCGCGTCCACCCGAATCCCGGTACCGCGTAGGCCGCGCCGATGAAAATGAACGCGTCCGAAAACCGGTCGGGCAGTTCGTTGAAAATCTCACCGGCCGCGGTTTTGAAGCCGCCTTCAATGGCCACCATGCCGTCAAACAGATTGCATAGCAACCGCAACTGCATGCCGCAACTGGCTGACAATAACAAAATGCTCCAGCGTCCATCGCACACACCATGACCGGCAAACCAAAAACTAACCCCCGAAAGCCCGGCGAAGACAGCCCCCACCACCGAAATCGCATTCGGACGCACCCCCGCCCGGGCCAAGCGGCTGGCAATCGCCCGCGCCCAGCCGGTGTCGCGGGATTTCAACGGGCGACGGGTGATGGTGGACGGTTTAAACATGGTGAGGGAGTGGCATCACTGGGCATCAGCATACCTCCGCCAGGCTCCTTGCCAAGAAATCTTTGGTCGCAGGGTGGGTCAGCTTCAAGAACCGGACACCCTGAGCCGGACAAAAACCTTTGGCGGTCCGCCCGGCGGACTGGCTGGCATGAAACTGTGGTATTAGTAACCGGCAGGAGCGGCTGGCAAACCGCTGACAACCGCTGACAACCGCTGACAACCGCTGACAACCGCTGACAACCGCTGACAACCGCTGACAACCGCTGCCACTTCTGTTAGCGGATGGTCCCAGGCAGCGGGATCCGCAGCGGCTTCCACCTGATATGTGATGCCGTTCAGGGTGGCGGCCAGAGTGTTGTTAGATGCGCTGGCGAACACCGCTCCCGCGAGGGTGGCGAGGGTGATTGGGTGGGAATGGCGTTGCCGGCGACCTGGATGCGGCGGACCTCGACGCGGGTGGCGGGATTGGCCGAATCGTAGATCACCAGATCGATGTTGCGGTCACGAGTGGATGGTCGAGATGCAACTTGGCAATCCACGGGTCGGCAGTTTTGCCGACTGGACGGCCGCCCACCCCGGCGGGTAGGGTGAAACTTTGGCTGCCGCGCCACGGTAACCGGATCGTGAGCGGGAAGCCATCCCATGGGACTCAACACCATCCCGCTCTATGAGTTTTGGAACAATCACGAGCTGGAGGATGGCAAGTTTGACTTGATCCAACTGCGATTCAACGTTTTGCGGTTCCATCAGATCCTCTCCTCATCATGAAACCAAAGCATTCTCACCCGATCCTTGTCGCCGCCGCCCTTGGGCTGGCCGCCGCCATGCCCGCCCGCGCGGCCGATGCCTCGCTCGCACCACCACCCGTGGATTGGCTGGTCACCCCCACATCGTTCAAAGCGAAGATCCATCTCGATGAAACCTGCAAGGACTTGGTGATGGAAAACGGGCTCACCCGGCGCACGATCCGCCTCGCTCCCAATGCCGCCACCGTGGACTATGCCAACCTGGTCACCGGCGAACAACTCCTGCGTGCCGTCGGTCCGGAAGCCAAGGTCACGCTCAATGGCACCGAGTACGCGATCGGCGGTTTGGCTGGCCAACCGTCCAAGAATTTCCTCAAACCCGATTGGCTTGACTCGTTGCAAGCCGATCCGGCAGCCTACCGGTATGCGGAGTGGAAGGAAGTTCCCATGACGCCGCGACTCGAGTGGAAGAAGCGCCCGGCCTGGTTGTCCAGGGATTTGCCATGGCCGTCGCCGGGCAAACAGGTGATCCTGCGGTTCATCGCACCGGCCCAGGCACCTGCCAATCTGGCGGGAAAGTTGTTATTCCCCGACCTGCCGGAAATCCAACTGCATTACGCCATCTATGACGGCATCCCGCTGATGGAAAAATGGCTGACCCTCCACAACCGTTCCAACACCAAAATCCGCATCGACAAGACCGTGGTGGAAACCCTGAAAATCGCCGAAAATGAAAGCTCCACCGAGGACAACCCGCGGTGGGAGTCCCCGGATCTCTATGTTGAGACGGATTATGCCTACATGAACATGACCGGCAAGGGCGCCAACCAGCGCACGGTCAGATTCGGCAAGGATCCGGACTATCACACTCAGGTCAATTATGGCGAAAACACGCCGGCATTGTTAGAGGTGGCCCCGGAGTTCGGACCGGACACCGATATCGCGCCTGACGGCACGTTCACGTCGATCCGCGCGTTCGAGTTATTGCTCGACAGTTCCGAGCGTGAACGCCGCGGCCTCGCCCAGCGGCGGATGTACCGCATCATCGCCCCGTGGACGCAGGAAAACCCGGTGATGATCCACCTGATCTCCAGCAACCCGAAGGCGATCCGCGAAATCGTTGACCAAGCCGCCGAGGTCGGCGTGGAAATGATCATCCTGTCATTCGGCAGCGGCTTGAACATGGAAAGCCCGGATCCCAAATACCGGGCAACCTATAAGGAATTGTCCGATTACGCAGCAACCAAGGGCATCGTGTTGGGTGCGTACTCACTGCTCGCCTCGCGCGGCGCGGCCACCGCTGCGGACAACTGCCGCGGTCCCGGCAACCGCATCCGCTATGGTGTGATGCCCTGCCTCGGCGCGAAGTGGGGCCAGGACTATCTCGCCCAACTCGAATCATTCATCAGCCAAGCCGGTTTCTCCATTCTCGAACATGACGGATCCTATCCCGGCGACACCTGCGCCGCCACTGACCATCCGTTCCACCACGGCCTTGCCGATTCCCAATGGGTGCAGTTCCAAGCCATCGCCAATTTCTACAAATGGTGCCGCGCCAATGGCATCTATCTGAACATTCCCGATTGGTATTACCTCAATGGCGGCAACAAGTGCGCCATGAACTATAAGGAAAACAACTGGTCGTTGCCGCGTGCGGAGCAGGAAATCATCGGACGCCAGAACGTCTTTGACGGCACCTGGGAAAAGACCCCGTCCATGGGCTGGATGATGGTGCCGCTCACCCAATACCACGGCGGCGGCGCGGCCGCCACCATCGAACCCCTCAAGGATCACCTGCCGCATTACGAAACCCGGCTCGCCAACCTCTTCGGCGCGGGCGTCCAGGCATGTTACCGCGGACCCCGCATCTACGACACCGATGACACCAAGGCATTGGTGAAAAAATGGATCACTTTCTATAAATCTCACCGCGAGGTGTTGGATTCCGACCTGGTCCACCTGCGCCGTCCCGATGGCCGTGACTGGGACGGCTTCGTGCATGTCAACCCGCAGGGCAAGGAAAAGGCGCTGGCCATGATCTATAACCCACTCACCGAGGAAATCACCCGCAGGATCCGCATCCCCCTGCGCTACGCCGGCCTCACCGGCAAAACCTTGGTCACCGTCAACGGCGAATCCACCGTAACCATGACCCTGGACCGCAACTATGCCATCACTCTCGATGTCAAAATCGCCGCCGCAGGTCGCACCTGGATCGTCTTCACCCCGGCGGATTGACTGTGAAAATCGAATTCGGTTTTTATGTTGCGGGGGAGCGGAATATCATCTCACGGCATCGTCGCCCGGATAGGTCCCGCCATATGGATCAACCGGGACATTGGCAGTCTCTTTTTGGTTCCTCGATGAGGCGCGAATTTGTGGAGCAAGGTTGACTGTTGACAGACGGAACGCAAGGTAGGGATTTGGTTCTGCCATGATCATGGAAACACCGCGCGGTAGAACCGGGCGGCGGGAAGGGGATGTGCATCGGTCATCCCGAAGCCGCCATCCTCGCCGGCTTGCACGGTGGCCCGCGTCATCCATGCCCCGGAACCATCCGGCGATTCGCAGGATTGGATCCGGTAGATCCGGCCGGGCACGCCGCCAAACCTCACCTCGCGTGAGCCGTCGGGTTGCGTTTGGATGGAAAGCGCCTGTTGGACCGGGGCGTCCGCAGGGATGACGGCGACCTTGACTGTTAGATCTGTCACGGCCCCCTGGTTGTCGCGGATCGAGTAGGTGAAGGAATCCGCGCCAGACGCGCCTGGCTGCGGGGTGTAGTGGATCCAGCCATTGTCCACGGTGATGGTGGCGCCGTTCACACTGAGTGGACCGGCTGCGAGGAACTCGAAGGGCCCCGCGCCATCGTTGGCCAGCAGTGTGGCGATGCGGATGTTCACAGGGGTTCCGGGGTCATGGGAAACGCTGTCGGCTCCGGGCTCCGCAGTGGTGCCGGAGGTGAAGTGATAGCGGCCCGATCCCACGGCGAAAACCGCCGTGCCACTTTCCATGCGGAGGTAAGTGACCGTGTCGGATGACGTTGCCGGTTGGCCGGATTCCATCACTTGGTCGGCGGCGTTGGCGGGGACAAACACGACGGCGGCGGTGTTGGTGGGGATGGTGGTATCAAGCGTGAAACCACCGGCGTATTGGTGCCATGAGCTGGAGATCCGGCCGTGGATCGTGAGCAGGCTGGCGTTGGCGCTGGTGAGTTGACTGCCGGGTTGCGGGTGGATGACGATTTTCTGATAGCCGGTGGACGAAGGATCCTGGTCAATGCCCGCGACAGTGTCATAAAGCCACTCGCCGCACGAGCCGAGCGAGTAGTGGTTGAACGAGTTCATGCCGGCGTCCTGGAAGCCGTTTTGCGGTGTCCAGCCGTCCCAGCGTTCCCAAATCGTGGTGGCACCGAGTTTCACCGAGAACAACCAGGAAGGGAACGTATCCTGTAACATGAGTCGGTAGGCGGTGTCCGTCTTGCCGGCCGCGCTGAGTTGCGGCAACAGATAACTCACGCCCACAAACCCCGTGGACAGATGGTTGCCTTTGGCGATGACATCGTCTTCCAACAATTGGGCGACCGAGCCCCGCAGGTTGTCAGGTAACAGATCAAACTTGAGGGCCATGGCATAAGCGCACTGGGTGCTGCCGGTGATCGCGCCGCTTGACACATTGACATATTTGTTAATGAACGCGGTCTTGATCGTTTGGAACAATGCCTCATAGGTCGCGGCATCCGCGGATTTTCCCAACGCGGCCGCCGCCTTCGCCACCAGGCGGGTGGAATAGGCGTAGTACGCCGTGCCGATGAGTTCCTTGTCGGTGTTGGCATTGATCGACAACCAGTCGCCGTAGTCATTGCCGCGGTTGCCGCTGCGGATTGAGTTGGTGCTGGTGGTCCGGCAATATTCCACCCATTTCACCATCGCCGGATAACATCGGTCTAACAGCCGCAGATCGCCGTATGCCTGATAGATCGTCCATGGGCAAATGACCCCGGCGTCGCCCCAGGCCGGAGCGCCGTTGGAGGTGCCGGTGTTGGGCGAGACGTCGGTGAAACTGCCGCTGGTGAGCTGGGCGTCGGTAACGTCGGTGAGCCACTTGGTGAAAAACGACGCGATGTCCGCGTTGCAAGTGGCGGTCCTGACAAAGACCTCGGCGTCGCCCATCCAGCCGAGACGCTCGTCGCGCTGCGGGCAATCGGTGGGCACGCTCAGGTAGTTGCCGCGTTGGCCCCACTGAATGTTGGAGTGGAGTTGGTTGATGAAGCCGTTAGAGCAAGAAAAATCGCCGGTATGGGAGTTGTCCGAGCCGAGCACGATGCCGGTGATTGCGTCGAGCGGAGGGGTGCTGGCCACGCCAGAAAGCTCCACATAACGGAACCCGTGGAAGGTAAACTTGGGTTGCCAGATTTCCTCGCCGCCGCCTTTACAGATATAGGTGTCGATGGATGGTGCGCCGCGCAGGTTGGCGGTGTAAACCGAGCCGTCGGGGTTGAGCATTTCGGCGTGGCGCAGCGTCAGGCGGGTGCCGGTGGCGGCGGTGATTTTCAAGCGCACGACGCCTACCATGTTTTGGCCGATGTCGTAGGTCCATTTGCCGGGTGCTGATTGAGCCAATGATTTGGGAGATATCTCCAGCAACTCACGCACCGGCTCCATCACCTGCCCGTTGAGAACATGCGCTGGCTCGCCTCGCAGCAATACCTGGCCCCAGCCCGAATCGTCGTAACCCGCCGACGCCCAGCCCGCCAATTCGCGGCTGGCATCGTAGTCCTCACCCAGCATGAAGTCGCTCGCAACGGTCGGGCTGACCTGCATTTTCCACGAGCCGTCGGAAACGATGCGCTCGCTGGTGCCATCCGTGTAGGAAACCTCCAATTGCACCAGACAGGCCGGTGTGCTGCCCCAGAATTGATAGCCGCCGTTGCCGATATGACCGCTGTACCAGCCGCTAGCCACCTGTGCGCCTAACACATTTTTACCCACACTTAGCTGCGATGTCACATCATACGCCTGATAGCGCAGCCGCTTCGAATAGTCAGTCCAATCCGGAGCGAGGATATGGTCACCGACGCGGCTGCCATTCAAATGCAGTTCGTAGAGGCCCAAGGCGGTGGCATACACGGTCGCTTGTCGGATCGGCTTGGCCAGCGTGAACGACTTGCGCAGGTATGGCAGCGTGCTCGGCTTGGCCAGATCCGCCGGGAAATTCAGCAAGGTGTTTTCTGCCACATATTTCACCAGCGAGCGGCCATTGTAGGTGTATTCCATCCGCAGCCGCTTGGCATGGTTAGTTGCGGGGTCGCCGCCGAAATTGGTGTTGTTCACGGTGAGGGTGAAGCTGCCGGCCAGAGCCCGGTTTGCTAGATCCGTGGTGACGTCCAGCGTGCCAAAGCCGTCGTTGGCCTCGTAGCGGGCGTTGGTGAAAACGACGGTGACTGGCGGCGGCAGGTCGGCCGGATAGTTGAAGGTCATGTTTTCCGCGGTGATAGACACACCGGCGGCACCGTTGAGCGTGTAATTGATCCGCAGGCGTTTGATCTGGTTGAGCGCGGGGTCCGGGCCGAAATTTGTGTTGTTGACGACGCTGGAAAACGAACCGGCCTGGGCCGCCGAGACGATCTGGGCGGTGACGTCGCGGAAGCCGCTGCCGCTCACCGATTCGTAGCGGGCGCTTTGGATCACCGGTTTGGTTAGAGCCGGAAGATCGCCTGGAAATACGATGCTGGAGTTTTCGGGAAATGTCTTCGTCGCACTCAGCCCTCCGCTCTGGTACTGCACCCGCAATTGCTTCACGGTGCCATACGCCGGATCACTGCCGAAGGTCGCATTGGTTACCGCCAACGCGTAATTGCCCGCCTGGGCCAGCGTCACCAGTTGTGCGGTGACGTTGAGCGAACCGGCACCCGACACCGCCTCATAATAAGCCGCGACGATGACCGGCGGAGTGCCGTCCGCCGCGCCGAAAGTCGCCCCGTCGAGCCATTTGGCACTCCAATCCGCAGCGTTGATCAGGCCGATCGACCAACTTGCCGGGCGGCTCCAGGGCGAGGGCTGGTCGTCCTTGTTCCAGCAGCGGACTTTCCAAAAGCACGTCGCTCGGGATACCAGCGGAACCCCCGCATAGGCAATCTGGCTGGTGGCATTGCCAATAACTTTGCCGCTGTCCCACAGGTCTCCTTGGTCGGCCGCTAGATGCTCCCGGCTAGAGGCAACCACCACCTGCCACGCGCTTTGCGTCTCGCCGCGGTCGAGCGATTCAACCACCCATGACAAACGCGGCTGGGTTTCATCGAGGCCTGTTGGATTGGTTAGATATTCGCAGCGCAGCGTCGTCGCTTCCAACGCCGCCTGCACCGGCTGGCCAAGCACGATGGCCAGTAGGAGGGCGCGGAAAATTCCCAGGTTGCGGGTCGAATTCATGGGCGATAGGGCGTGAAACGTCAGCTTGTCCGGGCTAGTGAACACCCGTTTGACCGAGGCTACCACCTCCTAGTTTATGGAGGATTAATTTTTTCTAATTCCCGACCTCTTATTCGCTGTAATTGTTTTATTTTCAATGAGTTTCGCAATACTCCATAAATAGGGAGGTTTACGAAATTAGCTTTCTCGACTAGGCGTTTTGATTCCTCAGCGGCGTCCATCGTGGAAACTGCGGAGAACAAAAATTGATATAACGAAATCCCCGAATCCGCCTATGAAACCTCGCTATCTCCGCCACCTTCCCCAGACGTTCGTCGTCTGCATTGCCCCTCTTCTCGCCTGTGCCACGGCATTCGGTACGGTTGTCTCCACCAATGAGTCCAACGGCTCCGGCGAATGGACACTGCCCTCTGGCACCAACCTGCTCACTGGCCGGACGCCCTTAACCAGCCCGAATACCCACGAAGGGTCGTCGAATACTTGGAACACGGTCATTGATGGCACCCTCGGTGATACCGGCGGTTCACCCGCCACCAGTTGCACGCCAAACAATGGCGAGTCGGTCATCTTCCCGCTGGATCTCGCCGCCAAGCCTGAGGGCTACAACATCACTTCCTTCGATTCTTACAGCACGTGGGGCAATAGCGGCCGCGATGATCAGAATTACATGATCCAGTATTCCACGGTGGCCAATCCCGGCACCTTTATCAACCTCTCCACCGTCGGTTGGCACACCGGCAACGACCGCTCCACCCACGTCCGGCTCACGGATAACTCCGGCGTTCTAGCCAGTGGAGTGGCTGCCATCAGGCTCATTTTCGACCGCCAGGAAAACGGCTACGTCGGCTACCGCGAGTTGGTCCTCCAAGACACGCCTACCGTCGTCTGCGTCGATAACCAGTCCCGCGATGATAACACTTGGCCCGCCCTCGTCGGACCCAATCTCCTCGCCGGTATCACCCCGACTGACCCATCGCCGACCATCCAAGAAGGTTCGACGGGCACTTGGGCGACCTTGACCGATGGCAGCCTCGGTGATTACACCACACCGGCCTCAAGCTGCACTCCTAGCAATGGCCAGACCGTGACCTATCCGTTGGATCTAACCGCCAAGCCCGGTGGCTATGACATCACCTCCTTCGAGTCCTACGGCGCATGGGGCAACAATGGCCGCGACGACCAGACCTATACCCTCTCGTATTCGACGGTGGCGGATCCAACGACGTTCCTAGCGATCACCGAGGTGTACAACCACACCGAATACAATGGCCCTAACAACCGAAAGTCCACCCGCACCCGGGTGACCGGCAATGGTGGCCCGATGGCCTTGGGAGTGGCCGCCATCCAAGTGACGTTCCACGACCAGGAAAACGGCTACACCGGTTTCCGCGAGTTCATCCTGCGTGATACGCCACTGGCCACTCACATTCTGACCGAGGCCAACAGCACCAACCTTTGGACGCTGCCCACCGGCACCAACCTGCTGAGCAATACCCTGCCTAAAACTCCTACGGTTGCCGCTGACGCCAACCATGGCAATGGCGATGTCACCAATTCCGATTGGACGGTGCTGACCGACGGGTCCCTCGGTTCCGCCGGCACCCAATTGCAAAGTGTCGCGCCCCTCAACAACACTTCCGTCATTTTCCCCTTGGACACATTGACTAACACCAAGGGCTACAACCTCACCTCGCTCGATAGCTACTGTGCTTGGGGCGACAGCGGCCGCGATGACCAGAACTACGCGGTCTATTATTCCACAGTGACGGATCCAACCAACTTCATCCTGTTGGATTACATCTACAATCCAACCACGGCGTCCATCAACTCGACCCACAGCCGCCTCTCGGCATCGTCAGGTTTTCTCGCTTCCAACGTGGGCGCTGTCAAATACGTCTTCAACAACCAGGAAAACGGCTATGTAGGGTTTCGCGAACTCATCGCTTTAGGCAGCGCGGTGCCACTGGCCAGCCCCCTCACATGGTCGGGCTTGAGCGGCTCCGGC
>Ga0118677_10015051_pt1 | contig 10797 bp, 9 predicted proteins | sample AliMusrvi5mmetaG_FD_86154 | JGI IMG/M metagenome (GOLD analysis project Ga0118677, IMG submission 86154)
GTATTATGATGTAAATATAGCTGCCCATGTTCAGAAGGTTAGGGAGCAGTTGGCTACTAGCGGCTGGCAGATTTTCGATACGATACAGTAGCCTTTTCAGATCAAGATTAAGGCTAAAGATCAGTTGTTTACTGTAATTCAAGCCAGTTCCAAGCAGCTAGCTGCTAATCGGTAATCAATATCATTTCAGTAGAATAGCCTAGTTTACTCATGCAGATCGTCAAGTGCCGTATTTCTGAAGCCCTATGGAATAGAAGTTTTTAAGCCATTATACTCTGGTTCTGGTTTATCTGGCGAAATTTTGTAATTTAGAGTCCTAATTGGTCTATTATGTATAAATTTTTAGACTCTGAATCTGTTCGCAAAGAAAAAAGGCTGATCTGGGCTGTTAACCGGTCAGTAAGGGAAAATGTCGGTTTTGCCCATAAAAATAGTGGAAGAAAAAGTAAAAGTCACTGGAATTTATTCCTTTTTATCCTTAAAATCTTCTCTTTCCTATTGAAGATTTTTGGGTATTACCAAAAAGGTTATGGTAATGCCAGGACTATCAATGTGAATGAATTAACTTTGAAATTCCCCAATCTTCCGGAGGCTTTTAACGGATTTCGAATCCTGCACCTGTCTGATCTCCATATCGACAGTATCCCTGGATTTGCAGCACTGATAATTGATAAAGTAAATCTTCTTGAATTCGATATCTGTCTTTTAACAGGCGATTACCGGCGTGATATTAATGGAAGCTTTAGCCATATTTTAAAACCGCTTAATATCTTATCAAAATACATCCGAGCCCCATATGGCACCTTTGCAGTTCTTGGTAATCATGATACCTACCTGATGGCCGGGTATGAAAAGGAATCCGGAATGGAGTTGCTCCTTAACGAATCTGTTGAAATCATCAAAGAGGGACAGAAAATATTAATTACCGGAACGGATGATCCATTTAACTTTTATACCGAAAGTGCCCTGCTCAGCTTGGAGACCAACGGATACGATTTTAAAATTGCCTTGGTCCACACCCCTGAACTGGCAAAAGTGGCATCAAAGAATAAGTATAATCTATATTTGTGCGGACATACTCACGGTGGGCAGATTTGTATGAAAGAGGGTAAACCGATCATCAGTCACCAGTTTGAAGGTAAACAATTCAACCACGGCCTTTGGAATATTGGAGAGATGACAGGCTATACCTCAAGGGGTGTCGGAGTCAGCGGTATGCCGGTAAGGTTTAATTGCCCTGCTGAAATCTGCCTTATAACGTTGACCATTTGAATTATTGACTAATTGATTATTTTAAGTCTTTAAAAAAGTATTTTGTTATTAAAATTCATTAAAAATAGCAGTTTATATAGGTAATTGGGTAAACAATTAGATTATGATAATGTTAATCAAACGAAAATGCAAATGATTTCATTATCCTTGCATTTTTAAATAGAGTTAACTTATATCACTAATTTTTTCATTTAATGTTTAGCAGAATATGAAAACGATTTTACTAACTGCTGTAATTATGATCATTGCACTCTCACTATCGGCTCAAAAGTGGGAAACCAGCATTGATGTGGCCAAATCCAAAGCCGGTCAGGAGGGTAAAAATATTGTACTTACTTTTTCTGGATCTGATTGGTGCATTCCTTGCATAAAACTTGAAAAGAACATTTGGGAGTCAGCCGAATTCATCGAATATTCAAAGGCTCACCTGATTTTATTGCGCGCCGATTTCCCGAAAAAGAAGGCAAATGCTTTGCCAAAAGAACAGCAGGAACAAAATGATAAATTAGCTGAAATTTATAACAAGCAGGGATTATTCCCTTTTGTTCTTGTTCTGGATAAAAAGGGACAGGTGCTGGGATCCACAGGATATAAGAATGTTACTCCAAAAGAATATATTGTATTACTTCACTCCTTTGAGAAAAAATAGACGTGAAAATACTCTTTTCAATTCTGATCCTTTTCATATCCATAGTCCTTCAGGCTCAGGAAAAATATACCAGGACGCTTAAGTTGATGGGGTGCCATTATGAAATTACGGTGATTGCTCCAAATGAAGCTGAGGGAAATAAATTCATTGATATTGCAGCAAAAGAAGTCACCCGAATTGAAAAATTAATTTCTGAATGGGATTCGACCACCCAGATTTCGCACGTGAACTTTTATGCGGGGATCAGGCCGGTAAAAGTGGATAAAGAGGTTTTCGACCTAATTGTCAGAAGTATAAAAATTTCAGAGCTCACTGATGGTGCCTTTGATGTAACCTGGGCAGCGATGAACCAGATCTGGAAGTTTGACGGATCGATGAAACGATTACCCACCAACGAGGAGGTCGCCGAAGCTGCCTCAAAGGTGGGATATAAAAAAATCATTCTGAATAAAAAGGATACAACAGTTTTTCTTAAGCTGAAGGGGATGCGGCTTGGATTTGGAGGTATTGGCAAAGGATACGGGGCAGATAAGGGCGCCGAATTATTAAAATCGATGGGTGTTCCGGGAGGCATCATGAATGCATCCGGTGACATTACTGCATGGGGCGTGCAACCTGACGGGAAACCATGGCTGATAGGAATTACTAATCCATTCAACAAAGAGAAGGTTTTTTCGTGGTTTCCATATTCCGGAAAATCAATCGGAACCTCCGGGAATTATGAGAACTTTGTTGAATTTGATGGGAAGCGTTATACCCACATCATCGATCCCCGAACAGGATGGCCTGTTCATGGCATATCGAGTGTTACAATCTTCGGGCCTAATGCGGAACTCTCAACAGCACTGACAAAAGCCATATTTGTTATGGGTAAGGATGTTGGAATAAGTCTTTTAAAGCAATTCAAAGGAATTGAATTTGTCGTTGTTGACGAACAAGGCAAAATATATGAATCAGATCATGTAAAAATGAACCCGTTTAAAAAATGAAAAAGAAGATTTTTACTCTAATGTTGGTAATGATTTTATTTTCTTCTTGCGTTGCTGTAAAAGAATATAAAAAAATATACCTGAATGATCCGGATATGAAATTGTCAGCTCATCAAAACGAACGGTTTGAAAGTAATTTTCAGGTTTACCGGGAAGGGGCTTCCGGAGCTAACGGCGGTAAAACAGGAGGAGGTTGCGGATGCAATTAAAATCTGGAATCAAAAGAACGTTCCTCTCCTTACTCTGTATCTTTAGTATGTTTATGTCTGTAACAGCTCAAATTTCCGACTCAACCAAAGTTTACAAAAAAAGGGTACTGGAAAATACCGAGGTCGATTTTCTAATGAGTCTTTATAAACAGGATGGTGTTCATTCTCCGGTAAATGGTGGAATTGGAACCGAAAAATTGTCAGACCAGACAGGAGCAATAGTAATAAGCATCCCCCTAAATGCTGATGATGTTTTAACTGTTGATGCCGGGATATCCGCCTATACTTCAGCATCATCCAGCAATATTAATCCGTTTATGAATTCGACTGCAATACCTCTGAAAAGTCTCTATACGGGGATCAAAGGGCTCAATGCCAGTGGTGCATCAAGCGGTAGCGGTGGAAGTACCGGTGGTGGAAGTACTGGTGGTGGCGGACCTGTTACACCTCAAAATGCAATTAATCCGGTCGGCACACCCTGGCTGGCCTCTACCGGCGCCTCGCATGCGGAAAAACTGAAATCGTTAAGTGCAGACTATAACCATAGTTCCGGTGACCGCAACCTTATCTGGGGATCCAATATTTCATTATCCAGTGAATTCACTTATACCTCTTTTGGATTTGGAGGTAATGTTACCAAATTGTACAATGAAAAAAACACCGAAATTGGTTTAAAAGGCTCGGTATTTCTCGATAAATGGAAAAGTATTTATCCTACTGAACTAAAGGAATATTTACGAATCGGGCCAGATTTTCAATATTTTGGATATTTTTATGGAGTTACCATATTGGATCAGGGAGGAAATGCATCACTTACTTATCTTCCTGATGGGTTTAAACCCTGGAGTAATACCGGCCGTGATTCCTATTCAATGTCTTTTTATGTCTCTCAGATCTTATCTAAAAGGTTTCAGGCCGCCCTCTTTTTTGACTTTGTTTTGCAGCAGGGTATGCTCTCTACTCCTTATCACAGGATCTATTTTGCGGATAAACCGAACTATTATATTGGAACTGCGAGTGATATCGTGCACTATACTTCACCCTCCAATTCGGGTGTTTATCAGTTGGCTGATGCGATTGAAACGTTGCCAAAATCACGCTTCAAGATTCCATTGGGAATTAGAATGAATTATTATATTAATGAAATGTTTGTTTTAAGGAGTTATTACAGATATTATTATGACGACTGGGGTTTAAAGGCCCACACAGTAAATCTCGATTTACCTGTTAAACTGAGTCAGGCATTTACTTTTACCCCTTCATTCCGCTTCTATTCTCAAAATCAGGTGAATTATTTTGGTCCCTACGAGACCCATCTTTCAACTGAGAATTATTTTACTTCAGACTATGATCTGTCAAAATTTTCCAGCACACAATACAGTCTTGCACTAAGTTATACCGATATCTTTACGAAATTTAAAATCAAAACGCTTGGGCTTAAAAATATTAATTTGAAATATAGTCATTATGACAGAACCGATGGATTAAATGCGAATATCCTGACTTTAGGTATAAAATTTGTTGGTGGAGAAAAATGATCGGCAGAACCAGAATTTTATCCGGCGGTAATTAATCCGCTGGATGAAGTTTCACTATTGATAAATAACTCATTTAAAATGAGATAATTGCAGAATATTACGGAATCGTTGAAAATAGTCCTTCCAGATATTTTTTCGTTTTTACAATATAATCATAATTCTTCTCTGCCAGTTCGTATTCTATTGTAATATTCCCTTTAAAATTGATCTTTTTTAAGTATGCAGCAATTGCAGGAAAGTTCACATCGCCTTGTGGAATAGGTACTTCTTTACCTAATTCATAAGGATTTGTGGGGTATTTTCCATCTTTTGCATGAATTGCCTTAACATATTTGTTTAAAATAGTCAATCCATCCAATGAATTTGATTTACCATACATGACCAGGTTTGCCAGGTCACAGTTTATAAAGAGGTTTCCTGTTCCGATATCCTGAATTGCCCGGAGTAGTGTTATTGGAGTTTCCTGTCCGGTCTCGAAGTAAATGTCGATACCTCTTGTTAAGGCATATAGACTAATTTCTTTTATTATTTTAATGAACTCCAGATAAAGTGCATCTTTAGGATTTTCCGGTATAAATCCGAAATGGGCATGGATAGCAGGAATTCCTGCTTCTTTGCAGAAATCTATTCCATCGTGTAACCTTTTAATCCTGGCTTCCCTGAATTCCCTTGGAATCAGCCCGATAGTTGAGGGCCCTTCCGTGAAATTCCACACGTATTTACCAGGACCCATACAAATAAGAGTAGTCGGATATACCTGATATTTTTCTGAAGATTCGTGTAATCGTTTTGCCAATTCAGGTGTAAATTCTGCAATATTTAGCTGGCAATGAGAAAATCCAAGATCTTTTATTCGTTTAAACTCTTTTTCAGGATTGGCGCCATTAATAATTACTCCAAATGTAATTTTATCTGGAATTACCTTGTTGTTTATGCTAATCTGCGTTTGTTTCTTTTGTGCGCTTGCAGAAATTGAAGATGTTATAAAAATTAAGATCGCGACTAATAGAATTCTTTGAATTTTCATAAGTATTATTTTTTATCAAATTGAGTTAAATTCAACATTGGATCAATTTTTTCTGAGGAGATATCCATCTCATCCCAGGTAACCAATTCCTGACGGGTTGCCGCTTCTCTTCCCATTATTGCAGTAAGCGTTGATTCGCATCCGGCCCTAAGTTGATTCAGATAATTTCCTGACTCTATGCTTTTAATAAATGAAGTTCCCTTGTTTTTATCGGCATCATCGAGTGATGAGAGCGAAGCTCCGGTTGCAATTTGCTGAGGGGTAAGTGTTCCACCCGATTTAATTACACCTGAGTCCCAGACATTTTCCCCCTTTATGAATACTCCTCCGGAATAATGCGCTTCTGCAATACCCTTTGTTCCTATAAATCTGGCACATACATCTCCAAAGCTCGGACCAACTTGGGTCGATTGAACACTTACATTCACGTCATTCAGATATTTGTAAATGACCTGGTAGTTCGTCCAGGTATTGCCAAAATCTGCGCACCCTTTTTTTCCCCCCATACCTATCGCATGAAGAGGAGTTCCCTGCAAGGCCCAGTTGCAAATATCAATGATGTGGATTCCCTGGTCGAGCAATATTCCGCCCGAAAGCTCGTTGAAGTGAAAATGGTTCCGGATGCGCGCCTCATCGAAGGACATTCCATCAATGGGTTTTATTGGCACACCCGAAGATAGGTAATATAGCTGAACGCTGATTAAATCACCAATATCACCCCGATGAATTCTGTTTACTATCTCAATATAAGGTGTCGCGTAACGAATCTGAAAACCTATCACTACGCTCAACCTATTTTTTATCGTTTCACTTACTTTTAATATTCGTTTGCAACCATCAATATCGATAGCTGCCGGTTTTTCACAATAGGTGTGTTTGCCTGCTGAAACTGCAGCTTCCAATATCGATGGATGGGCATAGGCGGGTGTCGATATTAAGACAGCATCAACATTTTTATTGTCCAATAATTTTTGATAAGCTTTTGATCCCTGATAAATACTCTCTTTTTGGATACCTGCAAAACCTTTTTTTGCGTTAAAGGGGTCTAAAGTCTTTTGTGCAAGCATTAATTTGTCATCAAATAGATCTGCTAAGGCAATAATATTGATATTTGTATTAGCAGACATAGCCGAAATAACCCCGGTACCCCTATTCCCGCATCCAATAAACCCCATCCGGATGGCTGAATTGTTTTTTGAACCAAATGCAATTGCCGGTTTTAGTATTGTAATCGATGAAATCGCAGCTGTACTTTTAAGAAAAGTTCTTCGTTCGATGTTTTTCATGATTTTTGATTAAAAAGTTATTTTTAAGATACCCTTAAAACTCTGCCATTAATGAAAGTAAAGCAAAAGAAGCAAGCCAGTGTTCCCCTTCATAACTTCCATCAGTAATTGAAGGAAGGCTGTATTTTATATGCTGAATAGCAATTTTTTTAAGGTGAGCATACTCAGGCAGCGTTTCTGCAATTCCATATAAACACCAGGCGCGACTAAAGTTTAAGCCGTCAAGATGGACCATTTTCCCGTCGGTTCGGTCACTTACGATGCCTGGTTTCAGCTCAAATGAACTAACAGAAAGCTGTGGTAAAAAAGATTTCAACCACGGACGGAATTCTTTTTTTGAAAGAACTCTTTTCATCAAATCTGCTTCTTCCAAACAGGGTGAAAAAAAATCAAAGCCACCAGGTTCCCAATTCAATGGACAATTTGTGTCGTTTCTGAAAAAGTCAATTGCTCTCCTTTCAATCATCCGTTTTAGGGAGTCCTGTCCAGTTGTTTTAGCAAAATCCCAGGCAAATGCCAGACCAAATGCAGTGTTAGGATGCTCTCCCACACGTAGCGGATACTTCAGCTTAGGTAAAAAATCAAGATAAAGTCTGACAATAGTTTCTGTCAGTGGTTGCAGATTTGTCTCGAGCTGGCGGGCAAGGGGATCGTTCCAGGTGTGCAACTCTTCAGCCAGTTTCAAAAGCCAGGCCCAACCATAAGTTCGTTCGTAAGATTTTTCAAGAGGCTTTCTGAAATAGAAAACTTCCCGGGAAATATTTTCTTCGGTAATATTTTCAGCAAGTTTCCGACGGATCTCTGCCTTGTCAGGCATATCGGGAAAAAGCTTTAGCAGGCGTACCAGCATCCAATGGCCATGTACCGATGAATGCCAGTCGTAACATCCGTAAAAAGCAGGATGCAAAGTTTGTGGTTCCTGTAATTCAGATGGTCCGGCCAGTGTTTGGCTTAACTTATTGGGATAGGCTTTTTGCATGCATTTCAAAGGAAGCAAAGAAAGACGGACCGCTTGCTGCTCTGACAACAACCCTGATCCGGTATGATTTGCCTGTGAAAATAGCGTTTGGGAAAACAATATTGACAATGTAAAACTTAACCAGAAATATTTCATTTTATTAATATTTATCGACTGAACTTTTCCTTTCGACATTCCAATTTTTTGTTGCAGTAGGTTCAAATAAAGATTAATGATTTTATCTTTATGGAGATTAAAAACACTTCTTTCATTCGGGCCCATGCCAGCAATCGGATCAACAAATATAACAATTGGAAATGAAGGAGAAAAGGCGAATTTATTTGTAATTACCCTAAATTGAGTTTGATTAAAGAAAGGATGGAAGTTTTCCTTTCGGCAGATTTTGCTTTTGGAAAGGATGTCTATGGAATTTTGGAAGTTGAAGTTCAGCTTGTACCGCTTTTTAAAAAAAGAAATAGTAAAATGTACTATTTTTGCAGAATGGCAAAAGTACATGATACATCGGTTCAGAAAGAAAAAGTAGTAATTGTCGGTTTGATTACCGGAAAGCAGGATGAAAAACAAGCCAATGAATATCTTGATGAGCTGGAATTTTTGGTTGATACTTCAGGAGCGGAGGTTTGGGAGCGTTTTAGTCAACGATTGGAGAATCCGAACACAGCCACATTCGTGGGTTCAGGTAAATTAAAGGAGATTGCAGATTTTGTCAGAGTTCATGCCATAGATGCAGTAATCTTTGATGATGAGCTTACTCCAACCCAAATAAGAAATATTGAACCTGCACTTGAATGTAAAATTCTCGATCGCACGAATCTTATCCTCGATATCTTTGCGAAGAGGGCACAAACTGCTCATTCTAAAACGCAAGTCGAATTGGCTCAGTGTAAATATATGCTTCCGCGGTTAACCCGCTTATGGACTCACCTTGAACGGCAACAGGGGGGGATAGGTACCAGAGGACCTGGTGAGTCGCAAATTGAAACCGATAAGCGGATCATACTCGACAGAATCTCATTTTTAAAGGTGCAACTGGAGAAGATCGATAGCCAGATGATGACTCAGCGGCGTAACCGTGGGAAAATGGTTAGAGTCGCACTTGTTGGTTATACCAATGTTGGGAAATCAACTATACTAAACCTTATCAGTAAGTCGGACGTTTTTGCAGAAAACAAATTATTTGCTACTCTCGATACTACAGTTCGCAAAGTAGTCATCGGAAATTTACCCTTTTTACTTACTGATACGGTAGGTTTTATTCGCAAACTGCCACATCACCTGGTTGAGTCTTTCAAATCGACGCTTGATGAGACCCGCGAGGCTGATCTGCTGATTCATGTGGTTGATATTTCGCATCCCGGTTTTGAGTCACAGGTTGAAGTGGTGAACAAAACGCTAGCAGAGATTGGGGCGGCAGATAAACCGATGATCTATCTTTTTAATAAAATAGATGCTTTTACCTATCTTGAAAAAGAAGAGGACGATCTTTTACCTTCAACAAAAGATAACATGAATCTTGAAGATTGGAAACAATCATGGATAGGTAAACATGAGAATATTTCACTCTTTATCTCCGCCAAAGAAAAGACCAATATTGAAGGTTTTAAAAAAGTGATCTATGAAGAGGTTAAAAGTATTCATATCAAGCGATTTCCCTTCAATGATTTCCTTTACCAGGTTTATGAGTAATTTGCTAATGTGCTAATATGATAATTGTAAATTCATTAGCACATTAGCACATTGTAAATTTATTTCACTACCCCTTCTTTTATAAGATATTCAGCAATCTGTACTGCGTTTAATGCTGCACCTTTTTTGATCTGATCGGAGACTGTCCAGAATGCTAATCCGTTTGGATTGGAGATGTCCTTACGTATCCTTCCAACAAATACCTCATCACGTCCTGCAAGAAGCAAGGGCATGGGATACTCTTTTTTTGCAGGATTGTCAATTACGATAACTCCTTCAGCATTTTCGAAAGCAGTTTTAGCTTTTTCAAGGGATATTACATTTTCAGTTTCAACCCAGATTGCTTCCGAATGTGCCCGAAGAACCGGAACACGTACAGCAGTTGCACTCACCATCACGTCTGAATGCATAATCTTCCGGGTTTCATGGAACATCTTCATCTCCTCTTTGGTGTAATCGTTATCGGTAAATACATCAATATGGGGAATCAGGTTTTGAACCAGCTGATAAGCAAATTTAGCCACTGTAGGTTCCTCTCCGGCGGCCACCTGAGCAGTCTGTGCCTCTAATTCATCCATCCCCGAAGCTCCCGCACCGCTTGCACTCTGATATGTTGCGATATGAACCTTTCTGATATGAGAAATATCTTCAATTGGTTTTAAGGCAACAACGAGCTGAATGGTTGTACAGTTCGGATTGGCAATGATTTTACGTGGCATATTTTTCGCATCGGAGGCATTGACTTCCGGCACAACCAACGGAATATCATTTTCCATTCGGAATGCACTACTGTTATCGATCATTACTGTCCCGAATTTAGTGATCGTCTCTGCAAAATCTTTGGAGATACCTGCCCCAGCCGATACCAGGGCAATGTCGATCCCCTTAAAATCATCATTGTGCTGTAATTCTTTGACAATTAATTTCTCGCCTCTGAAAGTGTACTCTTTTCCTGTACTGCGTGCCGAACCAAAAATAACTAATTCGTCAAGCGGGAAATTGCGCTCATCCAATACGCGGAGGAACTCCTGTCCAACCGCTCCACTAACACCAACAATTGCTACTCTCATATCTATCTGATTTATTTTTATTAACTTTAACCATACAAACTCCAAAGAGACCTGTTTCTGAGGTTTGTGAGAACAAAAATATTCATTATTCT
>Ga0118677_10015052_pt1 | contig 10797 bp, 10 predicted proteins | sample AliMusrvi5mmetaG_FD_86154 | JGI IMG/M metagenome (GOLD analysis project Ga0118677, IMG submission 86154)
ATTGCTGCAGTAATTGCAGTTGATCAATACTGGCAAGCGCGATAAATGGGGTTGTGTTAGAAAATACCCTCACAGTAAAGCTGTTTCTCTGCGGAAATCATCCTGCGTGTTTTCCAAAAGGTTGGCACCTGCCTGCATGGCTTTTATCAGAAAATGTGCACGCGGCACACCTAACCAACTTGCAGCCATGCCCGATGAAAGCCTCCCCTCTCTAAATAGTGCCATGGCGGACTGTTCTTTTAGCAACGAAGCAAATTGCTGTGCATCCATATGCAAGCCGAGGAGTATTTCCTGGGGGCAGGTTATGGGGATGGTGCTCTGCATGATTGTTTTCATTGGAAAAAGCCGAGAAAGAAAGTTCTGAGGAAAGAAAGTTCTGAGTGCTGAGTGAAGAAAGTAAAATCACTGGGCAGTTGGCTGCGCTTTATCTGTTGCCTGTTTTTCCTTTCATTGCTCATTATCTGCAGCTATCTGCAATGCATGGTGCGGCTTCGCAGTTCAGGTAAAGGCTCGAGTAAGCCTAAGCCTGCGAAACGTGCCGCAATCCGTGAACCGAGTCTTTGGCGAGTTGGACAAACCTCGCTGACGGCAGTGCGCAAAATCTGGCAAACTTCTTCCTCAACGCTCCACCCGTGCTGGGTGGCGCATACCTTAAGACGGATCTTCAATTCATCTTCAATGTTGCTAATAATAACCTGTGCGATGATATACCTCTAAAAAATTAAACTTGACTAATACAGTATTATGACACCTCTTCAAGTATAACCAAAAAAACTGATTTATTAGATACGGATAGGTTTTGGGAGATCCCTCACAAGAGTTCGGGATGACCGTTGGCAATCGGCAATGAAATCAGTTGGCAGTCGGCAGTTGGTACAATCTACTACATTGCTTCAGATTGGGGGCATGCTCGAAGTGAATTCCTTGAAAAGAGGCTGAATGACCAGATCAGAATCAGCAACTCGACACCGTATGCCCATCCAGGAAAACTCTGGACAAGCCAAGGATTCGCTGCTTCTACCAGTTCCCCGATGCTAAATGGCTTGTAGGAAAACGGCGCAAGCCAGAAAATATGACCAGTAACAGTATCCAGAATCATATGGATAAAGCCGCCAAACGATACCATAAAGGCTGAAACCGGATTCTGGCTTTTCCGGTCAATAACGAACCAAAAAGCAGAAAAGATCAATAGAAGCACCCAAAACAAAGGGTAATGGCTGAAATTGAGATGCTGATCTTGTTCGCGGTTGATAAACCAAAAGTAAAGATGATCAAAGTCTGGAGCTACCGAACCGAGCAATCCCCATAACAGATAGCAGTTCCATGAATCAATGCGATGTTTGAACTGGTTATAAAGCAATCTGCAGGTAATGTAACCCGCAGGCAAATGCGCGAATGTCATAGTTTTCTGAGTGCTGGGTGCCGAGTGAAGAAACAAAGAGATAGAGGGCGCTGCGGCGACTTTTTCGCTAATAATTGAATGGGTTCGTTTTGTAAATTTTCTTAGGACGACTCAGGTTAAAGAAAATGCTGAGTGAAGAAAGTAAAATCAGTTGGCAGTTTTTAAAAAGTTGGGAACTCGGGCTTGACTCTTGGATGAGTTTCTCAAGAGTTGTTTGGTAGAGATCGGCTTGGAGATGGAGGGCGCTTGGGGCTCTGATGGTTGGATAAACCTTGCATATAAGACTCTTGTATTTGCGCCTTCGACCAGTTGTAATCGGTTCTTTCATGCCGCCCCCCGCAGCGCCAGCATTCGCTGGACACTCAATTGTACGATAAAAACAACGTCCCCCCTTGGGGACGGTTCTTGCGCCTTTACCGTCCCCACCAAAAATATGGTGATATAGTTCTGAGGATAATTGGGTTTGTGCTTTTATGTATTTGAAGCATAGGCGTGGAAAACGGCTTCCAGTGTTGGTGCTGATAGAATGGCTTCTCCCCAGGCTTCTAATGCCGATTCGGAAGCATTGCTCAACTTCTCTGTTGCCCATGCAGGTAATGCGCCAAAGCGTCGCTCAAGCTGTCTTGTCAGAAGCTTGGATTCACCTTTGGCTATGCCTTGGGTTATTCCTTTAGCTATGCCTTGGGTTATTCCTTTAGCTATGCCGATTCTTTCTATGCTGGTGACGTATTGCATTTTTTCTATCTCCTCAATTGTTTCAATTTCTTTCCAGACTTTTGTGTCCAGCCAAGCTGGCAGTGTCATTAACCAATCCACAACGGTAAGCAAGTTGATGACGCGTTGTTTATTCCAGTTTCGTTGATAGAGTATTTTTATCAAACGGAGTTTGGCTTCATAGCGCTCCTGATGCTTCTTTCGGGTTTGCCTAGTCAGGATATGTGCTGCTGTAATTAACTCAAAAGCATTATCCGAAGCAAGCAGCTCATCGAGTTTTTCGTCGTAATCAGTCAGTTTGGCTACGGGGAACTCCAAGGTGTGCCTGCAGCCCAGAACATTGTAGCCATAAGAGGTCGGTTTCCACTGTCTGTGTTCATCGGCCAGCACCGCCAGACTTGCTACGGGTTTTTTGTATCGGTCAAAAATCCGGTAGTTGTAGACAAACATGCGCTGGGCAAATTCAGCCTGCCTGGTGCCTTGCACTTCCACGTGGATGTAAATCCAGCTTTCCTCTCCACTCAGTTCTGTAACGCGGACCAACTTGTCGACAAAACGGGTGCCTAACTCAGCATCCTGCACTACAGCCCGCAACTCCTGATCGAGAAATACATGCTCCTTTGACCAGTCGATCTCAGCATAAGCATCAGGAAAGTAAAACATCATAAACTCCGGAAAATAGTGCTCAATGGCTTCTTTCCACGGGCTGTCATAATGATCGATCGGAGTATCCATGTAAGGTGCTATGCATCCAGCATCTTAGGCTATCATTAGGAAATGATGAAATTGAATATTATCGCCTTGCAATGTAATCATATTACTTCTTTAATTGCAATTTTTTACACTTTTTCAGCGAAATATACTCAATTTGATTCATTTGAGATAACCTACCCCAGTCTTCGCTAGACTCACAACTGTACGATAAAGACAACGTCCTGTGGGGACGGTTCTTGCGCCTTTACCGTCCCCACACACTATTCCATGCTAACAGGGGAATTATCAAGGGAAAAAGCGATATCCGGCATATTCAGCAGGAACCGCCAAGCGGGGACAACCTCAATCTTTCCGGAATCGATCAGTATCTCCCCTTCCTCATTACGCGTCACAATGGTGCCATGCGAAAGTTTCAATTCAACCATAGCTTCGGAAAGCGCAGTGATTTCCCGCTTACGGGTTTGCTGATCTGCCATTGATTCACAAACCTGGACAAGCATTCGTGACAGTGATCCCTGTCTCACGGTAATGAAATCAACCTCCCGACCCGTCTTAGTCTTGTAGTAAAAGATGTCCGGCGTTACCCTGCGTAGTGCAGTGAACACCAAGTTTTCCAGAAGATGTCCAGAATTGAGCAGAATGCCGGAACTGATCGACGTTACCAGCGCGTGGTCGACACAGTAGATCTTCTTTGGGTTGGTGTTGGCCCTGGCCAGCGAAGCATCAAAAATGCGCACAGTAAACAGAACGTAGGCGTCTTCAAACCATTCGAGATAATCGGAGACTGCGTATTTCGGCGCTTTGTGTCCTAAAGATTTCAGATAACCTGTCAGATTGTTGATGGAATAGAGCGAACCTATATTATCTACCAACCAATGAGCAAGATCCGCAACCGCCTTGGGGTGGGAGATGTCATGACGTTCGACGATGTCGCGGAACAGCATTGCGTTAAAATATTCCTGATGGGTCTTGATCCTGAGCATCCTGCTAAGACCAGCAACCTCAGGAAAGCCGCCGGTTACCCAGTAATCATCAAAGGACTTCTGAATGGTCAGACGTTTTTTTGACGAGTGTGGATCGTCACTTTCAATCCCCTTGTAGTCAAGAAACTCCCGAAACGAAAACGGGAACATTTCCCAGGAAAGTGCTCGTCCGCGCATCTGGGTTGCTATTTCTCGTGAGAGCATACGGGCCGATGAACCGGTAATGTAGACCTCGCACTTTTCCATACGGAGCAACCGGTCAACGAAGGGCTCCCAGCCAGGTATGACCTGGATTTCATCGAAAAAGCAATAGACCTTCTCAGTATTCTTTTTTTCCGGATAAAGTAAGAAATAGGCTTCCAGAATCACTCCCAGACTGTCATACTGAAGGTTGTGCAGACGATCATCGAAAAAGTTCAGATAAAGGATATTCTGCCGAGAAACCCCTGCCTCCTGAAGTTTCTTCATGAGCTGGAACATGAAGGTCGATTTACCGCTGCGGCGTACTCCGATGCAAACTGTGGCTTTGCCGGACACCAGAGAAATCAGAACCCTTCTCGGCACACCCGTCTGCAGGTCAATCTCCTGAAAATCGAGAATTAATTCTTTGAGTATGTCAATCATAGTGAAACACACCAGCTATTTATCCTTTCTAAGGAATAGAGCAACTGGAAAGATTTATCTCCAGATTTCACAACTAATAGTAATATATTTTTCCAGTTTCAGGTTTAAAATATCCATCAGGGATGCAAAAAAAAAGTGCTGAGAAAGAAAGTGCTGAGTGCTGAGGGAAGAAAGTAAAATCAGTTGGCAGTGGGCAATTGGCAGTTGGCAGTGGGCCGTTTTTAAAAAGTTGGGAACTAGGGCTTGACTCTTGGATGAGTGTCTCAAAAGTTGCTTGGTAGAGATCGGCTTGGAGATGGAGGGCGCTTGGGGCTCTGATGGTTGGATAAACCTTGCATATAAGACTCTTGTATTTGCGCCTTCGACCAGTTGTAATCGGTTCTTTCATGCCGCCCCCCGCAGCGCCAGCATTCGTTGGACACTCAATTGTACGATAAAAACAACGTCCCCCTGTGGGGACGGTTCTTGCGCCTTTACCGTCCCATATTGTCTTATACTCGCAAGGACTTGAGGGCTATGTCTGGAGCTGTTAATACTATCTTGAGCAGCGCAGCGGCGGGCCCAGTGGGATGATGACGATGCTGTTCCCAATTTTGTAAAGTCCTGATACTGACACGCATCATTAAAGCAAACTCACGTTGGGAAAGTCCGATTTGCTCACGCACAGCTTTCACATCTGGTGATGTTATCTTGAAGTAGCGAGAAGCGTTGGATTTACCCTCAGAAATATCCTTCGCTTCTTTCAGACTTTGCACCAAGTCATCAAACAGTGTCTTTTCCATATATTCACAAATCCTTAACAAATTCACGCAGAACGGCAGTTTCCTTGTCTGTCAAATTATCCTTTTTCGACTTCGGATATACAACTAAAAGGTAAATCAAGGAACGGTCCTTTACCCAATAGTAGATCACCCTAACCCCACCACTTTTACCTCGTCCCTGAGCTGCTTGACGTAGCTTTCGAATACCACCCCCTCCCTTGATGAGATCGCCACGCAAAGGATCTTCAAGCAAATCATTTTGTATTTTCGAATATTCATCGTCTGACAATAAAGCCGTAACCATGCGGGTAAAGGTAGGGGTTTCAATAAACTCCATAGTTTCTCTTTTATCCACCAATGGTAAAAAGCGCAAGCACCTTAGCAATACGTCTGACTTTCTATCACTTAGTTTACACTTTTACCTTGTATTTCGCAAAAATCCAATAAGTCATGATGAGAAAGAAAGTGCTGCTGAGTGAAATCAAAATAGTTGGCGGTGGGCACCGGCAGGTCTTGTATACTCTTTGAACACGTCTGCCTTCGCAGGACAGGCAACTGTACGATAAACACAACGTCCCCCTGTGGGGACGGTTCTTGCGCCTTTACCGTCCCATTTTTTCTCTCTAACTTATTTTAGATAGCTTTTCCCAACCTTCATCCCAGTTGGAGCAAAAAATTGGTTCAATACCAAAGGGGCGTGATTGCCAAAATTCTGAACGATCTGTGGCATGAACAAGAATATGTGTCTTTTGGTGTTCGTTTATTCTTGCCAAGTTTCTGGCTCGCTGTGCGAGCAACCACCATAATCCACTATCCTGGTCCGATAAGCCAACACCAGCGAATATCAATGGGCGATAGAGAAAATCGGCCACCCAGGTTAATGGAAAAGGGGGCTCTCCGAAACTGCCTGAAAAATTATTTACACCTTCACTTGCTTTGCGAAGGGCAGAGAGTGCTTCTGAATGTTGAACATCGCTCATTTTCATGTTTATGCCGACCTGACTCTCCCACTGTTTTAAAAGAGAAAATGCCTGCTTAATAGCATGTGGAGCACTGCCGTAATCATGCAACCCCATACGAATGGTATCAGGCATGAAACAATTGCCATTGGGAAACCAAATACGGCGGCAAGCCCCACCATCAACCCCTTCTATCCGTTTACTGAACGTTAGCCGCTTCAGCTCTTGACCCTTTTGTATACCTAAAGGCTCATCAGCTGGGCCAACATCAATCATATCGCTTTCTGACAACCATGCAGCATCAAAATTGAGCGAGATAATTGAGCCCCATTGGTCCAACTTTGGAAAAGCTGAACGGGTTGAATGTGGATAATTTTTGGAAGCCTCTTGTAAAATAGATGCTACGACTTTTCGCGCTTTTTTCTCTACAACGTTTGCAGCAGACTCAAGCGACTTAACATCTTTTCCCTTATGACCTTTGTACCCCTCTTTCACCGCACAGGTAATCAAGCTTTCCCAACGCTGAACAGGTGTATGCAATTTAACAGGTACTGCAACTCCCATTTGAACAGCTACCTCATCAACAAGAGCATGCCAATTATAGAGTGGACGAATCGTCAAACGATCCACATCACCAAAGACATGGTGATGGAAGCCGCTGCCAAAGATTAGGGCTGGTTTTAACTGATCTGCCATTACAGTGAATTTAATGCTTGAACGACTCTTGAGCAGGCTTTGCCGTCGCCGTAGGGGTTGTGGGCTTTGGACATTTTTGAGTAGTGTTCATGGTCATTGAGGAGGTGGGATACCTCTTTGATGATGAGTTCTTTGCTGGTTCCTACCAGGTGGACTGTTCCGGCTTCGAGGGCTTCGGGTCTTTCTGTCGTATCCCTCATGACCAGTACTGGTTTGCCGAGGCCGGGGGCTTCTTCCTGGATTCCGCCGGAATCTGTCAGGACGAGGTATGAGCGGCTCATGAGGTAGACAAAGGGAAGGTAGTCGAGGGGTTCGATGAAATAGAAATTCTTTAAGTCACAACTCTCACCAAAAACGGCTTGTATTGGTTGGCGTACGTGGGGGTTCAGGTGCATTGGATAGACAAAGTCAACCGTAGGATAACTTTCTGCCAGTGCTTTAAGGGCATTGCAAATATTGATAAAGCCATCTCCGAAGTTTTCACGGCGATGTCCGGTTATCAGGACAAGCTTGCGGGTTGTGCCAGGTGTATCGTTTTGGAGTGTATCGCTCGTTTGCTTTGCCCAGGAGTCGACAAGCTCTCTTGACAAACCGAATGCCTCAAGGGCAGCGAGAATACTCTGTTCTATATCAGGGGTTGTTTCAATTTTATTGAGAACCCAGTAGAGTGCATCGATGACCGTATTGCCTGTAACATAAACACTATCCTCAGCAATATTTTCACGCAGCAGATTTTCTTGACTCAGGCTTGTAGGGGCAAAATTGTAGGTAGCGATGCGTCCTGTAAGCTGACGGTTCAACTCTTCAGGCCAAGGGCTGTATTTTTTGTTAGTCCTTAATCCTGCTTCGATATGTGCTACAGGGATCTGCTGGTAAAAGGCAGCCAAGGCGGTTGCTGTGGAAGTGGTTGTATCTCCATGAACAACGACAAGATGGGGTTTGACCTCGGTGAGGATATCACGCATGCCAGTGAGAACTCGCGAGGTAATATCATAGAGATCCTGCCCCTGTTTCATGATGTTGAGGTCATAATCGGGTACAATATCAAACAACTCCAGTACTTGATCGAGCATTTCACGATGCTGGCCAGTTACAGCGACAACGGTTTCGAAGGCTTCAGGATGAAGTTCAAATTGCTTTACCAAAGGAGCCATTTTGATAGCTTCCGGTCTGGTACCGAAAACGATCAGAACTTTTTTCTTTTCCACTAATTACAATTTTTATAAAGTTGGCAGTCGAAAGAAGGATAGTGCTGGGTGCTGAGCTGGGATAGATGTCTCTGCGTATCGACATGACAGAGGGCGGTTAGCATTTCCAATACCCATTTTTAGAACTTCTTGAAGACACCGGCGAAGTCGAGGATTAGTTTATCTTCACGGTAGATGAGAGTCTTGAACTCATCATGGGCTACTAGAAAGGCAATAATATCTGCTCGGTCATAGGCTTCCTGATAGTTGGAAAGTTTGAAGACACTATGGTCATGTATATTTGGTTCCACAATTATAAAATTGTTCTGTTCACTCTGCATGACCTTTTGTGCGATATATTTTGCGGGACTCTCGCGGAGATCATCAATGTTGGGCTTGAAGGCCAAGCCCATAAAGGCGGTTAAGGGCTTTCTTCCATGTTTGAGTTCAAACTCAAGCATGACGGTCTTGATCTTTTCAGCACACCAGAATGATTTGTAATTATTGATCTCACGGCCTGTTGTAATTAATTTCGACTCGCGGGGATAATCAGAGACCAAAAACCATGGGTCGACAGCGATACAGTGACCGCCAACACCTGCACCAGGCTGAAGGATATTGACTCTGGGATGCTTGTTGGCAAGAGCTATGAGTTCCCACACGTTAATACCGGCTTTATCGCAAATAAGGGAAAGCTCATTGGCAAACGCAATCTGCACGTCACGCGATGAGTTTTCCGTCAGTTTGCACATCTCGGCTGTCCTGGAGTTAGTACCATAGAGCTCCCCCTCAACAAACATTTGGTAAAACTCTTTGGCTTTTTCGGTTGAGGCCTCGTTCAGACCACCAATTACCCTGTCATTGTGAATCAATTCATGCAGAACATTACCCGGTAAGACCCTTTCAGGGCAATAGGCTATAAAGATTCTGTGTTCAAGTTCAGGGCGTTCACGAAAAATGAGAGCCGCCATCTTTTCCGTTGTGCCGACTGGAGAGGTAGACTCAATAATATAAGTATCGCCCTCCTTCAACAGCGGCAGAATTGTGCGGGTTGCAGCTTCAACGAAGGATATATCCGGCTCATAAACACCCTTAAAAGGAGTGGGAACAACAACAAGGTGAACATCGGCCGGTTCAGGAATAGTGGACGCTTTTAAAAATCCCTTTGCCACACTCTTTTTGACAACAGCCTCAAGGCCCGGCTCAATAATGTGGATTTGTCCCTGATTGATAGTCTCAACGACATGAGAATTGATATCAACACCATGGACGCTTATACCCTTTTGTGCAACAACCGCAGCAGTAGGCAAGCCGATATAGCCAAGACCGATAAACTGTACAAGCATAAATATTATGAGTTATTCACTAATTTCTTAATGTAGTTCAGCATCTCAAGAGCTAGCTTCTTCCGGTCAAAATCATCAGCCAAAAGCCGCCCGCCCTCCTGACATTCCTGATAGAATGCCTTATCCTGATACAAGCGATCAAGTTTTTCAAGAAAATCAGTTTCATTTTCGGGTTCGAAATAAACCCCCGCGTTATAGTGCTCCACTATTGACCGCGCCTCACCATCAACCCCAAGCAAGAGAGGCTTCTCCATAGCCGCATTTTCAAATATCTTTGAGGGAATAACTGTGGTAAAGAGTTCGGTTTTCCGTAATGGAACCAAAGATAGATCCGTAACTGAGAGATATTCAGCAATTTCACTTTTTGAAACAGAATCCATAAAGGTCATATTTCGAACTCCCAACTCACCTGCAAGGGCAACGACTTTTTTCTTTTCGGCACCTTCTCCAATAAATAAAAAATGAATGGCTGGATTTTCAATTTTTTGGGCGGCTCTGACTATAAAATCAAGTTTATGGGCCATACCATGGGTACCGATATACCCGACAACAAATTTATCCTGGAGATGTAAGGTTTCAAGGAGATCTTTGTTTTTGGGGCGAGGGAAAAACAGATCCATGTTTGCACCATTTTTCACAACGGCAAATTTTCTGCTCTCTATCCCTTTTGCCTTAATGATTTTTGCAAAGGCATCCGTAACAGTGACAATGCCTGAGGCTTTTTGGTAACATCTCTGTTCTTCCCACTCAAGGTATTTGATAACAATAGAATCATTCATCCCCCCCACATGCTTGATTGATGCCGGCCAGAGATCCCTGACCTCCATCACCCAAGGCTTTTTCCGAACCCAAGCAAGAGTTCTGCCAGAGAGAGCTGTAAAAAATTGAGGGGAGGTAGCAACAATAACATCACAATCCTCAAATAATGCGGCCAAAAAAGCACTCGCTCCAAAGCTGATATAATCGAGCGTCCGCTTGAAAAAACCTTCATTCGCTGTGATGTAGCTCCACACTCTCACAACGTTGATACCATCCACAACCTCCCTTTGAACAACGCCATTCCGGTACCCCTCGTAGACCTTACCCTGAGGAAAATTAGGCACACAGGTAATAACCGTTACCTCAACCCCATGCTTCACCCATTCACGACAATGTTCATAGGTACGGGTAGCCGGCGCATTAACTTCAGGTGGAAAATTATCAGTGAGAAACAGAATTCGCATACTTTATTTTTTGCAGACAATAGTGGTGATAAGAGAATGACTAAACGTTACAACTGCACACAAAGCCTCTACTCTCCTGTTATAGCCCAAAGCCTGCATATAGTTCCTGATTTCAATATTTTGAGAGCCTTCAAAAATAATATCGGCATCAACAGTCACAACACGATTCCCTGATACTTCGGGATTGA
>Ga0118677_10015053_pt1 | contig 10797 bp, 10 predicted proteins | sample AliMusrvi5mmetaG_FD_86154 | JGI IMG/M metagenome (GOLD analysis project Ga0118677, IMG submission 86154)
ATCCATGATGAGCGAACCGGAGAAGTACACGCCGTGCGCATGAACACCAGCAAATTGGCGAACAGCACACTTATTCAACTCTTGAACCCTGAGTTTCCGCACTAATTGGCAGAAGTCGGGAAAGGGCCCGACTCAAGAGAGTTAAGCGACTCTTTTACCGAAGTGCGCGACTGGATTGCCCAACTCTCCAGCGCAGCAAAACAGTACCGGATTATCTGGCGCAGCATCAACCACCGCATTCTGGGAGCCAATGAACTTCCTGCAGAAATCTGGATTGACACGCTGGAGGATGCGCTCGGGCTGATTGGCAAGCGGCAAGAAGCCCGGCAGTTTGCCGCCATGGTCAAGCTCACCCGCGACGGGCAGCCCTCGCTTCTCCCCTGGCTCGCAAAACGCCCCCTGCGTGCCCTCGAACTGGCTGAAGAGTGCCCCCGCATCCTCTCCATTGTCGCCTGGCGTCTCACCCATCCTCAACCGGCCATCTACCTGCGCCAGATCGACCTCCCCGGCGTGCACAGCAAATTCATCGAAACGCATCGGGGTGTGCTTGGGGAACTCTTCGATCTCGTCCTTTCGCCGGAGGAGATTGATGCAACGGCGGTTGGCGTTGGAGGATTCTGTCGCCGTTACGGCTTTCAGGACAAACCCCTGCGGGTGCGCTTCCGCATCCTCGACCCGGCACTGGCCCCCGGCCCCCCGGGGCCTCATCGCCTCACCCGTTCCAGTACCTGCTCAGCCAGATAAACATCTTCAAGATCATCAAGATGATCAATAATAGCTTCGCGAATGTAATATGTCTTGCTACGACCTGTTCTTTGAGCAAGGCTTTCAAGCCGCTGTCCGATGCTCTTCGGAATGCGGTAAACAATAGCAACAGGATTCACAAATTCAAATCCAGGCAGAAATCACCACATTTGCTTTTTGATGATTTTATCATTTTGATTAACCTTAATAAATCCATCATGGAACAAAATAAACATGAATACTCCAGTGAACATCCTTGCAATTGTCGGCAGCTACCGTAAAGGGGGCATTATTGAAAGAGCTGTTGATGAGATCCTTACTTCCCCAAAAGAGAGGAGCGCTGTAACCCGGAAAATCACCCTGCTCGACAAGCGTCTGGCCTTCTGTACCAACTGCCGCAGTTGTACCCAGGTTGCCGGAGAGAACTATGGGGCCTGTATCCATGATGATGATATGAGTGCTCTTTTGAAGCAGGTTGAATGGGCTGATGCCCTTGTGCTCGCTTCACCCATGAATGCGGGGACGGTCACGGCTGTCATGAAGATCTTTATTGAGCGTCTTGTCTGCATCGCCTACTGGCCCTGGGGAACGCCTGCTCCGAAAGCCCGACGCCCGGGAAAATCAAAAAGGGCGGTGCTCGTTGCTTCCTCCGCAGCACCAGCCATTCTTGCACGGTTAACCGGAGATGTGACAAAACGACTCAAATCTGCCGCAACAATGCTTGGCGCCCAAACTGTCGGGACTTTTTTTATCGGGCTTGCAGCCCAACAACAGCATCAGGAGCTGAGCAAAAGAACAGTCAATAAGGCGCATAAACTCGGCCTCAAACTTGCTGCTGGCAAATCAGCCGGGGAATCCTGATATTGACAGTTGGATCAATGATCCTTGTCGTTTTATTAATTACTCATTAATAACGTGCCCACTCTTGCCTACAGTATCAGAAACTCGCTCTACCTGAATATTACAAACCGCTGTTCAAACGCATGCTCATTCTGCATAAAATTAAACAGCAGCACAGGTGATGAAAGCGACCTGTTTCTCGACACAGAGCCATCGTTCGATGAGATCATTGCAGCCATTGCGGAATTCAGTGATTTCGAAGAAGTTGTTTTCTGCGGTTATGGTGAATCATTGATACGGCTTGACCTCGTCAAACAGGTGGCAGAAGCCGTCAAGCAGACGTATTGCACTCGTGTCCGGATCAATACCGACGGACAGGCGAATCTGGTGCATGGCAGAAACATCATCCCTGAACTAACCGGAATGGTGGATTGCTTTTCTGTCAGCCTGAATGCTCCTGATGCCGAAACATACATGCAAATTTGCCATAGCCCGTTTGGCGCTGCCGGTTTTACCGGTGTCTGCGACTTCATCCGTCTTGCAGCCGCAGAAATACCTGAAGTCATTGCAAGTGTCGTCCGTGTCCCCTTGCTCGATGTGGATGCCTGTAAAGCTCTGGCATTGTCACTTGGTGCATCATTCCGACTACGACCGTATTATCAAGGCTAAATGAAAACCAGCCACACCGTTTACTCAGGCTTTCCTGACAAATTCAGACTTCAATTGCATCGCTCCAAAGCCATCGATCTTGCAGTCGATGTCATGGTCACCGTCGATGAGGCGGATGTTCTTTACCTTCGTGCCACCCTTGAGCACCGATGACGATCCCTTGACCTTGAGATCTTTGATCACCGTCACGGTATCACCATTCTGCAATAGGGTACCATTCGCATCCTTCCAGACACGAGCCTCTTCCGACGCAAGTGCCAACGCACTCCATTCGTAAGCGCACTCAGGGCAGGTCAAAAGAACCCCAACCTCGTAGGTGTATTCAGAGTTGCATTTTGGACAGTTCGGCAAGTCGCTCATGATAATTTTCCTTTTTCCACATTTTCCAGCAAAAACTTTTGCGATATAATAATAATTTCTGAGAAAACAGTGCTTCTGAACGGCAGAATGGTTGGAGCTAAAAATGCAAATAATCCCGGTCACCAACTTGCTTCGGGTAAAGTGCATTAATGATGCTCCTTCGTAGCAAAAATTCTGCAAGCATTGTAAATTGAGCCAAAGAACCGGCTGATTATGTAAAACAAGATAATTTTTCAGAGAGCACAGCATGAAATTTGAATTTGAAAATCCAACACATCTAGTCTTCGGTGCAGGAACACTTTCGCAAATTGGTGAAATAGTACGCAAACATGGCCAAAAGGCCTTGCTTGTAACCGGTGGTGGCAGCGTCAAACGCAACGGAACTTTTGAACGGGCAGTCTCAAGTCTGAACGCCTCTGGAGTTACCGTTGTAGAATGCTCTGGCATCGAGCCAAACCCCCGGTTATCGTCGGTGATGAGAGGTGCCGAGATCGCCCGCGATGAAGGTTGCGACGTCATCATCGGCATGGGTGGCGGCAGTAGCATGGACGCAGCCAAAGTAATAGCGGCAACCGTCAATTACGAAGGTGACCCTTGGGAGATGATTGCCCACGGTCAGAGTAACTGGAGGCTCCCGACCAGCGCCCTCCCCATCATCACCGTACCAACAGCGGCGGCCACCGGTTCTGAAATGAACGGTGGCGCGGTCATCACCAATGAAAAGACAACAGTGAAATCATTTGTCATCGCCAAATGCCTCTTCCCGCGAGTGGCTATTGTTGATCCAGAACTGACCGTGAGTGTACCAAAGAAGCAGACTGCGTTCGGCATCTGCGACATGATTACCCATGTAACTGAGTCATACTTCAATGGCGCCGATGGCACGCCGCTACAAGATCGGTTCGCTGAAGGGGTCATTCTCACCGCTATGGAGTGGGGACCAAAAGCAGTAGCCGATGGAAATAATCTCGAAGCACGATCTCAAGTACAGTGGGCATCGGTTGTTGCCCTCAACGGGTGGGTGCAGGTCGGTACCGATGGAGCTTTTCCGGTGCATATAATCGAGCACGTCCTCTCGGCACATCACGATATTGCGCATGGTGCCGGCCTCTCTGTGGTCAACCCGGCCTGGATGCGTTTTGCCGCTCAAACTCGGCCTGCGCGTTTTGCCCAGTTTGCACAACGTATTTTTGGGATCTCTTTGCAACATCCAGACGATCGAGATGCTGCAATGGAAGGGATCGACAGATTTGAGGCCTTCCTCCATTCAATCGACTGCCCTACTCGTCTGTCACAACTGGAGATCGGAGAGGCGCTGCTTGCCCGGTATGCCCAGGATACTTTACATATCATTCATGACGGAGAAGGACATCTCCCGGGTCGTCCACCCATGAGCGAGAAGGATATTATCGAGATTCTCCGTTCAGCACTGTAATGCCATAAACTTGTGAACACATAATAAAGGAAGACAATGCAAAAGCGTCAACTGGGAAAAAGCGGGCTGGAAGTTTCGGCTCTCGGATTAGGCTGCATGGGAATGAGTTTTTCTTACGGTACTCCTCCCGACAAACAAGCAATGATTGCTCTGCTTCGGGCTGCCGTTGATCTGGGCATCACTTTTTTTGATACCGCAGAAGTTTATGGCCCGTGCACAAACGAAGAACTTTTGGGTGAAGCGCTCTCCCCTGTTCGTGATCAAGTGGTTATCGCCACAAAGTTCGGCTTCAGGCTTGATCCTGAAGGAAAACGAGCCTGGGTGGGGCTCGACAGTCGGCCGGAGCATATCAAGCAAGTCGCTGAGGCATCTCTCAAACGCCTCAACATCGAGGCCATCGATTTGTTCTATCAACATCGTGTTGACCCGGATGTGCCAATCGAAGAGGTGGCCGGAGCGGTCAAAGAGTTGATTCAGGAAGGAAAAGTCAAGCACTTCGGCCTCTCCGAAGCAGGAGTTCAGACTATTCGCCGTGCGCACGCCATTCAGCCAGTAACGGCAATCCAAAGTGAATATTCGCTCTGGTGGAGAAACCCTGAACAAGAGCTGCTTCCTGCTCTCGAAGAACTCGGCATTGGCTTTGTGCCGTACAGCCCTCTGGGAAAGGGATTTCTTACAGGAAAGATCACCGAAAACACGACATTTGAGAACTCCGACTTTCGCAATATCCTCCCCCGCTTCACGCACGAGGCCCGGCGGGCAAATAAAGCGGTGGTTGAGCTGCTTGGCAAAATCGCCGACCGGAAAAAAGCTACCCCTGCCCAAATCGCCATTGCGTGGCTGCTTGCCCAAAAACCATGGATTGTACCCATCCCCGGCACCACCAAACTGGAACGACTTGAGGAAAACATGGGATCAGTGGACATGGAGCTTACTGCGGACGATATCCGCGAGATAGAGAGCGCAACAGCCACAATAACGGTGCAAGGTGACCGATATCCGGAAGAACTGATGCGAATGACCGGGCGTTAGGCAAATGTAGCGCACCCCATCACACCTCAAGCGCAGCGCCATAGACTTTCAGCCAGGCGACCTGCTTATGATACTCAGGATAGTACTTGTCGACCTCATTCCAGAACTCCGCATTGTGTCTTTTGTGGTTGAAGTGACACAATTCATGGACAATCAGGTAATCAATGACGCTTGCGGGAGCCATCATGACCTTCCAGTGGAAATTGACTTTCCGCTTTTTATCCGAGCAGGAGGCCCACCGGCTCTTTAATTCCAGCACTGCAATCTCGTCAATGGTGAGCCCCATCATGCTGGCGTATTTGTGAACACGAGGGGGGATAAACTTGTTGCCCCGTTTTCTATAAAACTCTTTGAACAGGCTGTGAAGCGTTTCGTATGACCCTTCTGGCACATAAAAATAACGCCCTTTGCATTCAATCTCTTTTGCCTCTCCATGGTATTGCAGATAGTAATTCCTGCCCAGATAGAGGAACGATTGCCCGTTTACCGCCTCACGCCTGATTGCTTTTTCGTTCAGCAGCTCCCGTCTGGTCTGGTATTTGTGGATTTTATACTCATTCGCCTTGAGAATATCGTTGACACTCTCTTCAGTGGTGTTTTCAGGCACAAACAGAGAGATTGAGCCGTCGCGCTCAAGGTAAATGCTGGCGGTCTTCCTCTTGCTGTGCTTGACCGTTATCTTCTGTTCAAGGGTCATGAATGGCGGATCTCTGATTCCCGCTTTTCGGCAAGGCTGATGAGTTCAGCGGTAAGTTTTGCCGCTTTAACTTTTATGGCATCAATCCCGCAATAATCAAGCTCGTCACGAACATCACTCTCAAGTTGTCGGCGCTCATTACATTTCTGCCAGCAATTGGGAATCAGGATGAACTCTTTGATGCGTGCATAGAGCAGCTCTGCAATGTTGGCAGCGCTGCCGATGGTATCAGGATTTTTTGTGTCAATTCCGGCTTCCAGAACAATCAACTCAAAAAACGGAGTGGCATGTTGATGAACGATACTCGCTTCATCCTTGCGGCCCTCACCGATATCGGCCCGCAAATTGGCAAGTTCTGAGACCATAACATCCCAATGCTCTTTGTGGGCATCAAGTATTCGTTGCAGACGCTCATTGAACAGGGTGTAGAGCGCCGGGTCTTTGTCCATATTGACTTTAATATGCCAGCGGATAGCATGTTCCATCTCTGATGCCCTGGCTTTTCCTGATTTATTGTGTGCTTCAAGAGTCTTGGGGAAATTATCCGACAAGAGCATGACCGGAGGAATCCTGGGGTTTATTCCTTGTGATTCCAGATATTTATCAATCAGTTTCCTCACCTTTGCACCGGCCCATTTCAGATCAAGCGTCTCATCCTTGTACCGGTCTCGCATACGCATCAACAGGTATCCCATCCGTTTGGCCGCCACATAGTACTCTTTTGCCATTGAAGCATTGAAGAGCAGGTCAAGACTGTCGAAGAAGGCCTTGATGCAGGTGTCGAACTGCGCACGAAACTTTACCTCGGCACCCAGCGCCACGCAGTTCTCAACAAGCTCCCACTCCTCGTTCTCATCAACCATGTTCTGGTTTACGAATTGTTCAATCTGCTTGATGCCATAGTCCTGAAACAACTGGAGCAGGCGGCGGAAGCGGGACTCAAGAACCGGAATCTCTTTGTCGAGACCTCTGAAATAGGCGCTTAAATCTACCAGCTCTTTTTCATCGCTTTTGGTGTAGATGGCCAGCGCGGTCTTTAAATGGGATGCAACGCCGAAATAATCAACAACAATGCCATGCTCCTTGACATAGCCGCTCTTCATCACCTTGGTTCGATTGACACGCGCAATTGCCTGCATCAGGTCATGTTCTCGCAGGTTTTTATCAAGATACATCACCTGCTCAACCGGAGCATCAAAACCGGTCAGGAGGCGGTCGCAGACACAGAGAATGGCAACGCCCGATTCCGGTTTATCATAGTTGAAATCCTTTTTGAAACTCTCGATGGCATCCATGTCGGCGGCATCTTTGCGCGCCCTGGTGATGTAGCCAAGTTCATTGTTGTCTGACATGGTGACCACAGCGCACACTTTCAGGAACTGCATCTGTTTGAGCAGCTCTTCGTCGCGCTCGCTTGCAGGTTTTGGCAGCTCTTTGTCAATCCGCCCTCTGATTGCCTCCTCAAGCTCGTATTTGTAACGACATGCCGCCACAATCGAGGTGGCCACAACCTGCGCTTTCAAACCGTTGGGAAGCACCTCCTGCGTGTAGTGCTCAATAATATCTTCGGCAATTTTCTTGATGCGATCTTTCGATTCAAGATAGGCGGTCATGGTGCCAAAGCGCTTTTGTATTTCCTGACGTTCCTCTTCTGAGCGTTCACGGAACATATCCTCGAACTCCTGCTTGAACAGCTCTTTGTTGAGAATCTGATCTTTACTGGTGCGGCCAATGTAGAGGATATCAACGGTAGCACGGTCGGCAACCGATTCATGCATTTTGTAGGTGTCGATTGGAGTGCCAAACCGCTCGTAGGTGGTCTGCTTGTGCCGTTCGGTCAACAGTGGCGTACCGGTAAAGGCAATTTTGACCGCATTGGGAAAGCCGATAAAGAGGTTGTCGCCCATATCGCCGCCCTGGGTACGGTGAGCTTCGTCAATCAACAAAAGGATGCGTTCGCTGGCGTTGATGGTCTTGAACACTTCAAACCTGGGTACAACGCCGCTGGCAATGAGCGACTGGGCTGAAACACCATTCTGGGCCAGAAACTTATGCAGCATCACCATGTTCAAGTTTGACGTGGTCGTCATCAGCTTGTCAAGATCGCGGCGGTGCTCGATGATGGTAACACTTTCGCCGGTATTGGCGGCGGTTTCGGAAAGCTGCTCCTCCAGATCGTTCCGGTCATTGACCATGATGATTTTGTAATCCTTGAGGTCGTCACTGTCTCGCAGCTTTTTAACCAGAAAAACCATGGTGAGTGACTTCCCTGACCCCTGAGTATGCCAGACCACACCGCTTTTTTCAAAGGGATTTTTGCCGGTACGGAGGCGCTCAACAATTTTACCTACGGCACGATACTGCGGGTAGCGGCTGACGATCTTTACAAGTTCACCCTTTTTGATCTCCATGAAGAGGGTGAAGTTCTTGAGAATATCAAGCAGAATAGCCTTGTTGAGCATCCCGAGAATCAGCACCTCCTGCCGCTCTTCATCAGGACTTACCTGAACCGTGCGATACACTTCCGGGAAAATGTCTTTCCAGTTCAGATAATGGTCAAACTCGCCGGTAATGGTGCCAAATCGAGCCTCGGTGCCATGAGTGATAATGCTGAAAAGGTTGGGATGAAAAAGCCTCTCTTCACCTTCCTTAACGCCGTAATCGTCATCGCGGGTGTTGGCGTAGCGGCTGATCTGAATAAAAGCTTCGCTCAAGGGTTCTGCCACATCCTTGTCTTTGCACTCAATGACCACAACAGGGAGACCATTGACAAAGAGCACAATATCAGGGATGATGGCGTTGCGGCTCGCGCCGGGGGTATCAATGCGGAACTGGTTGATGGCAATGAAGCTGTTTCGCTCAGGATTGCGGAAATCGATCAAACGCACCAAAGGGCTCTGCTCGCCAGTCACTTCATTGACGCTGGCCGTCGTGTTTTTGGTGAGCAGCTCATGGATGGTTTTGTTGGCCTGAAGCAGCCCAACGCCGGGTTGGGTCATTACTTCACGCACAACATCGTCAATCTGCTTTTCGGTAAGCCAGGAGCGACCATCATCCGTCAGGTTGATTCGCTTCAAAGAGTTGCGGAACTCATTGGTGAGAATCGTCTCCTTGAAATGCTCGCGTTTGCTTATTGCCGGGTTTTGAGGGATGCCGTTAACCGATTTACTGATATTGCCATAGGCAACGCGTTGCTCTGCGGTCTTTAGGTGATCTGTACCTGAAGATGTTGTTTGCTCATTGTGGTTTATCACCTCCCAGCCGAGCTGGTGAAGCTTATCGAGGAATGGGCGTTCGACGTTGATGTATTCGGACATTATGTATTCGCCTGAAAGTTATGCACTCTTAAAATTCGAGACTTTTTGCGCCGAAATTGATATCTGGGGGCCAATTTCCATTTGCTTAAGCCTTTCGGATACTGTCTTGGTGCTTCAAACTGTTGTCTGAACCTTGATTCCATTGATTACAAGATTTTCTTGATTATGTTTTTATCAATTATGCAAATCCCTTCGCCCTGCTCATCAAGGTTGAGACACAAAGTACTATCATATAGTATATTCTACTTCTGATCCATTTGTATTGAAATATTATCAGAAATTATATTTGAAAAATTTTGGTTAAAGTTTAAGTGCATTATATATTTTACAGGATGACTTGCATTAGATGCCGCCACAAGTATTTCAAGCCTATAATTTCCCGGTTTAAGAAGATGGCTGCCGTTATTCGGGGGATCGATTGAGGATATTCTAAAGAAATAGGGCTCCAATTTCAATAAAAACCCTAAGTCGCAATATTTTGAAAAGTCAGGTGGAATGTTATCGCAATAAATGCCACCAATATTTGACCACACAAGATTCATCGGTTGAAAATTTATAAGCGACTGGTATTTATTGTCAATAAATTCTGATACATTATTCAAATATACTTCTGTTTTTTCTGCAGGCGTATTGCCGATATTTTTTACCCTAATTCGTATCTGTATAGATTCAACAGATATTGTACCAGAGGGTAATGATACATCTTTCATTATTATTACACAATCTGGAGCTTTGCTTTCAGCTAACAAATATAATGACGGCTTGTAAAGCCATTTTTTGTATTGGTCTTGAAAAATAGCAAATATAACTGCTGCAATTGTCGCTATACTTCCAATAAACGTAGCTATTGCACCAACCCATTCAGCACCTTTCTCTCCGAAATATTGATTAGCATAGGTGGTAATAGAGTTTGTGATTGCCAATACCAGGGTATTGGTTGCTATTGGTTCAGGCATAATTTCTTGATAATGTTCTTTTAAAAAGAGTTGTTGGGAGTCGACTGATCAAAAGCTTCATTTTTTGATGAGATTGGTATATTATTTTTATTAATGATATAGCAATAAACGCCCACACAAAAGTATGTATATTGAAAAATTGGCAATAAATAGCTCAGTATTTTTCTGGCTTTATTGTTGACAAATAATTATCCATCATATCGGGTGGTATATCTGAGAATTCTTTTGGATCTAATATATCAAAATCAAATCGCCAATTGCTCCAGGCTGAATTTTCCCATAATAATTCCCCAGATGCCTCTTTGTGATTGATAGTTGCGGGTATTAGCATCTGAAAGCAATCCTTGAATCTGAGATATTCATAAAGCATATTTAGATTATTATTAATATGATCTTCTCTGAAGAAGGCTCTCAAAGAATATCCGTGAAGCCCACCAATAATTGTAATATATCCTTGAAGATCATGCCATGGATTTGGTATTCTGATAATCATAAGCATATCTGACATCAAGATATTGTTGGAGTCAATTATTGGGACTAACTCGTTACCATTCTTATCCATTATAGAATATGTGTACGGATCGTTAAGTGGTTCCCCCATATCATTAGGACGGATGGCCTTAATCTTTTTGGCTCTTGGAATATTATAGTGGAAAGGTGGAATAAAAGCGTATCATGATGCATTTAAATTTATGCAGAAGTTAACTACTCATTACCACAGCCTTTTACGTCTTCCCTTGACTTGGT
>Ga0118677_10015055_pt1 | contig 10796 bp, 3 predicted proteins | sample AliMusrvi5mmetaG_FD_86154 | JGI IMG/M metagenome (GOLD analysis project Ga0118677, IMG submission 86154)
ATCTTGATTTTCAGGCACTTACAAAATCTGGTTATGAAAATATGTAAAAAAATGCCCTGTTTTGAGCACTTTTTGCTGTTTTTTAACACTTTTGGGAAGTTTTAGCTGCAAAATGGGTTAATATAATTTCTAGCCAATCGCCCCTGGAAGCTATGGAACTTGTTAAGGGTGAAAAAATTTCTTTGGCTTTAATAGATATTCAAATGCCTGATTTGAATGGATATGAATTGGCCAATGAAATTAATTCTAAAAATAAAGATGATAAAATCCCTATTATTTTCTTAACTGCTTATCATTCAGACGAATCTCAAATATTAAAAGGCTTCGAAGTTGGTGCTGTCGATTTAATTATCAAGCCATTTAATAAACAGATTCTTTTAAGTAAGATTAATGTCTTTATTGAGCTTTTTAAACAAAAACAAGAAAATCTCAAGCAACAAGTTAGTCTCGAAAAAGCTATGGAAATCGGAAATATTGGCTCTTGGGAGTTTTTTATTGATTCAAACAGCATGTCATGGTCAGAACAAAATTATAAAATCTTTGGTCTCCCTTTAAATACGAGTATAGATTATGAGAAATTCCTTTCCCTTATTTATATTGAGGATCAGCAATTTGTAAATAACCAGTGGATTCAAGCTTTAAAAGGAAAACCGTATGATACTGAATACAGATTGGTTTGCAAAAGTCATATTAAGTGGATAAGAGAAAAGGCTATTGTCGAATTTGATGAAAATGGCTTTCCATTACGTGCTATTGGATTTACTCAGGATATAACTGAAAGAAAAAAAGTCGAAGAAGCTATTAAAGTTAAAGAGGCTTTTAATTATGCCGTTTTTGAATATAATCCTATTCCTGCTATCGTTGTCGATTTAGAAGGTGAAATTGTTGACAGCAATCTGGCACAGAAAAAATTTAGCAGAAGACATCTCAATATTGGTGATGTTATGTACAAAGACTATGCAAGCAAGCATAAAATTGATATGTATGGGGAATTAATGAGTTGCATTAAAACTGCATTCCCTAAAACATTTCCAGAAGTTAAATATAAAAAGAAATATTTGTCAATAACTATGGCTCCTTTCATTAAGGGGGCTATTATTACTTGTATTGATATTTCTGAAAGAAAAAAAACTGAGCTAAAGCTTGAGAAAGCCAGAGTACAACTAGAACTTTTAAATAAACATCAGATTAATGCAAGAGAAGAGGAAAGAGCTAAAATCTCTCTGGCAATTCATGATGAATTAGGGCAATCAATGACTGCTTTGAAAATCGACCTGAACTGGCTTAGAGAAAATCTCAACGATCAGATTCTTGCTAAGCTCAAATTAGGTAAAATGATTAATATGATTAATGATGTTATTAAAAGGGTTCAAAGAATTTCTGGCGATTTAAGACCTGGATTGTTAGACGATCTGGGTTTGGTCTCTGCTATTGAGTGGTACTGTAGCGAATTTCAGGAGAGAACAAAAATAAAATGCATTCTCGAAATGGACGAGTCTCTCTCTAAAAATACTGAAATAGAACTCGCGCTATATCGGATTTTACAAGAAGCTTTAACGAATATTATCCGCCATTCCAGAGCTTCTGCTATTAAAATAAAATTACACCAGTCTAAGAAAGCTCTTAATATGATTATTGAAGATAATGGCATTGGAATCCCTAAAGATAAAATTAAATCAATTAAATCTCTCGGTATTATTGGTATCAAAGAAAGAGCCAGGCAATGTGGAGGTGCGGTTATGTTTTCTTCCAAACAGGGGCTTTATACAAAAATTAGTATTTTAATACCTTCCAAATGATTCTTTATTTAACTTTGTGATACCTTTGTGTCTTAGCGGCAAAATTTCACTAAGCCTTAGTGTTAATATATTGTATATGTTATTTGTTGTTATTGTGGTTCGTACGTTATTATATAGTTCGTACTTCGTTGAGTTACTTTTTTCGTACATTCGTATTTAGTTCGTAAATCGTAAATCGTACATTGTTCGTGATTTAATTTAACAGTTTTTAATCTTGATTTTATGAAAATATTGATCGCAGACGACCACGCCATTGTTCGTGAAGGTATTAAACAAATTCTTAAAACCTTGGAAGATGTTTCTATTATTGATGAATCTTCAGATGGAATCGATGCCTTCTCGAAAATCTTAAAAGTTGGGTACGACCTTGTTATTCTCGATATTTCAATGCCAGGGCTTACCGGATTGGATATACTACAGAAAATGAGAGATAAAAATATTAAATCCAAAGTCCTTATCCTCAGCCTCCATCCTCAGGAACAATATGCCGTACGTACTTTTAAACTCGGTGCTTTAGGATACCTTTCAAAAAATACTGCTTTTGAAGAGTTGAATTTAGCGATTACTAAAATTGTAGAAGGCGGAAAATATGTCTCTGCTGATTTAGCTGAAAAAGTTCTTTTTAATGACTTTGAAAAAGATGAAAAACCTATTCATGAGCCACTTTCTGAAAGAGAATTTCAGGCCATGCTCCTGTTCGCTAAAGGCAAAACTGGTAAAGAAATTGCTCAAGAAATGTTTATTTCCGATAAAACTGTGAGTACGTACCGCGTCAGAATCTTAAAAAAAATGGGTATGAAATATAATGCTGACCTTACCCTCTACGCTATCAAAAATAACCTTATCCAATAACCTTACTCTACCAACTGTCTTCTTACATCAACTCTCCATTATTTATAGTTTCCGAATACAATTTTTTATCGAATACTGATTACAAATTACGAAAACTAATCTAACAAATACCAACATCATTTAACCCCTTGGGGCTTTTTTACTGATCCTGCCACTGCCAACTGCCACTTAATTCGCCCCCTCGCTCTCCCTCCCTATCATCCTCTTTCCTTGTAGGGCAAACACCTACAAACAAATCAGAAAAACAACTACAAAAATAAATGCAATATACTATACGTAAAAGCTCATTCTCAGCTTATATTTAATATGTGATTATTTGAGTATCAGAGATTTTTTGTCAATCTTTTTGTTCAAATTTTACTTTTGAAAAAAAGGAGACAATACATTTAAATTTAGATACCAAGAAGAATAATTATATAAGAACCAGTGATGAGGTAAATTCAGATGCGGAAAATCATTAAGAAAAATTAACATTAAAAAATGAAAATATTTTTAAAAAATGGCGAAAAAAGTGGGAACCTAATTTTATCGGTCCGTGTTTAATAGCTCATATTAAGCAACTTTTTACTGAAAAGAAAAGAAAAAATAATTAAATAAATAGATACTTTCCAAACATTGTCAAATTTTGATGATGACCATATTAAAAAATGTTTATTAAAACATACCTTTATGAAAAAAATATTTACCCACAAAACCAGCATAACAAGCAAAATAAAAAGAGCAGCCTTCGCTCTTATTCTTGCTTGTTCATTATTGTTTTCAGCAAGTGCTCATTCACAAACCTCCGTTACCTTTCCTACGGGTACCTTTATTGTCAATATGGGCGTTTATGTCAGCAATAAAACAGCTGATATTAAAACACAGCTGAAGCCTTATGGGTTGATTTATGATTTGATAAAAAATTATAATGTTCCCGTATATTGGGTTATCTGCCCTACCAAAGCTAAAGATGGTGCTGATTTTACCTATAATGGCGTAAATTATAAAGGGGGTACTTTTTTAATTCATAAAAGTTATATTACTACCGCTGTGCAAGCCAGAATTAACTATTGGATGGCTCAGGGCGTTGTGGGAACTACCACTTCCTCATCTTTGGTACTTACACCTGCCTATAAATTCTCTTCTGTTCCCATTTGGACACTTGATAAACAAAATGGTCATATTGCTGAAGCCTTCTTCACTAATGCAGGTATTCCAACAAATGCTTACAACTGGGTTTCGCCTGAAGATTTAAGCGCTTGCAACGATGTTTTTGTTATGCCCCATGCTGACCCTAACTGGGCAAAACATGCTAACCTATTACCATGGAACCTGAATTATAAAGGGGCTATCTGGGCTGGTTGCCATGCTGTAAGCGCCTTAGAAACAATTTTTAATCCTGATGATCAGACACAACAGCAAAATTATTTGACTCATAAAACATCCAATTGGACTGGTAATGGTCATTTTGCTGAAAATTCACTCATCAGATGGTGCAGTCATAAAGAAGGTTCTCCTCCTTATGTTACTACCAATCCAACTGAAATGACTTTTCCTCAAAGTTATGGACCCATATTAGTCTCTCCTTCTGACCCTGTTGCCCAATTTATGGGCGTTCCTGATGCGGCTTCACAGAACGGCTCTGAACAGATTTTCCTGCCTGTTAAAGGCGGGGGGTGGCTTCCTACTACCAGAATAGTAACTTATGACCCTACTCAGCAAAATATTCCGGCTCTTTCTAATGGTCCGGCTGCTGTTATAGTTTACGGTCAGGGTTTTGGTGACCCTAACAGGGGTTCTGTTATGTATCAGGCAGGTCATAATATTAATAAAGGTACTATTGGCGATGTGCCCGCTCAGAGAGCTTTCTTCAACTGGAGTATGCTCGCTGCCAAAGATAAATCCCCTGCTGTTGTTACCGTTTCAGGTATTCCTGTCGATAAGAATTTTAAATCCCAACCATACCCTCAGATTAATCACTTAGCTGTTGTATATTCTTCTCCTATTGGTGCCAGCCTTAACAGCGTAACCTGGACTTGTACCCGCTCTGATAATGGTGGCTTATTTGGCACTTTTAGCCCTAACGGTACTGCCACTGCTGTTAATACTACTTTTATCCCTTCTATTACCACAGACGTTGCTATACCTTGTATTATTACTGTTAAGGTTATTGACCAATGCGGTAGGGTGTGTTTCGATTCATACCCTGTTTCTGTTACCCCTGTACCCCGTGCACCTATTGCAAAAGCTGATTTGGGCTCTATTTCAAGTACTTGTGTGCTGCAAGGGTACAGTGCTGTAGTAAATGCTTTAAATAATGATTATGACCCTGATGGTGACCCTATGACAATTACTAATGTTACCGGTGTTTATCCTGATGATGGCACATGGTCTACCAATGGAACAACAGTTACTTTTCTTCCGGCTCATAATTTCTTCGGGCCTACTACTGCAACTTATACAGTTTGCGATAATACACCTGCCGGCGCTCCTTTCTACGGCCCTTTATGTGCCTCCTCAACAATAGTTGTGGGTGTGGGTACTGCCGATGCAAACGGTTGTTACCCTGGCGCTGCTTACGGTATTCAGTCTAATTCTACTATTACACTGGCTAACCTGCAGAGCCAGACTGCTACTGGTGCTGTTATATCTGGAACTGCACTTAATGATGGCGAAAATACATTTGCTTCTGTTAATACAGATTACCTGAACCTCGGTACTGCTTATGGAAACAATCTGGTACTCTCAACAGGAAAAACTTTACGCGCCCAGGACGTTATTAATTTTTCATGGTCTAAGGCTGGTAATGGTACAGCTACTATCTCTGTGCAGATTGGACAGTCTGCCACTGGTCCCTGGACAAACTCTCAGACGTTCAGCCTTACTCCGGCTGGTTCCGGTGCAACTGTTGCTATCGGTTCTGCTTACACATTGCCTTCAGGAGCAACCGGTATAAATTATGTGCGCTTCAGTGCCGGTACTTATTCTCCTTCTGCCGTTTCATCAGTTGCTGTCTGGTTAGATGAAGTTGACTACGACTATTATAGTTGCGTACCTGCTATCCCTCAGGCTGTTAATGATGCTGTTTATGTGAAAGAAGATATCCCTATTAAAATCAATGTATTGGCTAATGATGTTAATCCCGGAAACCTGCCCCTTACATTGACTATTTCTTCCCCGCCTTCTCATGGAAAAGTAAGTATTAATATTGATAATACAATAACATATATCAATAATACAGACTATCCTACAGGCGGTAATGCAACAGATGCCTTTACCTATTTAATCTGTAATACTCAGGGCTTATGCTCTTCAGGTATCGTCAACCTTTCAATAAGTGATGATGGTTGTGGCGCCGGTCTTTACATCCCTCAGGGAACTATTACCGTAACAGTTACCTATAAAGAAGGTACGGCAAATACTGTGGAAGACACTTACATTGAGCAGGATCATACAGCAAATAATCATGGAACTGATCCCCAATGGATACTTGGGAAAAAGCCTAATAAATCTGACAGACCTATACTTAGGTTTAATCAGATAACTACCATTCCAACTAATGCTTATGTAACAAGCGCTGTTTTTTATATGTACGAAACTGCTTGCAGTTCACATGCCGCTGCTAATATGTCATTAAGCTTACATAGTTTGAGTGAAGCCTGGACTGAAATTAATGCCACATGGATAAAAAGAAATGCAACAACCAACTGGACAACTGCCGGTGGTACTTATAACTCAACTCCTTTTAATACAACCATCATTAATACCACTAAAAGTGCATGGAAAAGCTTCGATATGACTAATATGGTGCAGCAGTGGGTTAAAACTACTACAAACGGGGGTGTTGACAATAACGGCTTTTTAATTAAACAAACTGTCGAAACAACTTCTGATGTAAATATTACATTTGCATCATCAGAAAACGGTACAGCAGCTAACCGTCCATACCTTACCATTACATATTTAATACCTCCTTATATTTGTGAAGCTATTCCTAACAGAGCCCCTTTAGCAAATCCTGATAATGTTACAACTAAATCGAATGTCGCTGTTACTATTCCTGTCCTAGTTAATGATGCAGACCCTGATGCCTCAAATACTTTAACATTAAATAGTATTATTGGTACAATTACCGGCGGAAGCGCAGTTATTTCGGGTAATAATATTGTCTTTACACCTAATGGAACTTTTACAGGATTAAGCACATTCGAATATAGTGTCAGGGATAACGCCGGTTTGAAGGACACAGCTTATGTTTATGTTAATATAACCAATGCCCCGCCTGTTGCTGCAAATGATAATGTAAGTATAAACTCAAATATTTACGGTAATGCTGTTGATAACACAATTAATGTGCTGGCTAATGATGTAAATCCTGATGGCCCAAGTCCATTATCAACATCAATAACCGGGTTCCCCAATCACGGAACCGCTACAGTTTCTGGTACAAACATTATTTATACACCATTTACAAATTACACCGGTAAAGATTCTCTGGTTTATAATGCTTGTGAACCCCCCGATCCCAATCAGTGTACTGGCAATCTGGTTTGTGGCAGTGCTAAAGCAGTAATTACTGTCGCTAACAGACCCCCGGTGCCTTATGCTGACACCTATACAATTTCACCTTGTTTTCCGTTTGTGATGAATCTCGTTGTTAATGACATAGACCCTGAACAGGACATCTTGCATGTTACTGCATTAAGTGCTTTGAGTAACACGTTAGCAGGTTCACTTGTCAATAATGGTGACGGAACAGTTACTTATTCTCCTGCTACAGGATTTATTGGTACAGTTACCTTTACTTACAAGGCAATAGATGGTGGCTCGCCCAATACCCCTTCAACATCTTCTGCAACTGTAACAATTAATGTCGTGAATGCCATTAATCATCCACCTGTTGCTGTTAATGATACATTGGAAACTTCCATCAATCAGACTGAAGATGCCTATGTGCTTGATAATGATTACGATCCTGATAACCAGGGATTGAGCAATCCTGTAATTACTGTAAATCCATTACATGGTTCTGCTACTGTAGATTATAGTGGGGGCATAGAATATACACCAAATTATAACTTCTGGGGTTTAGATAGCCTTACATATAAGTTGTGCGATATAGCAGTTAATGATTATATGACCTGTAGTTCAGGAGGTGGTTTATGTGCTTATGCAAAACTTTATATTGTCGTATACAAGCCAAATGTAAACCCAACATTGAATTATGGTACACCTCCATCTGGTTATGCAATTTGTAACGGATACAACCCAAGGGCTTATATTACGCCTGGTTCTGGTGGTGGTATCGGTGCTACCGACCTGTATGAATTCAGCATAGATGATGGTACTACCTGGGCTGTATATACTTCTGGTGCTGCAATAAACTCAACAAATGCTTTGGGCGGTATCCAGGTCCGTACAAGCCGTTCCGGTGGTAGTTATGGTATTGCTACGGGTCCTATCACTATTGCAAAATGGCCTATTGCCTCTCCTCCTTCCAACCCAACTTTAAGTAGTGCTGTGCCTCCAAGTGGTACTTCTATTTGTTCCGGTTTCTCGGGTACTGCTTCTATAAATCCTGGCTCCGGAGGTTCCGAAGGTGCAGTTGATAAGTATGAATACAGTTTTAACGGAACAACATGGTATAGCTATGCTTCTGATGCTTCTATAACATCTGCCGGCACTAACGCAACTACTATTAACATTCGCGTAAGCCGTACAGGGGGCGACTACGGATGTGTGACTACTTCTCCTGTTATTATTGTAACCTGGTCAATTATCCAGTCGCCTACAGTCCCTCTTGTTACTGTGTTGCAACCTACCTGTGCCTTACCTCAGGGAAGAGTTGTATTAAGCGGCCTCCCTTTCCATGATTGGACTGTTAACCCCGATGGCGTTATCGGTACCTCTTCAACTACTACATTAACCGGTCTTGAAACAGGAACTTATAATTATACTGTGACTGATAATGTAACAGGTTGCGTATCACCGCCCGTTAATGCACTCGTCAATTCACAACCTCCTCCTCCTGATGCGGTTTGGGTAGACGGCGGTAAAACACAATGTGGTGGTTCTGTAACCCTTTCTGCTTATGGTGGCGATGGAGGTGTCATTTACTGGCAGGGAACTACCAGTGGCGGTACAAGTACTGCTACGCCTTCTAATATCCAATCGGTTTCTGCTTCTGGAACTTATTATTTCAGGTCAATGTCATCATCTCAATGCTGGGGCGATGAAGGGAGTGCCGATGTTATTATTGTCAATATGAATAACCCTTATACACCTATGGAAGTGGCAGATATACATCAGAATTTAGAAACTGGTGGTATGGTAAACAAAGGTTATAATGCTACCTGGTTGAATCAGAATTGGGTTACTTTTGATGCTAACGGTAACACCGTTTCAACTTTCCAGGTACCTAATGATACGTCTGATGTGCTCATTTATAAAGGTGAATGTGTGGCGCCTACTGTCGAAATAGCAACGAGTGGCGTTTGTAGAAATCTTTATATGGGCGAAGGTACTGCTGTTCATTTACAAAAAGGTAATGATTTAATTATTCACGGTAATTTTGTCAACAAAGGCGTTTTTAATGTCCTTTCTGATACTGCTGGCTCTGGTGGCAAAGCTGTTGAAAATATTTTCATCGAAGGCAATTGGAACAACGAAGCTGGCGAATTCTATGCCGGCAAGAGCACTGTCGTATTTAATGGCCCCGGCATTCAGACAATTGACACGCGCTACTACCCATTTTATAATCTGAAAATTAATAAACCCTCTGGTAAAAGCGGAGAAGCTACTTTAATGGAAGAAACTACCGTTAACAACGTCCTTTCTCTCGAGAGTGGTAAGCTTAACCTTAACAACAATGCTGTAATTTTAACCAATAGCCTTCCAACGGCTATTACAAGAAATACTGGCTATATTTATGCTGAAACTGACCCTTCTAATCTTTACAATAAAGTAAGGTGGAATATCGGAACACGTAAAGATGTTTATTCTGTTCCCTTTGGCAGGTCTCAAACCGAATACTTGCCTTTTAAAATTGATATTAAGAAGAATTCTATGGGCAGTAGCGATTATCTCGATTTCTCTACGTTTGGTACGCCCAGCAATAACAAACCTCTTCCTTACCTCGTTTCTGATTTGGGTATGGATGATGCTGGTGGCGGTCTTATCGTTGACAGATACTGGTATTTGGGAGATCAGAATTCTGAAATGGGAAAACATCTGATGATTGACGGAGTTTTAACTTTTACTTATTTGAAAGATGAGCTGGATGGCCTATTTGAATGGGATATGATTGCAGAACGTTTTAATCCTCGCCCTGATAGCGCTTTTGGCGTTTGGGCTGACATGATTTACTCTTTGAATCAATATTCTAATTGGGAAAATCATGGATTCTGTATTGATACTCCAATACCCTCAGGAGGTAATACTGGTACTTTCCAGACCAGTTATGTCGATACCTTCCAGTTCTTTAATGTGTGGGTTTTGAGTTCTCAGTCATTCCCTCTTCCTATTAAGTTGCTTAATTTTACTGCTAAATGTAACAACGGTAGTGTCGAAATTAACTGGACTACTGCTTCTGAAAATAATAATCATTTTTTTACTGTTGAAAGAAGTACAGACGGACTTAAATGGGACCCAATTGCAAATGTTGATGGAGTCAATAATAGCTCTACTAATAAATATTATTATATTTCTGATCCTTATCCTATTGGCATGATGTCATATTACAGATTGAAGCAGACAGATAATAATGGGAAAACTGATATTTTTAATACTGTGGTCGTTAATTGTAATTCTGAAAATGGTAATGAACATGTCTTAATTTATCCTAACCCCTTCTCTAATCTTTTAAATATTTACCTTTTTAATTTAAAGGACAAAAATACCCAGATATATCTTTATGATGCTTTAGGTAAGTTGATAGATAAAAAGTCCTTAAGCAACCTCGAAAGTGAGCAATATCAGTATTCAATGAACATTTCAGGATATTCAGATGGCGTTTATTATATTAAGGTTATTTCAGACGATTTTACTTATAATGAGAAAATAGTTAAAAAGAAATAATAAAAAAAGGGGGTTAAAAATTTGAGGGCACTGAAAAAGTATCCTCCATTTTAGAATCTCAATAAAAAATAGAGCTGGCAGGTGAAATAC
>Ga0118677_10015056_pt1 | contig 10795 bp, 5 predicted proteins | sample AliMusrvi5mmetaG_FD_86154 | JGI IMG/M metagenome (GOLD analysis project Ga0118677, IMG submission 86154)
CGCGCCGCGCCGCCGGCGAACGCTGGACCTTGCGCTACGGCATCGCCGTGCTCACCGGCCCGGCGGACCCCGCCCGTCTGGCGCAACTGGCCGAACAATGGAAGACCACCGCGACATCTCTTACCGAACCACCAACCACCCAACCCAAACCATGAACCCCACCAACGAATCCACCTCCGCCGCGATCCCCCGCCGCCAATTCCTCGGCCAAACCGCCGCCACCCTAACCGCCATCGCCGCAGCTCCCGCCGTCAGCCGCGCCCAAAATGCCGCACCCAAACGCCTCGGCGTCGGCTTCATCAGTTGCGGCGGCCGCGCCGACAGCCACTTCCAGATGGTTTGCCAGTTGCGCGATGAATTCAAGATGCCCGGCGATTTGGTCGCCTGCTGCGACATCTATCGGCCGCGCCTCGAAGGCAAGAAGCAGAAATACCAAGTCAAGAAAGGCTACAAGGATTACCGCGATCTGCTGGCCGACCCGGCGGTCGATGTCGTTTGCATCGCCACTCCCGACCACCACCACGCCTCGCAGGCGCTCGCCGCCGTCAAGGCGGGCAAACATGTCTATTGCGAAAAGCCCATCAGCCACTGGAGCCAGTTCGAGGCCACCCGCGCCCTCGCCGACGCCGTGGCCACCGCCAAATCCGCTTTCGTTTGCGGCACCCAGGCGATGACCGACCCCGCCTGGCGCAAGATGAAGGAATTGATCGCCGCCGGCGCCATCGGCCAGCCGATCCAGGCCGAAGTCGGCTTCTTCCGCACCGGCGACTGGGGCGAACGCGGCATGGACGTCGATAACCCGAACGCCAAACCCGGCCCCGATCTCGACTGGGATGCCTACCTCGCCCCCGACCGCCCGCAGGTGCCCTTTTCCATCGACCGCTTCTTCCGCTGGCGCCTGTTCGCAGACTATGCCGGCGGCCCGGTCACCGACCTCTATCCGCATTCACTCGCCCCGGTCGTTGACATGCTGGGCATCGGCTTCCCGGAAAAGGTCGTCGGCATCGGCAGCATTTCACGCTACCCGTATGAATTGCGCGACGTGCCCGACACCTTCCACCTCATCGCCCAATACCCGAAGGGCTTCACCGTCTCGTTCTCCGGCACCCAAGGCAACGACTTCCAAACCACCGCCCACCGCGGCGCCGGTCAACGCACCCCCGTGATCCGCGGCTGGGACGGCACGCTCTACGTCGATCCCAACAACCGCGAGATCGTCTGGAAACCCACCGAAGGATCCGCACGGAAGAAACCCACCGAACGCTTCCCGATCGACGGTTCGGAAAACAACGTCTTGTTGTGGAAGAACCTCATCGAGTGTGCACTCGAAGGCCGCCAAGACACCTGGAGCCCGATGGACTTGGCCTTCCGTACCCAAACGGTCCTGCAAATGGCCATGGCCGGCCACCTCCACGGCAAAACCATCGGCTTCGACACCGCCAAACGCGAAATGGTGCTCTAACCACCGGGACCGCCAACAACGGGGAACATCGCCGACGGCCCGGATGCCTGCGGAAATGACGAATCGCCGCAATCGTGGCGGCTGCGTTTGGCATCGTGCCGGGCGCACGCACCCGCCTAGGCCAGGGTAATGATGGACAGGACAGCCTTGGCACGACTCATTCCCACGTAGCGAATGCAGGCATCAATTCCTTGGGCCGGTTGATTCGGTAGGTCAACAAGGATGATTGCCTCATTTTCGAGACCTTTGAATGCCGCGATCTCCGCAAAACTAACGAATCTCGGAGGAAAACTCCGCAGTGAGAACTCATCGAGGACGGTTATACCTGCCTTTGCCTTCAACGACAGGTGCGCGATACACGATTTCTCAAACGGAAGAGCGGACAAAATCGTAATGTTTCCTGCCGCCAGCCCTCCCACTTCGATGAACTCGGCCAGATCCCTCTCGACTATCAGCGCTGCTTCCTGAACTGAAGCCGCTGCGTATTCGCGCACTGCAGGCCCTTCTCCGGTTCCTCTGACTCCCATATCGGCACCCAAGTCACTTTTCACTTTGTCGAGGATCACCCGCGTATTGCGGCAATTGGTCCGCAGAAGAACCATTGCTGTTCCCAGCGTCACCAAGTATGAAAACGCGTCAGCATCGATGGCTCCAAACAATCCTGATTGATTGTTGATATCGTGAAAGATACACCATCTTCCTCCCGCCAAGCCGCCCGCGACGGCGGCATCCAGTCGGTCCAGCGTCATCATGTCGAACATGTCTTGCCCCTCATCGACAATAACCGCATCAAACCGTTCGGAATTTGCCCGCACCAAGGCTGTATCCAACCTGTCAGCGAGCGCAACAACAAGGCCCGGAATCTGAAAGCGAGCTTCAAGATAGCGTTTAAGCCAAGGAGATCGACAAACAAGTGCCACCTTCCCACCCGAATCCGTCCAACGACGGGCCAGCTCCATGGCGAGAAAAGTCTTCCCAGTTCCAGCCCCGCCATGACATAGCACCCTTGGATTCGCCTCGATGATGTCGAGCGCAAACATCTGATCCTCCGTCAGGGCTGCAACACTGTCCTCGATATCGCGCACGACGACATGCAGCGGCACCGCGACTTCAAACTCAGGACGGATAAATCGACTGATCCGCTTCAACACGGTCGGATCAGCCACGCGGTGATTCAAGTCCCGTTTATGCCAGTGCCGGAAGAACCTTGAGAGCCAGCCCTCGAAATCCCTTACGTCGCGTTCATCGGCGAACATCGGCCTCTCCCATTCCGATCCAACAATTTCAAATCTGCAGTCTGGGAAGACCACGCCGTAGCCGATGGCAAACTGTTGATCGACCTCGGGAATCGCTGCGCGAACCCTGCTCAACAATCCTTGGAGAGCCGAATGGGCCTGCCGGAAAGGACTTTCCCGGAGATCATGGGTTGTGCCGGCTTCATCCACCGTCTTCCATCGATCCCCGTGGCACGAGACTCCGCCCCCTTTGATTTCCAACACGAAGATACCCTGAGGGCCGCAGATCAAGAAATCAATCTCCCCGAAGCGCTTGGTAGGATGGCGCGTCGTGTTCAACGAGTGGAACGCCACTGGCAACAGCTCACCTTGGTCTTCAAAGGCTTCGCGAAGCCGGTCGAAGATGCGTCTTTCGGCCCGGCTCTTGGTGCGGTGGGGCGACGATGGAATCATCCTCATGTTGTGATTCCTTTCCGAATTATGCCAAGATCTTGCGAACCGCTTCCTCGTCTTGGCGGGCAAACATCTGCTCCCCAAGCCGTTGCAAGAATTGCTTCGGAATGACATCCGTCTTCACGGCGCCGATGTCTCGATTCAATTCGATGTGAACTCCCTGGCTGTCGATCCTCACGCAATATTCCCCCTTGCCGAGACTCACCGTCGTGCGGATGCAATCCCATTTGAGGCGTTTGGCGAGTTCCAGAGTCGCAGCACGTTGACGGGAGTTCCACCCGGATTCGCCAACTCGCAACAACTCACGCAAAGGAATTGGCCGAGGCGATACGTTACCCAGTTGGATGCCGCTGCCAATGATTCGATGGGCCAACGCGGCCATGCGGTCAACAACGGCAGGCCACATGCCAGGTAGGTCCCTCATGACGACGGGAAGCCCTAGCCAACCGTCCCTGGCGGCGAAGAGCGCGGCAGCCGCCGCGTAATCGTCCTCAGTAAGCAAGGGGTGTCGAAAGCGCAGCAAGTCCGCACTGCTGCCCCGCAAGCAATACATCGTCATGACCCTGGAAAACGGCTTCGGGTGACGTTCAAAGATCTCACTGATGGTCTTGTCGCTGAGCCCCGAAAGATTCCTCAAGTCCCCAACAAGCTGTACCAGTCTTGCGCCGAACTTCTCCTCGAGCGTTGCCGCTTGTTCGCCGAGATAATCCAACAACACGTCCACGGGATCGCCGGACTCAAGATCTGATCGGGCCTGTGCCACCCGATTGACCGCGCCCCAAAACACTTTCGCCGTGAGGTCGGACGACTGGACGATATTGCCCGTTTTGCACCATTTTCCAAGCGGTTCCAGCATGGCGTCCGATGACATGGGATCGCTTTCGCCCGGATCGAACGCGATCCTGCTGAAGTCGATCAAGCGGTTGCTTCGGTTTGCCAGTTGTGTGAGCACGGCCAACAGTCCACCATAGGCGAGAGGCACGTCTGGCGAGATGTTGAAATCCGCCAGTGCGCCGACCACTGGCGGCCATGGGAGTTCGTCGTCACCCGCGAGGGCCTTCGCATTGCTCCGCGGAGTGAAGTCCGAAATCGGAACGTTCTCAAAGTCCTTCGCATCCGTCACGCAGCCAGCCGCTTCTTCAGCGGTCCGAAACTCAATCGTGTCTATCCATGAAATTGGCAACGGTGCCGGGACAAGCAGCGCCACGTCCCGTGCAGAAAGATCATTCGGGAACGTGATTTCACGAAGCCGTCCATCTTCGCCGGCAGCATAGACTTGACCAATCAGTTGATCCAGGCGGAACCCGATGAGACAAGGCACGGATGCCCTGCCTTCACTGGTTGCGTGTCGAATCGCTTCCGCCGGAACGCGGGGGCGAAACAAGGGAATCCAGCCGGGGTAAGTGGAAAGAGAGTCTTGATAGTACTTGTGGCCGAATCCGCGCGGAGGGATTACCATTCCAGCGGCCAGCATGTATAGCAGATTTCGCTGGTTGGTAACAAGCTTCCAGCAACCTGACGCACTCTGTCTGGGCGCGCTTCCAAGCCCTGGCAGGAGTTCATCTGGAGAATTGTTTGCTTTCTTACGGGGCATGGCGTTCGAGAATATTCGAGTTGGTAGGAATAATTGGGTTGATCGGGCAATGCCTGCCTGACTGCTTCAACAGGACCACGCGGCCCTTTGCCCGGGCAATCATCACGTAGAATCGGCGTTTTGCATCGTCGGGGTCCGATACATTGTAGAGGAATCGGTTGATGTCAGCGATGAACACGAAGTCAAATTCGAGCCCTTTGCACGACTGCTGGTTAATCACCATGATTCCGCCTTCATCGAAGCGGAGATTGGCATCGCTGCCGCTAACATAGGTCTGGATAACTGGACGGGGATAATCCAGTGGGACCTCAATCGTGCCCAGCGCCTTGACGTATGCTTCCCGAACTTCGTTGTTCGGAGCAATAATGCCAATCAATTGGTTCGGATTCAGGTCGGAAAACTTCAGGATCTTCCTTATCAACACCGCGAACCGTGAATCATCGTATTCATATAGCAAAGGCACTTTGGACAAACGGGCGACCGGCGGAAGCTCAGGAGCTGGCGTCGCCGGATCGCCGGTGTAGAACTCCCGTGCCAGCCGTGCGGTGGGGTGTGAGTTCCGGAAGTTCTCCAGCAGTTCGACGACGTTCTCCGAGTCAATGCTGAGTTCATCCTCAATGTCCGCCCGACTGCTGTTCTTCCCATCGATGATTTGTTGATTCTGGTCTGCGACTACGAAGAAATTCTCAAACCCCAACCTGATGAGCGCCCGATAGAAAACTGGCGGCATGTCTTGCCCTTCATCGATAATGACGATCTGGGGATTTGGAGTTGGGTCGTGGGTCTCGAGCAATTGGTTCACGCCGTCCCAATCGATCGGCTGATAGGACTTGCCCGGCGCAGCTTCGCGTTTCGGGCATTCTTTGCGGGTGACCTCCTGAAATGCTCGGGGGAACCAGTGCTCCCATGTGCTCATCCGTAGGCGGGGCATGAGCTGGCCGCTCGCCCGGTGCAATAGGCGGTTGTATACGAGGAACACGTATGGAGTACGCATTTCAGCACAGCGCCGAGCCCGGAGAAGAGCGACGACGGATTTTCCCGTGCCCGGCCCGCCAATCACGAGGTGCCGACCCACCATCGGCAACGCCCTGGCGTCCTCCTGCCTTTTCCGCAACTCATCGATGCGGGGTAGGCGAAAATCCCTGCGACGATCGATCTGGATCGGGCCTTCACTCATTACGATTCCCTTGGGCAAGAATGAACGAAATCCAGAAATGCGGGGAACGGCTCCTCGCTCCGATCAGAGGCCCCCTTGATGAAGCTACGGTCGAGCAACAGGTTGGCGCATACGCAGCACGGCTCCGGAATCAGCGCACATGCGTGGCATGCTGCGCGATTCAGGAGTCCGGGGCCCTGGCCTTCGTGCTCGCCGCAAACAGGGTCCAGCGAACACCAATCAGCGTGTTCAAACACGCTTGTCATCAACCGACGAAACCGTTGTGGCGTTGCAAGCTCCGCCAATCCGCCAAGCGAGCCGGCCACGTCGGGCACCGCCACATAAATCAGCACGCCGGCCATTTTGCCACCGGTTGATCCCGAGCAATAGAGCCGTTCCTTGAGAGAGGCTGCCGAATAACCGGCCACGGTTTCCAACTGCCGGATCAGAAGATGGGACAGGGTGTGGAGCAAGAGGAACCTGGCGGATACGATCACCTCGGTTTGAAAATCGAGATTGGCTGCCGCAAATCGCTTCTTGAACTGTTCGGCCCGCCGCTGGACAGCGGCGAGTTTTTCCCATTCGCCGATGATCTGTTCGTCAAGTGTGAAGAAAATACCCTCACCGAACAATTCGATCGCCGGAAGCCATGAACTCTCACCCACGATATCCGGTGGGATAACCCGCTGCCCATCCATCCTTGTGAAGCCCTTCAGGACTTGGATCTCCTTTAGACGTCGAACCGCCACCAACCGGTCGATTGCGACCACGATTTCCGCATGATGGAAACCAGCGGGCAAATTGGCAACCATCTCGCGCCATTCGGTGCTGTGATGATCGGTCACCAAGTCCTCGTCCTCGAGATTGTCAGGGATTGTTGTGGTAAGCGCCGAAAACTCAGAGCGAATGAGATCCGCCACCGTGGGATGCTGCCCATAGAGCGGGTAGCCTTTGGCGATTTCCCTCCATGCCTCCTCTACCTCTTGCATTTTGCATCCGAGGCCTCTTGTAACACGCCGCAGTGCGCCATCGAGCGCCAGTTTCGACTTTGCCCCTCCGATGTCCCTCAACCACTCCGAACTTCCATAGAGACGATCGACCACCGTGTTCCTCCGGATGCGCGATTCCGGGGGAATGACCAGGGCACTGGTCGCGACGGCTCGGTGGATGCGGGTATCACTGACTTCCAGAATCGTTGCCAGCGTGGCTTCCCCAAGTAGCTCGGCATTCTCCGCGACCCAAGGTTGGCTGCGGGTTTCGCCGTAGGGAACCTTCGCATCATGCTCGAATGGGGCGGATGAACCGCACTGGGTGCAAGAAATCCGCCGCGATCCATCTTGGGACTCAGAAAGAACCAGATGGGCTTTCTTCCAGTCGGCACGGCAGTTCCGCTGCTTTGGATTGCTTGTTCCCCGGTGAGCCAGAAAGTGCCACGGGACGTCTGCCAGGTGGCCGTCCGGATGGACCATCACCCATGTCACCTGTTCCAAAGCACGCCTGTCCGGGCACTTGGCACATCTTGGGCGCTCTTCTGATGCATTGTCCCGCCAAGGTTGGTTGAACAAGCAGCCGCAACCTGGACACCGCATCCACGATGGAAATCTCAATGCGGGGATTGCGACCCCGTCCATCGTGCCATCCCCATGACCTCTCGCGACAGGTGGCTTGCGGAGTTCCTGCTCGATCCCCAGTGCGCTGCGCACTCCATCGACGTAACGGATTGCTTGTCCGGCCGGTTTGCTATGCCGATCCGTCCAGTGACGGATGTCCTCGACGACCATCAAATAGCCCGGTGCGCCACCTCCGCGCACGATGGCTCCTACCGAGCAGTGTCGAAGCAGGTGTGACAGTCGCACTGGAATGTACTCGGCGCTCATAGCTGTTTGAGAAGTCCGGTGTCCTCGACGTTTCTCATCGACTGAAGAGTGACCCACAAGCCTGCGACCGCATCCCCGTGATTGAAGAGGAGTCTGTCGGCGTTGTGGATATTGTCCTTTTGTCTGTAGGTCAACATGCGCTTCGCAGCGCCGAGCGCCTTGTCGTTCCATGCCGTGACCAGCGACTCCAAGTGGGCCGAGACTTCCCCAGCACGCTCGCCGCTGGCCAATTCACACCTGCGCCGGAGCGTGTCCACGACATTGCGGATGGCCTCGTCGTTCGCACGGAAGCTTCCTGCCGCGTTGTTTGCCGCCAGCCTCTCCACGGAGTGACGCACGACGATGACCAGCGCGGCGTGAAGAGCCCTCATCCTCGCCTGATAGGTGTAAGGAGTCACGCTGGTCGGCTCGACGAAACGGTAGAATGACTCGTGATAGGCCCTGAAGTTCTCATAGTGTGACAAGCTACGCGCTTGGTCCCGGTAGTAATTCGCGAACACCAGTCCCGGCACTTCCGCGCGACCGACCCTACTGGTGCACTGGATGTATTCACCGGTCGTCAATGGCTGTCCGTTGACAACCATGAGTGCCAGCCGGGCAACATCCAATCCGACGGAGATCATGTTTGTCGCGAGCACGGCATCGATGCAGTCCGGATGATCCCGGCCGTACTCCAGGCGGGCAAACGACACGGCATTCTGGCGCGCATCGGATTTGCTGGTCAGTTGGGCAACGACCGGCTTGCCCCGCTTGATCCGCAGCTCCCGGCGATCTTGGCCCAGAGCATCTGCTCGGGTTTCGAACTCCCCTGCGATCCGGCGGAGCCGCTCGACGACCTCGGTGTCGAAGGAGTTGTGGCTGGTGTCAACACCCTTGAGGCTTCCATGATAGACGACCAAGGTCCACCAACAATCTAACACTTTCGGGCGATCCGTATGCCCTTGATCGAAGACAGCCTCGGGTGCCGCAAGCAACGCCGCAGCCAGCGGCGCCATGCAATGCTGGCGATCCAGCAACGGCGCGAGGTATCCGATGTAGAGCCTTCCGGGTCTTTCCTCAAGCGGGACGGTTCTGGCGAAATATGAGTCATCGCAATCAATGCCTGGTGGAGGAAACACGGCGACTTCCCTGCCATACAGTTTCCGCACTTGTTCCTTGGCCATGCGGATCGTCGCGGTCGAGGCAACGAATTTCGGCCGCACGCCGCGGAGCGTCAGCACGGCGTCCAGCGCCGCTTCATACAGCCCCGCCACGGAGCCAAGAGCGCCTGCGATCAGGTGCAGTTCATCCTGAATGATCAACTCAGGTGGGCGGTTCCCATTTCGGCCGAAGAAAGCACCGGCCCTCTCCTCCCATGCCAGTCGCGCGAACTTGTCGATCGTCGCGATCAACAGGGTCGGCGGGTGTTCGTAAAGCGCATCATCCACCACATTACACGGGATCACCCCGTCGCTCGCGATGTTGAAATCGCATTCCGGATTCTTGCACAGGAAATGGAAGCTTTTGGGAGTGGCGCGGTAATTGCGGTCGGGATGGAACGCATCGTTGCACCACGGGCATTTCCGGATCACCAGTTCGGCTGGTGCCTCGCGGCGAGCGTCGATGGCCTCATTCACGCACTTGGATGCCTCCTCAAACCGGTTGGGGCTCGCCCCGCCGCCGACCCACATCCCCAGCGTAACCGGCTCCTTGCCAAGCCCCGCCGTAGAATCCGTAAGACGGATGAGTTCGAGGGCGCAAATCAACCGGGTGGCGCGTTCGAATTGTTGCGCGGTCAGCAGACGTAAGGTATAGCGCATCAATGCGCTGGTGCCGCCACCTTTGTCCGGGAATCGATGCCGCCGCCACGCGATCAAGAACGCAATCAGGCCCAGATAAGCCTCGGTCTTGCCGCCTCCGGTCGGGAACCAGATGAGATCGACCGTATCTCGGTCAGGACTGTCCTCGTCAACGACAGACTCGATTGTCGTCAGCAAAAAGGCCAACTGGAACGGGCGCCAACGGCATGGTTGGCCTTCCTTGCCACGAACCTTCGACGATTGGCTCATCTGGTCCGCCATCGCCCGATTTGCCAAACCGAACGCCTTGGCGGATAGTGCGTCCCGTCCTAGCAGGTCCACTCCGCGACGCATCCGACTCACTGCCACATCCATCCGTGCCACAATGCGCGACGCTGTCTCCCTGTCGCCCAGGTTCTCGGCCTCGGCCCGTCGTTGCTCGATCCACTCGCCGTAGGCATCCACGAAACAGCAAAGCTTTTGCACCAGTTCCTTGGACTTGCGTCCACCATTGTCGAAGCGGGCCAACATATCGAGGTCCAGCACCTCACCCTCGCGGTCCCGCAGATCGGCCGTGACCATCAGCACCTCCGCCACCGGCAGGAACTCGGTCCGGATCTCCCGGACTCTGCCGCCTTTCTCCTCCCAGTCGACCGCCGCGCCATGGCCCACCACCAGAATCCGGCGTGATCGATACTGAAGTTCGAGTTCCTGTTCCTCCGGGGAGAGCAAGCTTGGATCCGCCCGAGGATACTCGCCCACCTCGCCGGAATGGATCAGGCAGCGCAACGACACCTCGAAGAGGGATTCCGAGTTCTGCGCATCGGCCCATTCCGTTCCGCTGACGTTGTCCAATTCCCTTGCGTTGTAGTAGGAAACGGTGACGATCCAGCCCTCCTCCATGGGACGCCAAACGACATCCACGCCGGCTATCCCATGGAATACCAAGACACGTTGATTGGCCGTCTTCTCCCGAGACGCCGGTTGAGTGAAAACAAGCTGGTCCGCCTCGGTTATCGAGCATTGGAGCGGATGCCTCATCCATTCCTGGCTAATGAATTGTCCCTTTTCGTCGCGCTCTCCGGCGCGCTGGTAGGTAACCGAAGTAACACTCACCTCCAGGCGGATCTTCCGACCATGAATGAAGAAAGAGAAGCCCGCCGCAGACGGCGGGATGTGGCGCTGCCGACGGCGGACCGGGCCCGCGGTGCTCTCATCTGGACCGTCATCCTCCATCGTC
>Ga0118677_10015058_pt1 | contig 10794 bp, 10 predicted proteins | sample AliMusrvi5mmetaG_FD_86154 | JGI IMG/M metagenome (GOLD analysis project Ga0118677, IMG submission 86154)
TCTTCCCCGGCGTGGAGACGCCGCTCAAGGACAAGGGGCCGGAGCAGATCGACTTTGTCGTGATCCGCGAGAATTCCGGCGGCATCTACACCGGCATGGGCGGCGTCACGCGCCTGGGCACCCCGGAGGAGATCGCCACGCAGCTCATGGTCTATGACCGCCGCACGGTTGACCGCTGCCTGCGCTACGCCTTTGCGCTCAAGCGCCGGCGCAACGCCGCCAACCCGAAGTACGCTGCCAAGCCCATCACGCTCGTGCACAAGCGCAACGTGCTGACGCACTGCGGCGACCTCTGGTTCCGCGCCTTCGAAGAGATGGGCGCCCGCGAGTTCCCGGAGCTCTTGCGCGACTACAACCACGTCGACGCGGCCAACATGTGGTTCGTCAAGAACCCCGAGTGGTTTGATGTGGTGGTCACCGAGAACCTCTTCGGCGACATCATCACCGATGTCGGCGCCATGATCCAGGGTGGCCTGGGCGTGGCTGCCGGCGGCAACATCAACCCGACCGGCATCTCGATGTTCGAGCCCATGGGCGGCTCCGCGCCCAAGTATCAGGGGAAGAACGTCATCAACCCGATCGCCGCCATCGGCGCGGGCGGCATGATGCTCGACACGCTCGGCGAACGCGCGGCCGCGGCCGCAGTCGAAAAGGCCATCATGGCTACCACGCCGAAGATGAAGAGCCAGGCTGCCGGCAAGATGGGGCACAGCACGACGCAGGTCGGCGACCTTGTGGCCGGCGCGTTGTAAGGCGGTACGGGACACGAAGAAGAGAAAGCTGGGGAGAAGAACACGAAGGTGAGTCCAGGCGCGCCGGCTGGCGGCGCGTGAAAAAACATTCGTGACCTTCCCCAACCCTTCTCGCCCTTCGTGCCCTCCACCGGCACTTCGCTCCCTTCGTGTCCTTGTGCGCAACGGCTTGGTCGCCGGATTTGATCACGTGACAACCCCTTCCGACACTGCACAAACGGACCCCGCGGCTGCGCCGCGCTGGACGAACCTGACCCTCTTCCTGTCCGGGCTGGTGCTGCTTGGCGTGGCGGGTAGCCTGCTGGACGTCACGTTCAACAACTACCTGAACGACGTCCACCATCTTGACGCCGATAGCCGCGGTATCCTGGAGTTCCCGCGCGAGCTGCCGGGATTTCTCACGGTTTTTCTGATCGCGGGGCTGGCCTTCCTTGCGGAGACACGCATCGCGGCCCTGGCAGGGGCGGCCCTCGGCCTGGGGCTGCTGGGGCTGGCCTGGTGCGGCAGCACCTGGGGATACATGATGGCAGGGCTGCTCCTGCTGAGCACGGGACAGCATCTGATGCTGCCTGTGCAGTCGTCCATCGCCATGGACCTGGCCACCGGCGCAGCCACGCGCGGACAGCGGCTGGGGCAGGTCAACAGCTACACCGCCGCCGCCCGGGTGGTCGGCTACGGGCTGGTCTGGGGGTTGCTGGCCTGGGTCGGCGCGCGCTACAGCCTGGTCTTTGCCGTGGCCGGCCTGCTGGCACTGGCCGGCGCCGCAGTGCTCTTCGGCATGCGCATGCCCAATGCGCACCTGACGCGGCCGCGCCTCGTCTGGAACTGGCGCTACCGCCTCTACTACCTGCTGGCTTTTTTCTTCGGCGCACGCAAGCAGATCTTCCTAACTTTTGGCCCGTGGGTGCTGATCAAGATTTTTCATCAGCCCGCCATGTTCTTTGCCCAGCTGATGATCGTCAGCGCGCTGCTGGCGATCCTTTTCCAGCCAGCGCTGGGACGGGCGATCGATTGCCTGGGCGAGCGGTGCGTGCTCATGACCGACGCCGCAGTGACGCTGCTCGTCTGCCTCGGCTACGCCAGCGCGCACCGGCTGGGGTCCCATGGCGCCGCGCTCGGGCTGCTCTGCATCTGCTTCGTGCTCGACCAACTCTTCATGGGAACCGGCATGGCGCGCGACATTTACCTTTCCAAGATCGCAGCGCGGCGCGAGGACATCGCGCCCACGCTCTCCATGGGCGTCACCATCAACCACGCCGTCTCCATGAGCATCCCCGCGCTGGGCGGCCTGGTCTGGATGCGCTACGGCCACGACAAGGTCTTTTTCGCCGCCGCCGGGCTGGCGCTGGTGATGCTCTTCTTCACCAGCCGCATCCGCGTGCCGGGAAAGCCCGGGCAGTAGCGGGGCGCGGGGGAGGGCCCGAAGGTGCGTCAGGCGCGAAGGCGTGCGGCGCGCGAAAAAACCTTCGTGATCTTCCCGAACCTTCTCCCGCTTCGTGTCCCCGTTTCCCCCATTCCACGCTGGACATTCCCGCGCGTGCCCCGCAAAATCGCGCCATGTACCAGCGGTTTTTCCAACTCCGGGAGCCTCCGTTCCGCATCACGCCTGATCCGCGCTATCTCTATTTCACCCCCGCGCACCGGGCGGCGTTCGAGCACCTGGTGTATGGCATCACCAACCGACGCGGGTTCATGGAGCTGACCGGAGAGGTCGGCTGCGGCAAGACCACCATCTGCCGCGCCGTGCTGGCCAAGCTGGGCGAGCAGACGCACTCGGCCCTGATCCTTAATCCGTGTTTGAGCGGCTCGCAGCTCCTGCGCGCCATCGTGGCGGACTTCGGCCTGATCGCACCGCGCGACCGCCTCGGGCAGCTCGGGGCCCTCAACAACTTCCTGCTCAAGCAGGCCGCCACCGGCGGCAACGTGGTGCTGATCATCGACGAGGCTCAGGATCTCTCCGTCAAGACCATGGAGGAGGTCCGACTGCTCTCCAATTTTGAGACCGCGCAGAACAAGCTGATCCAGATCGTGCTCGCAGGCCAGCCCGAACTCAAGCAGCGACTGGAGTCCCCGGAGCTGCGCCAGCTCCGCCAGCGGATCACCGTGCGCACGCACATTCCGCCGCTGGCGGCCGCCGACGTCGGCCACTACATCGACCACCGCCTGCGCACCGCCGGCGCACCGGAGGACGTGGGGTTCGAGGCTGCCGCGGTCGAGCGCGTCGCCGCCTACTCCGGCGGCGTGCCGCGCATGATCAACGCCGTGTGCGACTATGCCATGCTCGCAGGGTACACGCGGGAAACGCGTACAATCGCCGTTGACTGCGTGGAGCGCGCCATCCGGCAACTGGAGGAAGGCGTATGAGCCTGGTCGAGGACGCGCTTCGCAAGCAGGAGCAGGACGCGGACCGGAAACCATTGCCGGCCGCGTTGGCAACGCTTCTGGCGGCGCCCACCGCGCCCGACCAGCCGATCCCCGCACAACGCATCAACTGGCGGAGACCGCCGCGGCAGAAGCCCCCCTCGCCCGCGCTCCTGTTTCTGGTGACCCTGCCGATCCTTCTGCTCGTGGCCGTGTTTGTCGTGCTGCCGCTCGTTAGCCGGAGCAAGAGCCCGCAGCCGGCCGCGCCAGCCAAACCTGCGCCACTTGCGCCGATAACCGCCTGTCCGCAATCACCGGTGATCGTTGCACCTGTTGCCACATCCACCCCGTTGCCGGTGGTTGCATTGGTCGTCACCCATGTGCCAGACGCAATTTCGAACGCCGTGGCAGTGGCGACCCCTGTCACGCCGAGCGAGCCGTTGCCGGCCGTGGTCTGGCCGGAGATCACCATCAAGGGAATCTTCACCACCGGCGGACGAACGCTCGTCACGCTCGGCACCGGCATCACGCTGGAGTCCGGCCTCACGGCGCCCGGTGGCCTGCGCCTGCTGGAAGCCGCGCCCACGATGTTGCGCTTCTCCTTCCAGGGCGAGACCCGCATCTACCGCCGTTCCGGCCGCGCGTTCCTCGCCGGCACCAACGAGGTGGCTGCGCCGTGACCGGCCGTTCAAGCTACAGCGGAATCAGCATGAAACCGAGAGACATCTTTCTGGCCAAGGTACAACGGGCGGCGGCGCCGCGCACGTGCGTGGGCAGCGCCACGTCTGTGGTGACAACGGACCTGATGGACCACCTGGATATCGGTTTTCCGGAGGCGCACACCAACCCGGAACCAATGGCCGCCCTGGCCGCTGCCGGCCACACGGTGCTCGGCTTTGACAACGTCATGCCGCTATTCAGCGTCTGGCACGAATCCGCCGCGCTCGGCTGCCGGGTGGACTGGGGCGACCGGCGCCGCATGCCTGATGGGCACCCTGCCTGCAGTTCCATCGACGATTCGTTCCGCGTGCCGCCGGATTTTCTCCGCCAACCCGGCTGCGCAGTGCCGCTTCGCGCGCTGGCGATCCTCCGCCAGGAGGTCGGCCCGGAGGCCGCAGTGGTCGGCAAGGTGTTCGGCCCGTGGACGCTCGGCTACCACGTGTTCGGCGTGCAGGAGTTCCTGATGGCCACGCTCCTCCAGCCCGACCGGGTGCGCCAGATCCTGCGCCAGTTCGTGGAGGTGACGGTCGCATTCGCCCACGCGCAGATCGAGCACGGCGCCGACGCCCTGACTCTGGCCGACCACTGCACGCGCGACCTCTGCGCGCCAGAGAGCTACCGCGACTTCCTGGCCGGGATCCACCGGGAACTGCACGAGCGCATCCCCTGCCCGCTGCTGCTGCACATCTGCGGCGACACGGCCGACCGCCTGCCGTACATCCGGGAGACCGGCATCGAATGCTTCCACTTCGACTCCAAGGTACCGGCCTCCATTGCCCGGCAACTGGCGGGCACGAAGCTGGCGCTGATGGGGGGAACCGGCAACCTTGCCGTGATCCGCAACGGCAACGAGGATGCCATTGCGCGGGACGTCGCAGAGAAGCTGCGCGCCGGGATCGACATCCTCGGCCCGGAATGCGCCGTGCCGCTCGATGCGCCGTATGCGAACCTCGTCGCGTTCACCCGGATCGCCAGGCACGCACGCGCCGGCATCTGATCCGCGCGTCCCGAACCGCAGGCTTGCCCTGTGCGCCGGATGCCGTTATGTTGCCGCCATCATGAAGTGGCAGGTGCTCTATCTGCGGCCGCGCCTGGAGAAAAAGGCGGCGGAGCTTTGCCGCGCCAATGGAATTCCGCACTACCTGCCAATCCGGAAGCAGACCCGCACCTACCAGCGCCGGAAGGTTACGTCCGAGCTGCCGGTATTTCCCGGTTACCTCTTCGCGGCGCTCGATGCGCCCGGCAAGCTCGCGCTGCAGAAGAGCAACCATGTCCTGCGCTTTCTCGAGCCTGCCCGGCCGTACCGGATGCTGCGCCAGCTGGTCCAGATCCGGCGTGCGCTGCGAATCGACCCGGAACTGCGACCGTCGCCGCACACGCTGGCGGCCGGCATGCGCGTGCGCATTGTCTCCGGTCCGCTTCAGGGCGTCGAGGGCATCGTGGCCCGCCTGTCCTCCACCATGCGCGTATTTCTGACCATCGACCTGATCGGCCAGGGGCTGGTCGTGCAGGCCAGCCGCAATCAGGTCGAGCCACTGGGTTGACCTCCGCCCCGCCGGCCGCTATTCTGCTTCCTACGCGTCACGTACTCTGGAGCCGAGTTTCGCGCCGGTGACGCCACGAGGAGGACCCGAACATGGAACCCCTGCTGCAACTGCTGCGCGTCAACGCGCGTGAAACCGACGTTTCGCTCGCCCGCATGCTGAACACGACCCCTGCTGCCGTGCAGGAGCGGATCGCCGCCTACGAGCGCCAGGGGGTGATTCGCGGCTACCGCGCCGTGGTGAACGAGGACCGCGCCGGCGACAGCGGCGTGCGCGCCGCAATCGAGCTGCGCATCCGCCCGGAGCGTACCGGCGGCTTTGATCGCATTGCGCAGCGCATTGGCCAGTTCCCGCAGGTGGAGGCGCTGTACCTCATGTCCGGCGGCTTCGACCTGCTGCTGTTCGTGCACGGACGCAACCTGCAGGAGGTCGCCAGCTTCGTCAGCGCGGAGCTCGCCCCCCTCGACGGCGTCCTGGCCACCTCCACCCACTTCATGCTCAAGACCTACAAGGACCAGGGTCTGCTGATGGAGACCACCCAACATGACGACCGCCTCCAAGTCGCCCCGTAGTTTCGTCTCGCCTGCGCTGCAGAGCATCCCGCGGTCCGGCATTCGCGATTTCTTTGACATCGTCGCCAACCGCAAGGACATCATCAGCCTCGGCATCGGCGAGCCCGACTTTGTCACGCCCTGGCACATTCGCGAAGCAGCCATCCGGGCGATCGAGCACGGCGCCACCCGCTACACGGCCAACCTGGGGATCCCCGAACTGCGGCAGGCGATCGCCCGATACGTTGCGACGGCGTTTCATGCCCAGTACGACGCCCTGACGGAAGTCCTGGTCTCTGTCGGGGTGAGCGAAGCGCTGGATCTCGCCATCCGCGCCGTAGTCGAGCCCGGCGACGAGGTCCTCTACCACGAACCCTGCTTCGTGGCCTATGCCCCGCTCATCCGCATGGCGCACGCCGTTCCCGTGCCGGTCGAAACCCGCGCGACCGACGGCTTCCGCCTGCGCGTCGAGGCACTCGAGGCCCGGGTCACGCCGCGCAGCCGCGTGCTGCTGCTGAATTTCCCGACCAATCCCACGGGCGCCGCACTGCGGCGTGCCGACGTGGAGTCGCTGGCCACGTTTGCCATCCGGCACGACCTGCTGGTCATCTCGGACGAGGTCTATTCCGAGCTCACCTACGACGGCGAGCGTGTCTCCCTGGCCGAGATTCCCGGCATGAAGGAGCGCCTCGTCTTCCTGCACGGCTTTTCCAAGGCCTGGGCCATGACCGGATTCCGACTCGGCTTTGCCTGCGCGCCGGCGGACCTGATCGAAGCCATGATGAAGATCCACCAGTACTGCATGATGAGCGCCCCGACCATCAGCCAGCTGGCCGCAATCGAAGCCCTGCGCCACGGCGCGTCGGACACCGTGGAGATGCGCGAATCCTACCGCCAGCGGCGCAACTTCATCTGCGGCGCGCTGAACGACATGGGCCTCGCCTGCCATGTGCCGGAAGGCGCGTTCTACGTCTTCCCCTCCATCCAGTCGACCGGACTGAAGTCCATGGACTTTGCCATGCGCCTGATCAACGAGGAGAGCGTGGCCTGCGTCCCGGGCACCGCCTTCGGCGCCTGCGGCGAAGGGTTCCTGCGCTGCTGCTACGCGACGCACATCGACCAGATCAAGGAAGCCATGCTGCGCATGGAGCGGTTCGTGAAGAAGATCCGAAAGTAGCGAACGCGCAAAAACGGCGACTGTTCATCGGGAACTCAGGAAGATGCGGGCCGTTGGATTCGTCCAACCGGCCTTTTCTGTTTCCGGAGCTCCGAATGACCCTTGAAACGACACGCGCCCCGGCAGGAATTCCGCCGGGGCGCGCAGGATCCATTCCGGGTCGGCCGGTTACAGCTTGGGCAGCCCCTCGATGCTCTTCAAGGAGGCGGCCAGATCGCTATCCGGCAGGCTGTAGTCGGAGAGTTTGCCGTCGAAGTACGCCTGGTAGCCGCTGAGGTCCATGAGACCGTGGCCGGACCAGTTCATCACGATGACCTTCGCCTTGCCCTCTTCCTTAGCACGCCTAGCCTCGCGGATCGTCTGCGCGATGGCGTGCGCCGTCTCCGGCGCCGGGATGAACCCCTCGGTCTGCGCGAAGAGCACGGCGGCCTGGTAGCATTCGAGCTGTGGAATGGCCACGGCCTCCAGCAACCCCTCGCGCACGGCGTGGCTGACCATCGGCGCCATGCCGTGGTAGCGCAAGCCGCCGGCATGAATCGGCTGCGGCACAAAGGTGTGGCCGAGCGTGTGCATGGGCAGCAGTGGAGTCATCATGGCCACGTCGCCCGAGTCGTAAGCGTAGGTGCCGCGCGTGATCGACGGGCAGGCCTCCGGCTCGACCGCCACGAGGCGAACATTCTTGCCGTGGATCTTGTCACAGGCGAACGGGAACGTCATGCCCGCCAGGTTCGAGCCACCGCCCGCGCAGCCGATGACCACATCCGGGTAGAGGCCGAGCTTTTCGAACTGCTTCTTGGTCTCCAGTCCGATGATCGTCTGGTGGAGCATGACGTGGTTCAGCACGCTGCCGAGGCTGTAGCGGGTGTCCTTGGACGTCACCGCCGCCTCGATGGCCTCGCTGATGGCGATCGCCAGGCTGCCGGGCGTATCAGGCATCTGGGCAAGGATCGCACGGCCGGCGCGCGTCTCCGTGCTGGGGCTGGCCACACAGTCCGCGCCCCAGGTGCGCATCATGATCTTGCGGAACGGCTTCTGGTCAAAGCTGATCCGCACCATGAACACCTTGCACTCCAGACCCATGAGCTTGCAGCTCATGGCCATGGCGCTTCCCCACTGGCCGGCGCCGGTCTCGGTGGTCATGCGCTTGATGCCGAAGGCCTTGTTGTAATAGGCCTGCGCAATGGCGGTGTTGGGCTTGTGGCTGCCGGCCGGCGAAACGCCCTCGTTCTTGTAGAAGATTTTGGCCGACGTGCCGAGCGCGCGCTCCAGCCGCACCGCGCGCTGCAGAGGCGAGGGGCGCCAGATGCGCAGCACCTCGAGAATCGGCTCGGGGATGTCAATCCAGCGCTGCGTGCTGACCTCCTGCTCGATCAGGTTCATCGGGAAGACCGGCGTCAGCATATCCGGCGTCACCGGCTTGCCGTCCGGACCGACCGGCGGCGGCGCCGGACGCCGGAAATCGGCGTTCAGGTTGTACCACTGCCGCGGGATTTCCTTCTCGTCCAGAACCACGCGCACTGCATCGCTCATGGGCATCTCCTCGCAACAAACGTTTCTACAAAACGGAACGTTGGCAAGGTAAACAAACCCACTCGGGGTGTCAACCGGAAAGAGGCCGTAGTCAGCAGCTGATCTGTCCGCTCCGAGCACCAAGCGCAATGGCCGCCCACGCCGGGCGACACATCGGCCCACAGGAAGACGCAACACGCGCTTGTCTCCATCCGGCCCGACGGCTACCATGCCGGTGGCGATCAGAAACAGGAGACCGGCGCATGAGTATCGACCGCGTGAACCTGATGCTGCTCAATATGTCCTTCGGCACGCTGCCGCCGCCGTTTGTGGAAGCGCGGCCGACCTGCGGATTGATCCTCGGCTCCGGCTGGAGTCAGGCGCTGCCGGACGCTGTCGTTGGCACGCGCGTCGGCTACGACCGCATCATCGGACTGGGGCCCGGCACCGTGCCAGGCCATGCCGGCGAGCTGCGGCTGGTGCGCTGGCATGGGGTGACGGCCGTCGCCTTCTGCGGCCGCCGCCACTGGTACGAGGGCGAAGGCTGGACCCCTGTGGCGCTGCCAGTGGAACTGATGCGGCGGCTGGGCGTGCGCGACGTGCTGCTGACCAACGCCGCCGGCGGCATTCACCCGGATTTGCGCCCCGGCAGCTTCCTGTCGATCCGAGACCACATCAATCTCTCCGGGCTCAACCCGCTGCAAGGACCGCCTGTCTCCGGCTGGGGACCGCGCTTCCCGGACCAGTCCCGCGTCTACCACCCGGAACTGCGCCGCCTGCTGCAGGACGCCGCCCGGAACGCCGGCGTGGCACTCGCCGAAGGCGTCTACGCATTCACCGCCGGGCCGGCCTACGAAACGCCGGCCGAGATCCGCGGATATGCAGCTCTGGGCGCCGACGCAGTCGGCATGTCCACTGTCCCCGAAGCCATGATCGCCAATGCCGCCGGCCTGCGCGTGGCTGCCGTGAGCTGCATTTCGAACGCTGCCGCCGGAGCCGGCTCGCCACCGTTGGATCATGCCGAAGTCCTGGCCGAAACCCAGCGCGTCACGCCTCAAATGACAGCTCTGCTCGAGGGATTCATGCGGAAGCTGGCAACGGAAAAGCCCACCAGCCCCGATGCGTGAGGCCATAGACGCACAACCGCTGCGCTAATCTTGACAATTTAAGTGTCGCGCCAATACATTGTCGTCATTGTCGGGTGCTGGTTTCCTCTTGGATTCGCGCCACAAAACCTGGAGCGTCAACCGTGAAATTCGTTCAATCGATACGCCTGCTGATCCTGTTGACACTGCTTTCCGCGCCATTTCTGGCGGGCGCAGAGGAACCCAAGACGGCGTTAAGCCTGTCCGCGCGAACCACGAAAACTGATTCCGCCAAAGGACACTACGATTGCCAGGCCCACCAGACCACACGGCAAGCAACGACCATCGAGATCGCCCTCATGAACCTGTCGAAGGCGAATACCCTGGCGAACGTGGAATGGTTTTTCGTGGGCATTCGAACCGACACCAACGACAAGGTGTCGTTCAGCCGCGGCACGAACTCCTTATCGCTGAAGTCCGGCGCCACCCAAGCTTTCGAAGCCAAATCAGGAATGCTGTACCTGCACGACGCCCGCTGCATGCGTTTCCGCCAGACCGACGCAACGATGCTCGGGTACATCGTCCGCGCAACGACACCGGACGGCACCGTAAAATATTTTGCCAACCCGGCTCCGCTCACGGACTGCATTGCGTCGGAAGCCGCCTTCAAGAAGTTTTTGAAAGACAGCGCCGACTGGGAGAAGGAACGCAGCACCACAATCCACATCATGCAAACCGTGTCCACGCCGCTTCCTTGAACGGCGGCACGACCATCAGACCTTTTCCGTGCGCAGCGCAGGGTCGAGCAGGTCGCGCAGCGCGTCGGCCAGGTGGTTGAAGCTCAGCACCAGCGCAAAGATCGCCAGCGAGACAAAGGTCATCTCCCACCACACGCCCTGCCAGAGCCGCACACGCGCTTCGTTGATCATCACGCCCCATGATGGCTCGCCCTGCACGCCGATCCCCAGGAAGCTGACGAAGACCTCCGTGGCCACGGCAGCGGGGAAACGGATCGAGAAGGCGATGAGCACGATGTGCATCACGTTCGGCAGGATATGACGGAACAGGATGCGCGCCGAACCAAACCCCAGCACC
>Ga0118677_10015061_pt1 | contig 10793 bp, 8 predicted proteins | sample AliMusrvi5mmetaG_FD_86154 | JGI IMG/M metagenome (GOLD analysis project Ga0118677, IMG submission 86154)
GGTCGTAATAGTTCTTGGACGCTAATTTATTAGAACTCATATTCTAATTATATAACTCTGATCCCAATTTGACAACAAATTCTGCTTCTTGTACCTCGTGACTGTCTATTCGCTGAAAACAAAATGACTTTTCTCAATTATAGGCCAACAGAGTGTAGACATTTTCAGAAAGGTCCAGCAGTTCCAAAATACGAATTGGAACGACCGTCAAAGCGGGAAGGTGACGAATGTTTTGGCCGGGCAACTGGACAATGATCAGAGTAATGTTGTCAATTCCCATAAATACCCCACCCTGGAGGAGTCGGGATAAACAATTGAACCGTTTCGCTCTGAGTACGCAATATGCCATGACCTGTGCCCAGTTCAGGAAGAAGTTTAGTGATGGAAGGCGATAATTCAAAAACTTCAGATACCATCTTAACCACTTGTTCCTTTTGATTCATAATAAATATGTTGCCGACCACGCCCAAAATAGTTCTTCCTAATGGACTTGATAAAAATTCTGCAACTTGTTGGGTGGCTAGCCATAATAAGGCGCCACGTTTGCGGAAGCGACGTGCAAAACGATCGATCCAGGCAGCTGCATTTGGATGAGATAACAAAGCGTGAGCTTCATCAATCATTACAAATATACGACCTGTGGGATTAACTGAATGCCGGCGTAGGACCTCCCCCCAAATAAGTCCCATCACCTGCCAAATATATACATCCATATTTGAAGAACTTTCACCAGAATACAAATCTTTCATCCCAAAAACGACTAAACGTTCTTTTGATATGTCAAAAGTAGTAGCACTATTGAAATTGGATTTGTAGACGCCTGTTGCATAAGGCATCAACATTTGGGCAATAGATTTCGCAGAATCCGAACCAATATGTTCCAGTAATTTGACAATATCTACCAATCTTGGTGCTGCATCATGGGACCATTCTTTATCAGTAGGGTTTCCTTCCTCATCGATAAACCCTCGATCGATCATGGCCAATCTATAAGCATTTTCAAGATCATTCCACTCAGCACCAGGTTTTATCTGAGTTCCTTTAACGGACTCAACAAATGCAATTAAATGTTCGACACCGGATCTCAATCGTTCTTCTGCATCGGTTTCCGGTGGAATATCTAATACGTTGATTTTTTCAGAAGATCTCCCCCCAATATTGATGTATCTACCACCATATAATTTGGTAAACACCTCCATTTCACCTTCCAGATCGATTGCAAACACGGTGTTATTGAGGTCCTGAAGGACTGCAGTGGCTGCGCATCTAAGGGTGACGCTTTTGCCGGCACCAGGTCGTCCAATCGTCAAAACACTGGGCGTTTTCTCAAACCTTTGTCCAAAAAAATCAATCCTAACTGGTAGAAATGTGTCTTCATCGACCCCTACATAAATACCGTTGTCATCCCACACTTTACGTCTGGGCGGCCAAAAGAAAGTATAAATAGAGTCGAAACTCATATTTCTTGGTTTCTGGTCAACTTCGATATTACTAATAGGAATGACCGAACGCCATAGATGACTCTGATTCCAGTTGAACTTTGTATAACGAACACCTAATGTTTCCAACATACTCTCTAAATCAACACACCGGGAATTGAGTTCATCAATGCTGTTTGCAGTTCGGAATACAAAAAACTTCATGTAAATTGGGACAACATTGTTGATCTGGAGATCAGCACGTGCATTTTCAATGGTTCTCCATTCGGTTACATCTCTAGGATTGGATATCCGTCCCATCATTTTCCGAGACTCGATTCCTCCTTGTACCTGGGTCAATCGTTGGTCAAGAGAACCGATGATATTCTCCGGAGCAACAAAATCCAAATACATAGCACCAAACCACCCCCCTAGTAGTTTGGAAAGACGGTAGATATAAACATCCTGACCAGGTCGAAAATCATAAAGACAATAACCGCGGATATATACATCATCTACAACGACACAATCATTATTAATGATGATGTTATCAGGAGCAAGCCGATCTCGTATATCGTCGAAAGAAATATCATCAGGAAACTCTTCCAACTTCGGCGCAGATTTAAATGTGCTTTTCTCCCCTCTGGCCATAGTGACAATTGCATCTTCTGCTGAAGTTGCCTTATTACCAAAAGAATATGGGTGTAGTGATCTCCAAACGACCTGGCACATTTCCTGTGGGGTTAATATCCGAATAGGAAGACCCGATCCGGAAAATGCGTGTTTTACAGTGTCCACCTGTTTGGATAAGACCTCAAATGCTACTTTGGCTTTCGCTTTCATCCTTTGAAGCGTAATATCATCAATAAAAACCGAATTACTATCCGTTATTCCTAAATTTCTGATATTTGTAGGGCCATTTGAGATTGGATGCCAGGCCAGGGTTATGATCATCCTCCAGGTAAGAGGATGAAACTTATCATATACATCCTGGGCAATGTAAGAACCCATTTGGTCACTCGAAAAAGCCAGGGACTTACAAGCGTTAACTTCTCTTTCACCTAAAGTTTCGTCAAGGCTTTTTTCTCGCCAAAAGGACATTTTCTCCAACCAATAACTTAAATCTTTGTGCGGATCAGCAGGTTCCATAATGACGCTGATTTGCATAGTTGTATTGGGTGGAACCTTGGATAAAGCACTCTTATATTTATCCATCCAGTATGAAAATGATGAATTGGAGGCGCCTGTATCCAGTGGAGGAATCTCCATCATGACCACAAAAGAACCATCAGTGGTCATCAAAAAGGGTGGAACGATGGCAGCCACGGGGACGAAATCAATCGTATCTGCACTGGGAATCCCAGGATCTTTCATTGACCCTGGGATTTTACGCCTGACCTTTCCCTTGGTGTCTTCTACTTCTTCAACCGGTTGTTTGTTTTTCTTTCCGAATAAATTATTAAAAAAATTCAAAATACCCTCCCATTTTTATGGGTGAAAATAGTTGATGAGGTCGTTAATTTGATTGGCGCCCCCTAACCACAACCAGACGACTAATGTGATAAGGAAAGATGTTGAGAAGATGGAAAAGAAAAATGAAAGACCCAATGGAAATGGTTCATATGTCAACAAGGGTTTACGGTAATTTACTGGCTGTCCACCTTCCTGATTATTGCTCTCAGAAGAAGATACATTTTGTCTTTTCCGTTGATAACTTTGTCCTGACCCGGACTGATTATATTGATTGAATCCGGTGCCGGCAGATCCCCTTCGATAATAGCGTGGTCTGTAAGCAAAACGTACAAAATCGAGAATAAAAAGCTCAACCGGCTTACCAGTTCTTGGATCTCTTCCAAGAGCGATGCCAAAGCCAAGTAAAACAATGAGGATGCCAACAAATAAGCGGATGTAAAAAGGCCCAGGGATTAAGAATATGATTACAAGACCCAAGACAAGACAAACCGATATGATCAAAACTTCTCGAAAATCAATACCAAAAACAGTTTTTGGTCTATTAATTGGTGGTGGTACTGGCATAGCGGCCTCTCTGTCCTGGAGCTACAAAACTAACTATTGGTTGTTCCACATACCGTTGGCATCATTATATTTCTGGTCAAAACTTACCTGGTTGCCATTATAACCGTAAGCAGGATTATTGAAGAATTCGTCTTTTCCTAATTCATTCACTTTCTGGTCCATCCATTGTGTTACACCAGAAGAACTCAACATCTCAGTATACAATTGTTGGTGAGTCGAACCGCCTCTCTGTTCACCGTAATTAAGCACATTAGAAAGATCACGAACTGTATCAGGACTGAAATTATTCCCAAATTGTCTGCTGGTTTCAGCTGCCATATACATAGCAGCTCCAACATTGGACGGAGAAGGACCAACTTGATTAGAACCAGGTACCACTTCACCATTAAAAATAGGCGGCATAGCCCCATAACCACCGCCAGTAGTTAATGCCGTGGCAACAGATCCCATTGCAAATTGGGTTAATTTTTCGTCATTATTGAATGAGAATCCCATGCCACGGCCGATTTCTGTAGGTGAAAAACCAGACTGTCTGAATACGTTTGCAACATTATCGAGCGACCCTTCGACGTTTTGTTGGAAGGATGATGGTGAAATACCATTCATTCCCATCCTTCTCATTTGATCCTGGCCCAAAATTGAGCCAGGTTGACCATCTTTTCCAAATAAAGCATCCTGTACACCCCCCCGACCTCCTGGAAGCGTAGACCAATAATCACCTATACCCTGTCCAGGATCCCCACCAGGAGTACTTTGTGATGCTGCAGACGCATCTCCGGACATGGATGGTGTTGAAGAGGTCCCGCTCGGAGTGCTTGAAGTTGATGTTGAATTTCCCAAACCTGAGTTTGAGGAAGATTGTGAGGTGGACTGTTTAGAACCACCTTTGTTACCACCCAGCGCAGATAAACCACCACCATTATTAAAATCGCTTACAGCAGATGCAGCTCTCAATCCCTGACCGGCGCCAGATACACCTGGTATACCTGAACTGGCCATAATTGATCCTAATCTACCAGCCAGCTCGCCCCCCCGACCGGACCCAGCAGAACTCATCCCATCACCCGCACCCCCAGAACTTCCAAAATTAGAGAATGGGTTTTGTGAGGAAGCATTACTACCCATACCATTGGGAGATGAAGGATTTGAAGGTGGAGTATTCGATGAACCTACATCAGGATCTGATGTGCCTCCTCCTCCGCCACCTCCCAGAGCCGCCATTCCTCCTGCAAAACCACCAATTGCCATTGCCCCATTTAACATTCCCCCCATGGTTCCCATCACACTTGACCCAACCTCTATTGCAGAACCATATACAAGTTTACCCACACCCATATTGATGGTTATTAAAATTGAAGCCATTGCAAACATCATAATCGTGTTTGGAATAAATGAGAAAAAATTAGAAAATGAAAAACCACCTGCAAATGGGACGGCATTAGTTTGAAACTTAAAAATGAGTCCAATAAGAAGGGCATTAATTGGACCTAAGAGAAACGCAAATGTGATCAGTTTTATCCAGGTAGATTTTAACCAACTCAAGGGGGCAAAAGAGGATAAGACAAGGATAATAGGAGCCAAAACGATGGCCAAAAAGACAAGAGCGGTTCGTGATGCTGAAGCAAGAATGACAGAAACAAATAACATAACCATTAAAAAAAGTAAAAATAAAACACAAAACAAAAGCGGAGCCAATGTACCAAGGGGTAAAAGGAGGATTGCAGCCACAATTGTAAAGGACATACCATTTTGTATAAATAGAGTTCCAATAAAATGGGCTGGTGTAAAAATGTCAGCAACCGTGCTTGCCCCCAATGAACCATATATTGCTGCACCTATTGCATCAGATAAAGTCAGTACTTTACCCAACCAAAATTGAGAAGTACCAGCTAAGGCAATTGAAACAGTCCAATTAATAATCACGCCACGAACATCCTCATATCCTCTCACAGCTATTGCGCCATGAGTCATCGCCACCGCAATAATCAACAAGAGTGAGAGGCCGGCTAAGAGAGCTGCAATGGATGCTGAAGTGGTCCATGCTTGATCTCTTATTTGAGATAAACTATCACCATTGCTCCAATCAAAGACAATGTGATAAACGGATTGAAAAAAATAAGCCAATCCTCCCCCGCCTTCAACTGACATTGTCAGTAATGCTTTAATAAGTGTATTGGCCATGTTGTTATCGTTATATTTCATTATATTGATATGAGTGATCGTCCCGGTAATAACTGTGGTTGTGGTTGTACCTGTTGAAGGGCTGACACAGGCGCCGGGTTGAGTGCAATCAGCACCACCAATCCCTTTCATCCCATTATCCTGGGTATTGTTATTTGCTCCTGACGTGGGTTGCACTACAGGTGTGGCAGTAGGCACAACCGGTTGGTCAGGGGGAATTGTTTGAGGGTCACTTTTAGCATATACAGGGATTGTTAGCCCCAAAAAAATTATTGCAATAAATAAGAAGATAAATACAAATGATAATTTATTTTTCATTATTACCCTCATTGATATCGTTCAATGATATTCTTTGCAAAACCACTTACATCAGGATTGTTTGAAGAAGATAAACCATTTGCTGATTCAACCATCCAACCATTAATATTGTTGTGATTACTGGACATGATGCCCGTATAGGTCTCACCATTCATTCTTCTGGCGTAGACCATCATAGAAGCATCTTTTACCAATTCAGGTGATACTTTTAGAGCCGATTCTCTTGTTAGCATTTGAGTGGCAATGGCAAGGTCTTTGGGATGCATGTTATTACTATCTGGAGGATATTGGGTCATAAATCCCACACGTGGCAAATTATTTCTCAGGCTCATAAAGGATTTACCAGGTGGTGTGCCGTAAGTCTTTTGTAAGGCATAAGAGGATTGGAATCGAGAACCCGTGATGCTTAATCCCTCGTTATTGAGCATACCTGATTTGGGAAAGTTGAAACCATCTTTTAGAATTTCACCATAACCAAAACCGAATTCTGTCTGACCAACCTGCATAATCATTTGTGCCTGGTCTAAATTTTCCATCATCAAACCACTGCGATCGTCAGGATATCTGCTTGCAAACCCACTTATAGTCGAATCTGCAATGTCTGAACCAGGCATCTCTGCAGGATTTAAAAATTGTTTTCCAAAATGAGCCTGCCAGCTCCCTATCAAATCTTTCCCCATTTCCAGGCGTTTGTCACCAAACTGGCCAAAGGTATTACCAACCTGAATCCCATTGCCTATTGCTCTTACTCTTGGGTTATCGCTTTGTTTCATCACACTACCCAATAAATTAGCGGCATTGCGTAATTCTTGTGAGCTTTTATAGGCATCAAATAAGCCTTTTGCCTGAGCTATCGTGCCTGCGCTTAATGTGCCGGCTGTCTCGGAAGCACCAGCTGCTTCAGTTGTTCCAACGACTGCTGCCTCAGCACCCATTGAAGCCCCATAGGTTAATACCGCAACCACTACCAGTGCTAAAGCATTCAGTGTATCCTGGGTTGCGCCCCATGCAGCCTTTCCAATATCATATAAGCTTTCAAATACGCGGTCACCATATGCTTTATCAATACCAATTAGAATTGAAACGATTCCGAGACATAAAGCAACCGCAATGAATTTATGGTAAAAATCCGGAGCTGTTAATACAGCAAGTTGTATCTTTACCAAAGCGGATAGCATAAAAGCGTTTATTGGTAAAAGTAACAATGCTATAACAAGCCCTTGCAACCAAAAGATTCGCAGAAACCGTAATGGACCAAAATTGGATAAAACACATGTGGGCAGGGTCAAGAAGATCATGATAAAGAGAATGGCCTCTCGCGCTACAATCGCAGTTAGGATAGATATACCCACTACACAAAGCAAGATGATCATCACGATCAGGAAAGCTAGATTGACTACTGAGACCGCCCCACTTAGAACAGTCTTTTGGAATAAATCTGGACTGAGTACTGCATTGTTGAAAATATCATATGCCATTGAATCAAAAATGGCCTTTGCAATATTATCTGTAAGAAGAGTGACCTTTCCCAACCACCAAAAGCTGCTTGCCCCGACACCAATACATACGAGCCAATTTATCATAGCTTCTCTGGCCGAGGAAAAACCTAATGGTGAATCACCGTGCATGGTTGTTAGGATCGAAAGTAAAAGGGTCAATGGCAATAATAAACCACCAATCCCAGCCCCAATATACCAAACGGTATCTCTGAGACTGGTGAATGAATTTTCATCCTTTTGAGCAGGTGCAGTATCTCTTGGTAATACCTGATTCCAATATGTTTTTACGAGTTTTGTAAATAATTCGTACAACATGTTGTAGCCGGCTGATAGATTCGTGTTCAAATAATTAATAAGCGAATCTCTTGCTGTGGGATTGTTGAAAATTGTTTTATAGACATAAACATGTTTAACCAGATTTATGGTTTTGCCCCCAGTTGTTGTTCCACTCGCACAGGCACCAGGTTGTGTACAATCTTCTCCACCAATACCACTCAAATCATTTGTTTTAGAACTGGATGTATCAATAACAATTGATGTAGGAGTTGAGATGGGAGTCGCAGTAACCATAATTGGCTGATCCGGAACAAGCGTAGCATTATCTTTTAAGTAGGATTTGGTTGTGTCTGCAGGAATAATCGCCGCCGCCTGACTAACGACGGCAGCGATTATTACCAAAACGATTTGAGCAGTGAGCAACCAGTATTTTTTCATAATAAGATACGGAAATCATTCAGATATTGAGAATTTATCCACCACCAGGAACAGTGAAATCGTTGTATTTAGTATCAACCCCATTACTAGCTGTAGTGATAACCCATTTGGCCACTTCAAAAATACTGACCATGACAACGAATAGAATGACCCCTAAAACAATGTTCATTATCTCTGCACTCACCATATGTGAGATGCCGGCTCCCTGGGCAAATTGGGCAACCACACCGGATTTAACCATCATAAGAACGAACCCGGCAGTTCCCAGGAAAATAAGGAAATGGATAATCGCGCTGGTCATTGTTCTGATCGCATCTTCCATCTTTGGGAAAGGATTATCAAACGTTGATGCAAATACGGGCGTTGTGATCTGAAGGATCAAGACTAAAACGATTATGATGTTCAAAATGAGCCTTAATGTTTTTACGTCAGGTGATTGATCTATCAGATAACTACATACTTTTTTTATTTTTTTCATATTGAACTCCGTGAATTATTATTTGTTGGTTTTATAAGATGATAACGAAATATCATCAGAAAGGGAAATATAATGTTCGTTTCAGCTTCGTTATAGCATCGTTACATTGGATAATGTGCCAGGAAGCATAAGATGTCCGCTTCGGACACTTTATGCTTTATTTATTCCCAAAAGCAAAACAGGATATATGGCATATGTAGACCAAACGGCTAAATATAAAATTCTAAGCACCATATATGGTAATAATATTCTGACTTCGAATCAGTAAATCAAACACAATTATAACACAGAAAATTATTAAAAATACCCCCATATGTAGGGGGTATTTCGTTTACTATACCCATATATGCCGGACTTTTTGTGATGGTGTCAAAATGTCAAAAGTTTTGCGGGGGTATTTCGTGCTTATTCTCACGGTTTTTTGATCATTTTGTCCATCTCGGAAACAGCCCTTGCCTTGTTTTCATCATTTGTGCTGTGGACATAATGAGTCATCATAAATGCCTCAGAGGTGTGTCCGCTGACCTTTATAACGTCAGCAACAGGGATATTAAGATCATTAACCATGTAGGAAATAGCCGTGTGTCTCAAGTCGTGAAAACGAATATTTGTCACTTCAGCTTTTTTGATATATGACTTAAACTCCCTGATCATATTCGTCTGAAAAACTGGTGTGTATTCTGAAGAAGTGAATATCAAGGTATTAACTTTCTTTTTATTTTTTACAAGTTGCTGGTGAATCTTATAAAACTCTTTGAGTTGAATCATATAAGAATCAGGAAGAATAAGATATCTTTCCCCATTTTTTGACTTCGTGTGATCCGTTATTTGCAACCCTTTACCTTTAATATATTGCAACTGTTGATCTATGTGAATTGTGTTTTTGTCAAAATCAACCTTGCTCCATTCAAGTCCTAAAGCCTCAGCTTGACGAATTCCTGTGATGATTACCAATAAAAACATTAAATAATAATTGCTGTCAACAGATGCATTAAGAAACTTTTCAATCTCCTCAATGCTCCACACTGTGCTTTTTTTTGTCGAATTGTCGAATTCGGGTTTTTTAACAGCATCGTCTGACATAGGGTTATAGGAAATGATCCGCAAACGACGAGCATAAATCATGATCATATTCATTACAACCCAAATGAGTTGAATTGCGCGGTCACCCGTCTGAGGTGTCTTTCTTGTCGAGTTTATATTCTTTGCATTTTTTATACTTATATCAGTTTTGATCTGATTACGAGCATCGTTCAAAACCTTTTGAATATGAATTGTTCCAATGTCAGAAACTCTCCTACCACGCAACTTTGGCAGGAGATATGTGTCGAGAATATATTCATATGATTCAACTGTTCTTTCAGCGCACTCCCCTTTTTTGTTGTTGATCCAGAGAGAAGCCAGTGCCTGAAAAGTCATGTTGACTGTCGAAATTTTCATGCCCTCTTCTGTGCGTTGAATTGTTTCTTTTAGCCATATTTTTGCATCTTTTGCAGTTTCAAATGTTCGAGAGTTCCTGCTCCCATTGGAATCTATAAAAGCACGAAATTTTCCCTCTTTGGTTTTGCTAACAGAACCAGATCCCTTTTCTCTGCGATGCTTTACAACACGGACTTCTTCATGAATTTCTTCAGTCTCTTCATTCATAATGTCTCCCGACTCGTGCTTATGAATGAATTATATCAAAAAATAATCAAAAATTATAATATCAAATGGTCGTCAATGAACCTGTCCAAATCTATATCTCTAATGAGCGAAGTTGTGCAAATTTTAACGACAGGCAACTCACCACGTTTCGTCAACTTATAAATCATAGAACGAGAAACACGCAATCTCTTTGCTGCTTCATCACAAGTCAAAAGTTCAAATTTTACCGTCTCCTGTTTTCGCATAATTATCACCTCAAAAATGAATTCACACAGGTGATCTGTTGTCCGTTGTATATCCAACATCTCCTATATGTTTTATATGATAGACATTCAGTCGTTGAATATTGAGACTAAAAAAGACATTTTACGGTTGTAAGGTGTTTGTAAGTTGTTGTTTAAATTCACTCGTTTTATGCAATTTGTTGGGTTTATTTTCTTAATTATACTGGGTCTTGCAGGATTACACCGCAATTGGAAAGAGAAGAAGGATGACTTATAT
>Ga0118677_10015066_pt1 | contig 10792 bp, 8 predicted proteins | sample AliMusrvi5mmetaG_FD_86154 | JGI IMG/M metagenome (GOLD analysis project Ga0118677, IMG submission 86154)
CCTCTCCCTCCGGGAGAGGGGCCGGGGGTGAGGGTGCAGCTCACCGACGCCGTGCTGACCACGCGCGAGCTGATATGGATGATCAAGTGCTACGGCATCAATTTCAATATGCTGTCGGATGGTGAGTTCGACGCCCCGTTGGGTCTAGCCAGCGGTGCCGGCGACATCTTTGGCACGACGGGCGGTGTGATGGAAGCGACGCTCCGCGCTGCAGCCGAACTGGTCACCGGCAAGCCGGCCGACCGGCTGGAGTTCACCGAGGTTCGTGCGGTGGAAGGTCTCCGCGAGGTCTATGTGGCCATCGGCGAGCAGAACATCCATGTCGCCGTGGCCAACGGTCTGGAGAATGCCAAGGTAATTCTCGACAAGGTCAAGGCCGGCAAGGAGTCGTTCCACGTAATCGAGGTCATGGCTTGCCCTGGCGGGTGCATTGGCGGCGGCGGCCAGCCCTATCCGGCCGAAGGCTACCGCGTCCTCGATCCCGAGTTGCTGCGCAAGCGGGCGGCGGCGCTCTATAGCATCGATACCGGCAAAAAACTCCGAAAATCGTACGAGAACCCGGCCATCGAGGAGGTGTACGACCAGTTCCTCCTGGAGCCTGGCTCGGAACTTGCCCATCAACTCCTGCATACTAGCTATAGTCCCAAACTACCGCGAGGCATCCGATGAGTCTTTGCCCTTGTGCCTGTTCGACAGACAACTGGGAGTATGTGCAGAACATGTCCCGGGAAGTCCTGGGCGAATCGATCTGCCAGTTTATTGATGCCTGCCGTAGCGAACCGCAGCCGGAGAGCCAGCTCATCGCGATCTTGCATCGCGTGCAGGCGCAGTATGGCTGGCTCAACGCCGCGCAGCTCGACGCCGTTGCGCAGTTGCTGCAGGTGCCGGCAGCGAAAGTGTCGGGCGTGGCCAGTTTCTATCATTTCTTCCGATTGCAGCCGCGCGGCAAGTTCATCATCAATGTCTGCCTCGGCACCGCCTGCTACGTCAAAGGCGCCGACCGCGTTGCGCAACGGCTGATCGGCGAGCTGGGCATCACTTGGGGCGAGACGAGCAAGGACGGGCTGTTCAGCCTGGAAGTGTCGCGCTGCGTCGGCACCTGCGGCCTGGCCCCCGTCGTCGTCATCGACGGCCAGGTACATGGCGAAGTTACCGCCGACCAGGTGCCGGTGATCTTGAGCAAGTATTTGAAGAAGGCGAAGGGGTGAGAAGGGAAAGGGCGCGGCGTCTACAACTCCTTCAGCGCGTCGAGAATCCGCAGGAAGGTCTTCTTTCCGGGCAGGGGAGTCACGACCTGGATCTCCTCGGCAATGCAATCGAGTTGCACGGCGTGCTTATCGACGCGGATCTCGGCCAATCCGGAGCGGAAACCGTGCTCGTTCCAAGCCAGCCGCTGGACCTCTTCATCCATCATGGCCTCAATTAGCCGGTCGCCCCGGTCGTTCAGGCTCACGATCGGATGCGAACTCCAGACCGTCGGCTCGGGATAGAGAACGCAGACGGTGTCCTGGATCAGTTTGCGGCTCTTGGGATTGGCAACGATGAACTCGACGATTTGACTTTCGTAACCGATGACCATCGAGTTCCTCGTTCCCGTCGTGAGGAAGTTTCGGAATATGTCGCCGGAGCTTGTTTCCATCATGCCCAGCCGGGCGAAGAGTTGCTTCGTCTTCGGCAGCACGCTTTCCACGCTGGTTTCATCGACGACCTCTCCATTATTGAGCGTATTAACAACGAGGCCGGCAAACATGTTGCCCGAGTTGCTTTTGGTGGGATCGGTGCAGCGGATCATGATCTTTCCGTCGAAGTCCTGGCCGATGTCCCGCCATGTTTTTCGCTCGACGATCATCGTCAGCAGCTTCTGGAAATTGACGATGAAATAACCTTCGCGGCGCTTTTCCACGATGCCCTGCTTGATCAAACCATCGGCGATGTTCCAGCCGGTATAGATCACCAGCGGACTATTGAAAATAATCTGGTCCTTGCCAGCCTTGCGGTTGCCGTCGCGGAAGAGTTTCACGGCGAAATCATTCGAGGGCCAGATGAAGTCCTTGCCCGTCAGGTCCGCGCCGGACGCCATCTCGATGCTGCCGGCCTTGGTCGGTTTGATGGCGAGATGATACTTGTCGGCGAGGATGCGGCGGAAATTTTCATTCTGAAGAAGTTGGATCTTTTCGCCACCAACATAGCCCGCTATCGTTAGCAGGTTGCCCGGCGGAGCGGAGTAGCTTGAATTTGGCGCAGTACCGGAGCCGGGGTTGGGTTGCACGGAAGGAGACGTTCCACAGCCACCGCCTGTGGCCAAGAGCACCGCGACAACAACCGAGAGCGGCAATATCGTCCCGTTGACTATGGTTCTCATTGTGGGATTCCTCTTCCGAACTTTAGCCAAAATAACTCCTGCAAGTTCACCTCAGAGCCGGTCAATTATAACCCTTGGCATCGCGGAAAGCCTTGGCCATATCCTTTCGACCATCGAAGACCTTTCCACCGCTGATGCGTGCGATGTCCTGCAACTGCCGCTCGTCGGCGTCGCCGAAGGTGATCGAAAAGATCGGAATGTCGTAGCCTTGGTTCTGGAGGGCCTCTCGCAAGGATTCGATACTGCCGTCCGAGCGGCCGTCGGTCATGAGAATCACGGCAGGAAAATAGCCGTCCATCGGGCCGGCTTTCTTGAGTTCTTCCATTCCGCCGATCACTGCCGCATAAATGTTGGTTTCGCCGCCGGCCTGAAGTCCCTGAACTTTGCCCAGGAGTTCTTTGAGCATCTGTGGATCATTGCCCTTGCTGGCGATCACCTCGCGCGGCGTGGCGTCGAAGGGAACGATGATGTGAATGTCGCGGGAAGAAGGCTGAATAAGAATCTTCTTGGACTTGATCGGATCCAGCAGCAAGGTCATGGCCTCCTTGAGCTGGGTGATGCCTTTCCCCTCCATGCTCCCAGAGCAATCCAGGGCGAAAATCGTGGCCGACGGTTTGCGCAACCCGCCGGCCTGATAGAGATTCAGGGCTTCGCGGAGAACTTCTTCCTTCGGAAGCGGAATCGGCGCGATGACGCGGTTGACGTCGATGCCCCAATCGGGATTGAAGACGGCCGGATCGGCATCTTTGGCGTCGAAACCGACCAACCCCGCGCGACGGCCCAGTCCGATGATTTCCTTGCGCACCAGTTCGCTCTTCAAGTAGGCGACAAGATCCGTGAAAATCTTCTCTTTTTCCTGACTACCGTGGTCGACATAGCCCAGCGGAGAGTCGGAAATACTAAGCCCGTCGGTGGGATAAATGGCGATCAGCGGTTCTTTGCCTTGGGCGGTGAGTTCTTTGTTGGCTTCGATGATCAGCGATTCGTAGTTGACCATGGCCTGAAATTTGTCGTAGTTCTCGACGACGTGCGTCTTGAGCCACCCGCTGCTGCCGCTGGATCGGTCGATGCGGCCGAGGAGGGCCTTGGTTTTTTCCTGGAGTTGGAGGTCGGCCAAATTCTTCGAGGTGAGGAAGTCAGGACTGCCAGCCAGGGCGTGGAGAAAACCGAGGTAGGCCGAAGCCCCCGAATTGCTTTGCGTGGCTGATGTCATTGCGAAGGAGAACTGCCCTGCCTGCGCAGCCTTGAGAATGTTGGCAATTTTAACTTCCTTGCCGATCCAACCGAGTCGCTTGGCAACCGATTGCTTCACACCGAAGACCACGGGTGAGTGCATGATGCTCTCCTGCGACTTGACGACTTTCTCCGTGTCGCCCAGGGAGATCCAGAGGGAGTTCGCCGGCCAGACGGCATCGTAAGGCAAGTTGCGGCCTTGCTCGAGGTCGAGCATGATGTCGATGCTTCCCTTGTATTGGACGCGGAGTTCCACGCCGCGCTCCTTAGCAAAACGATCGAGGATCGGCTTCAATGCCTCGTTTTCCGAGCCGGAAACAATCTGAAATGCCTTGTCGCTATATGTCGGCAGAGCATTTCCTCCGCTCACCGACTTGGCATTTCCGCCGCTGTTGCTACTGCCGTTGCAGCCTACGGCCAACAGGAGCGCAGTTCCGAGTGTACCCAAAAGGAGCGAACGCAACGCGATCATGACGACCTCCCGGTGAAGTTTAATAGAAATGGCAAGCCGCTACTTGCTCTTGCCCATGATCTTCGAGAATTCGTCGTCAACGCGGGCATCGCCCGAAGGCTTGATCATGTCGGCCACGCTCGCGCCCTCCTCGGCAGTCTTGGCCAGCGCCGAACTGGTGTCGACAATCGCGTTGAGCTGGTCTCCAATGGTGCCGATATCGTCAACCGACTGGTTCACTTTGGCAATCTCCATGTTCGTGCTCAACTTATTTTTGAGCTTGTCGACTTCAGTCAACTTGCCCTCGATCTCGCCCAACTTGTCGCCGATCACCTTATCGGTCTTGGTGTAGGTATCCACGAGGCTTTCCGTGAGTTTGATCTTATCGCTGCATTCGACGATCTTCCGCTTCAAGCCCATCTCATCGAACCCGGTGTTGCGAACCCGTATTGGCCACTTCTTCTTCTCGGAGGCCGTGGTATAGGCATCTTTGAATTCGGTTAAGAGCTTTTCATACTGCGACTTATCGGCCGTGTGCTTTTCCAGGGCACGGGCGGTGCCGTTCTTCTTCATCTTCAAACTCAACTCACTGGCCTGGAGTTTGCCTTCCGTCTTGCCGACCTCGTCCAAGGCCCAGGTCAGGTATCCAACCGGATCCTTTTTGATGTTTTCCGGCGTCCATTGCGTGGCCTGGTTGAACGTCTGGTTGACGTGCGTCATGAATGGCTTGCTTACAAAGTACCAGATGCCGCCCCCGACGAGCGCAAGCACGATCAGTCCCACGATGACCCCCACCAAGGACGACCCGCGACGATTGTTTAACTTCTGCATGACCCTCTCCTTCAAAAGAGAAATAGATAACTCGGACACTTGTAGGATGGACTGGCGACACTGCTTGGCTGTCGGATGATTCGCCAATCTCATCGCGATATTGGCAAGGACGAAAAGAAAACTTCAAACACTCGTAGATAGTCTACCATATTTGGAAAGTAACAAATAGGGGCGGACACTCCGGCAAAAATGCCCGATACCGGCACGGAATTGTTAGCGTTTGGTTAGCACGCTTCGCAAATTTATCGTCCCTTAGTACCTGTCCATTTAGCTCGCACTAAGCTCCAGCTATTTGCTCCGGCCATAGGTTTCCAAGCGATGCACTTTGAATTATAATGGGCGGATGAACTTGGATCAATCGATACCCTCTGGCGGAGATCGCTTCCTGGCGATCAAAGTGGTGATGATGCCGGCGGACACTAATCCGCATGGCACCATCTTTGGGGGTGTCATCCTGAGCTACATCGACTTGGCCGGGTCCGTCGCGGCACAGCATGAGATTCGGCAGGCCAAATGGCCTCGGCAGCAGACTGTGCTGGTCGGCATGGATCGCGTGGAATTCCATCGGCCGGTCTTGGTAGGCGATATCGTCAGCTTTTGGACCACGTTCAAACGGGTCGGCCGCACGTCGATCACCGTTCACGTTTTCGTGGAAGCCGATCGCAAGGGAGAGTTGGTTCAGGTGACCGAGGCCGAGGTGAGTTACGTTACCGTCGAACTGGTCGATGGCGTACGACGGCCAGTGCCGATTCGCGGCCAAGATCAGCAACAGCAGCAGTAAAAGGCAAAATAATGAATGTACTCGTGATTGACATCGGGGGAACTCACATCAAGCTTTTGGCAACCGGACAGACTGAGGTTCTCAAAATCCCGTCTGGATCCGATCTCGCGCCTCAGCGGTTCGTGGCCGACGTGCTGAAGGCAACCAAGGATTGGTCTTACGACGTCGTTTCGATCGGCTTCCCCGGCCCGATTGCCGATGGCAAGTCGGTTCGTGAGCCGAAAAATCTCGGCACCGGTTGGGTCGGGTTCGATTTGACTGTCGCCCTGGGTCGGCCCGTCAAACTCGTGAACGACGCCGCGATGCAGGCCCTGGGCAGTTATGAAGGTGGCCGTATGCTTTTCCTTGGCCTGGGAACCGGCCTGGGTACTACGCTGGTCTTGGACTGCAAGACCTTGGTTCCGATGGAGGCCGGCCACTTGCCCTATCGCAAAGGGCGAACCTTCGAGGACCACATCGGACAGCGCGGCCTCGATCGTTTTGGCCGGAAGAAATGGCGGCTGTTTCTCGATGATGTTGTCACTCGCTTGCGGCTGGCTTTTGTCGCAGACTATGTTGTTCTGGGCGGCGGCAACTCGCGATTGATCAAGGAGCTGCCCTCGGAAACTCGCTTGGGAAAAAATGAAAACGCCTTTCTAGGCGGTTTCCGTCTGTGGGAAGGCTGCACGCATGCGAAAGCGGCGTGCGAATCGGATCGCGGCTCTCAACAGTAGACTCTCCTCGTCCGATTCCCTACAATAAAGAGGATCTACTGCCACACGGGTTAACCGAGGAGTCTCCTTGGTTTGCCTCGCCCCCATAGGTGGGTATGAATATGTGGGTTGCCTCCGTCATTCTTGTCGTCTCCACGGGTTTGCAACTTGCGGCGGCGGTTATTGCTATCCGCTTAATGCGGATCACGGGCCGAAGATGGGCGTGGGGGCTTGTGGCAGCCGGGATTGTCCTGATGGCGGCCCGGCGCACCTTTCTTCTTTTTCGATTGCTGCTCGGCGACCCGAGCGTCGAATTCGATCCGGTTGAAACCTTGGGATTGCTTATTTCGGTATGCCTCTTCGCCGGTCTGGCTGGAATTGCCCCCCTGTTCCGCGCCTTTGGCCAGTCAGAAGAGGAACTTCGCAAGGCCCAAGCGGACTTAGAGCGACGCGTCCAGGCTCGCACTGCCGAACTTGCTGCCGCCAATGAGGGCTTGCAACAGGAACGCTACCTGTTGCATACGCTCATGGATTACCTGCCGCACAACATCTACTTCAAGGATGCGGGGAGCCGCTTTATCCGCATCAATCAGGCGTTGGCGCACTGTTTCGGTTTGCGGGATCCAGGCGACGCAATTGGCAAGACCGACGGCGACTTCTTCACCGACGAACACGCCCTGCAAGCCCTGGCAGACGAGCAGGAAATCATTCGCACCGGTCGAGGGATCATCGACAAGGAAGAGAAGGAAACCTGGTCAGACGGACGTGCCACCTGGGCTTCCAGCACGAAACTGCCGCTGTATGGCGACGTGGGGCAGGTCGTCGGCACCTTCGGCATTTCGCAGGACATCACCGCCCAGAAGCGGGTTGCAGAAACACTGCGGTCGGCGAAAGAGGCAGCCGAAGCGGCCAATCGGGCCAAGAGTACCTTCCTGGCGAACATGAGCCATGAAATTCGCACACCGTTGAATGCCGTGATCGGCATGACCGAACTGGTTCTCAAGAGCCAACTCACGGCCCAGCAGCGCGAATTTCTATCGACGGTCCGCGATTCGGGCGAAGCGTTGCTCAGCGTCCTTAATGATATCCTCGACTTCTCCAAAATCGAGGCCGACAAGCTCGTGCTGGCGTGCGAAAAGTTCCATCTACGGGAAAGCCTGGGTGACACGATGAAATCGTTCGCCATCCGCGCCCACCAGCAGGGGCTGGAACTCGCCTGCCATATCCATCAAGACGTGCCCGCTTGGGTCGTGGGCGACTACCCTCGGTTGCGGCAGATCGTGATAAATCTCGTCAACAATGCCGTCAAGTTCACGCAGCGCGGCGAGGTCGTGCTGGAAGTCGCCCGGCAGGTCGGCTCGGAAGACCACTGCTCCACGCTTCCCGCTCCCGGCTGTCCGGAAAACAGCGTGGAATTGCACTTCACCGTTTCCGATACGGGGATTGGCATTCCCGCGGAAAAACACGCGGCCATCTTCGGCATGTTCGAGCAGGCCGATAGCTCGACCACCCGGCGACATGGCGGTACAGGGTTGGGCCTGACCATAGCGTCCCACCTAGTCAGGCTGATGGGTGGGCGGATCTGGGTTCAGAGTGAGGTCGGCCGCGGGAGCCAGTTCCATTTCACCGTTCGTCTGGGGCAGGCGGACGCCGAGCCTGACGAGGCGGCCGAGTCCGAGCCATTGTGTTTGCATGGCATGCGCGTGCTGGTGGTGGACGACAACAGCACGAACCGGCGAATTCTCGACGAGGTGCTTTCCAGTTGGCAAATGCTACCCACGAGCGTCGAGGATGCTGCGCAAGCTATCCATCAGTTGCGGCAGGCCGAATATGCCGGCAAACCGTTCCCCTTGGTGATTACCGACGCCCACATGCCCGACGTCGACGGTTTCATGTTGGCCCGTCAGATCCGGCAAGATCGCGGCATCGACGGCCCCGTGATCATGATGCTGACATCGGGCGATCGCCCCAACGATATGGGGGAATGTGAGCATCTGGGAATCGCGGCCTATCTGCTCAAGCCAATCAAACAGTCCGAGTTGCTTGAGGCAATCGAGTTGGCCCTGGGAATTCTAGGGAGGCGGCGAGTGCAACCCGGCCAAGCGGACGAGAGGCGATCCTGGAACCGCAGCCTTCGCATCCTGCTGGCCGAGGACAGCCTTGTGAATCAGCAACTGGCCGTGGCCCTGCTCCTGAGCGAAGGTCACTCGGTGACCGTGGCGAACAACGGTCGCGAGGCCGTGGCGGCTGCCGAGACGGGCAACTTCGATCTCGTGCTGATGGACTTGCAAATGCCGGAGATGGACGGTTTGGAGGCCACCGCGATCCTCCGTGCTAACGAGCGGAACCGTGGCGGCCACCTTCCCATCATCGCCATGACCGCGCATGCCCTCAAGGGAGATCGAGAACGCTGCATGGAGGCTGGCATGGATGGGTATACCACCAAACCGATCAACGCCGAGGAACTGTTCGCGGCGATTGAAAACCGGGTATTTCAGCCCAAAAAAGCGGCCTCGACCGTGGACACTTCCCTGGCCATGGCGGAACCGATTATTGATTGGTCCAAGGCGCGGAAGGCGGTTCGCGGAGACGAGCACTTGCTGGAAACGATCGTCGAGGCCGCCCTGGGCGAGATTCCCAACCTACTGGCGGAAATTCGCCGGGCCGCATGCGCCGGCGATTCCCACGCCTTGCGTCTGGCGGCACATACGCTCAAAGGATCGATTCGCTATTTTGGCGCCCAGCGCGTGTTGGAACCGGCGCAGCGGTTGGAGGCCATGGGCCAAAACGATCATCTCGAAGGCGCGGACGAGGTCTTAGCGGTTCTCGATCAATCCGTGGGAGAGTTGATGGCTTGTCTGGCGGAGCGCACACGGAAGTAGGTCGGGCTTTCCGGCCTGACGGAACAGACAAGTCAGGCTAGAAAGCCTGACCTACGTGATTTTCTTTTCGGAGCTGCGTATATTCACGGTTAACTGTCGCTTGTGTTGGTCGATGCCGAGGTGTAACCTGCCGGGACAGACCGTAGCGCTACAGTCCCAGTTTACGGATGGTATCGACGTTCTTTTTGGCGTCGGCCAGGGCGTTGTTGGTCGGGCAGGCGGTTTCCAATATGATCCAGCTCTTGTAGTCGATTGCCTTTAACGCCTCCGCCAGCGGTTCCAGTCTTACCCGCCCTTCACCCAGGAAGTTGCCGCCGTCCTTGAAGTGGATCATGCTTATGCGGTCTTTGAGGGCTTTGATGTCGCCCGGCACGTCATAACCGGCTCCCGTACAATTGCCGATGTCGTAATACGCGCCCACGTACTCACTGCCAATTCGGTCTAGCAGTTCCAGATACTGTCTGGCCGTCAGCGTGGATTCAATGCCCAGATGCACGTCGGCATCTTTGGCCCTGGGCCCGACTTTCTTCATGCAAGCCACGACGGCATCCACGTCGGCTTTCTTGAATTCCTTATGGGAGTCGAGCAATTCTGCCTCGCCGAAGAACGGCACGAGAATGGCTGTGGCACCCAGATCCTTGGCTGCGTCAATGCATTGTTCCAGCCAGGCCACGGCGCGGAGTTCGCGGGCCACCGGATAGCCGTTCATCAGGTCCATCGACAACGACGATACAACAATACCTCCTGCTTTGACCGCTGCCTTGTATTTGGCCCGTTTGTCGGGGTCGGAGATTTCCAGTCTGTCGGCCGCGCCACCCACGCCCAGTTCCACGCCCTGCAAACCGCACTCCCTGGCATGCTCGATCTTGCCGCCAAAACTGCCCGTGCGCGATCCAATGCGAATCTTGACCACACGTGTGGCTCCCGAGACGTCCTCGGCCAGAAGATCTCGTATGAGGGCGACGCCGGCAACTGCGGTAGCTGAACTTCTCAGGAATGTTCGACGGGACATTGTCACGATTGCGGCTCCTTTGTGAGTTATTTTCGGCGGTTATCTGTATACCACAAGCATTATAGCATCCGGGACAAGGTAGGGCTGCCCCGTCGCAACTGGTGGCCATGGCCAGGTACTGGAGCTGAAAAACCGTGAGAAGGTGGTGCCGGCCAGGCAGCAGTAGGTTAGGTCATTTTCTTCCGATCTCCGTAAATTGGTCCACGGCCAACCTGTCGCGTCCGATTTCTTCAGACGGCACCTTCGGGGCGTCGCACGGGAACCTCTCAAACTTCATCAAGGGTGCCGTCGATCGTCAACATTCGTTCAATCATCAGCCTTGCTCGCGTCCTTGATTACAAACGTCGCCCGCAGTCGTGCCACCTCGCTGGCCAGTCCAGCGCCGCTGACCGAGCGGAGTACCTCTTCGAAATCCTTATACGCCGCTGGGGCCTCGTCCTTGGGATACTGTCGGCAGTTGGTCAGGATGTCGTCCGCGTCGAACTGGCGGTCGATGGCTTGTTGATCGAGTTGGCGGATTGCCGCTTTGCGGCCCAGTTGCCGACCCG
>Ga0118677_10015067_pt1 | contig 10791 bp, 17 predicted proteins | sample AliMusrvi5mmetaG_FD_86154 | JGI IMG/M metagenome (GOLD analysis project Ga0118677, IMG submission 86154)
TGAAAAGTTTTGGCACAAGATGAAGTATGAATTGATGGAATTCAAGACGCGAACAGTTCAAACTCTTGAAGAAGATGTCTGCAAAATCTTGACAGGCTTTGGGAAGGATTACCGAATGACTTTTTAGTGAGCGCTTACTACCTTGATATTTTGGATAAATAATAGGCAACGGGCTGGCTAATTCTGGCATGATTGATAACCATTCATCTCGTTCATGCAAGGCTTCACGTACAAGTCGAAACTGGCCAGTTTCAAGATATCGGATACCACCATGGAGCAATTTTGAAGACGCACCACTTGTTGCCTGCATTATCAGATCACGTTCAAACATCGTTACTTGGTGACCAGCTTGAGCAATCGCCCAAGCACAGCAGAGGCCATTGATGCCACCACCAACTATCCCTATATGCATATTTTTATACTGGCAAGAAAGGGGGACAGAAAAATGTGCTGAAAATGACTGGAAAAAAGTTAGTAGTCCAGGGGAAGGGAAACTCGTTTTCCGTCACGACTGGAGATGTATGTAGCTATAAGCATTTCGAGTGAGCGCAAACCTTCACGACCGTCTGTTTCTGGTTCTGCTTCACCACGGAGAACATCAATAACATTTTTATAATATAAGGGGTGACCAAAACCATAAACTGAAGTAGTTTCATAGCTTGCTGTTTTAACTTTTTCATCATCGGCATCATTATCGGCAAATTCCCAGTGCTGGATTTCATTCACTGCTAAACCACCTACTCGCACTGTACCTTTTTCACCAATTATGGTAATAGAGCCTTCAAGGTTTTTTGGATAAGTTAGCATGGTGACATTCATAGAACCGAGAGCACCTGAGCGCCATTTAAAACTCACGACACCAGTATCTTCGACTTCTATATTGCGAGCCAGAGTAGCTGTGTAGGCTTGCAGGCTTTCAACAGGTCCTATAAGCCAATCGATCAGATCTACATAATGACTTGCCTGATTCATAAAGGCTCCACCATCAAACTCCCATGTGCCTCGCCATTTCGCACTATCATAATATTCTTGGGGGCGTGTCCAGAATACGTTGATGTTTACCATGTAAATGCGTCCAAAACGTTCTTTTTCAACAGTACTTTTTAAAAGTTGCAACGTAGCATTTCGTCGATTCTGCTTTACTACAAAGAGCCTAACCCTGGCTTCATCGCAGGCTTTGACCATATTTATGCCATCGTGCCAACGCGTTGCCATTGGTTTTTCGGTCATCACATTAACTCCATACTGTGCCGTAATAATAGTCTGGTTTGAATGCAAACCGCTTGGGGAGCAAAGAACTATAAGATCGATTTTTTCATTTTTAAGCATCTCTTCAAGCCTTTGATACCCTGGGACATTATAGCGATCTTGATGCTCCTGCAAAATATGACGATCAGAATCACAGAGAGCTACAAGTTCAAGGCTCTCAGCATGTGTTTCTATTGAGGCAAAATGGTTTTTTGAAATGCGCCCGCAACCTACAATGGCTATACGTATTTTCCGATCATTAATTCTTGGATAAAAGGTCATGCTTTCACGATGTTTTCCGAGGTTTCATGATAGACTCCACGAGTATCGACAATCAGTCGGCTGTGTTTTTCAATCAATTCATAATCAAACTTTGCATGATTGGTAGCTATCAAAACACAATCATATAATGCAAGAGTAGCCGCCGTAAGGGGAATACTTTGAAGATCAAAGGAATGCTCCCTCATTTTCGGGAATTTTTGTACATGGGGGTCGGAATAGCTTATTTCCGCTCCTTTTTTCTGCAGGATTTCCATCAATTCAATCGAAGGAGATTCACGCATGTCGTCTACATTTTTCTTATAGGCAATTCCGAGGACGAGGATCTTTGCTCCTTTAATTGCTTTTCCTCTTTCATTGAGGGCATCAACAACCTTTCCTATAACCCACTGCGGCATATTGGCATTGACTTCACCGGCAAGTTCAATAAATCTTGTACTGAGTCCATATTCCCGAGCTTTCCATGTAAGATAAAATGGGTCGATCGGTATACAGTGCCCGCCCAAACCAGGGCCTGGATAGTAGGGTGTAAATCCAAACGGCTTGGTTGAGGCTGCCCGAATAACTTCATGGATATCGATTCCCATGCGGTCACAGACAATTTTCATTTCATTCACCAACCCAATATTTACCGCCCTATGAATGTTTTCAAGCAATTTGGTCATTTCGGCAACTGGAGTGGAACTCACTGGCACAAGATGATCGATAACATGTCCATAGAGTTCCAGTCCTATTTTAAGACAGTCAGCGCTTTCACCTCCAACTACTTTCGGTATACTCTGGGTTGAAAAATCAGGGTTTCCAGGATCTTCCCGTTCTGGAGAGTAAACCAGAAATATGTCAATACCGACCTTTAAGCCAGTACTTTCAACTCTCGGAAGCAGCTCTTCATGGGTCGTGCCTGGCCATGTAGTGCTTTCTAATGATACAACCTGACCTGACCGAAGATTAGGGACAATCATATCCGTGGTATTGAGAACAAACCGAAGATCTGGTTCCCTGTATTTATTTAATGGGGTTGGAACACAAAGAATCAACGCGTCGCACTGCTGAACTAATGAAAAGTCGTTGGTGGGTTTGAACCCATGCATAAGCGCATGCTCAATTTTTGATGACGGTATGTGTTCAATATAACTTTCAGCCTTTTTCAGTTTTTCAACCTTTTCAGCATCAATATCGAATCCAATAACATTAAAGCCTTTTTCGATATACCGAAGTATTAATGGCAAGCCTACATATCCTAGGCCAAACACACCAATGATTGATTGGCGACTTTGAAGCCTGCCTATAAGATCCCCTGTTGTGCTTTCAATAACTTTATGCATAAATGATATTAGTTGCTGTGTAAATTTTTTATTTAAACTAATTTATTATTATAAAAAGAGATGAACCATTAACACCTGATCTGTGTCGGCAACATAGGTAAAGTATTTTTCCCATCTGCATACAGCATTTTCAGTTGACTACAGTTTGTAGCCAACTCATTTCCTTCTGTTTTGCCTCAACGATTGTTTTGCTTTTTAACCGGTTTTGCATTTCGTCGAAGTCGGGGGCTCGGAATTGCTGCCATTCTGTGCAGATGGCTAGTGCGTCGGCGCCTTCTAATGCTGCATATTTGTTTTGGGCAAGGGTAAAACCGGGGCGATTACCATAGAGACGTTCGGCTTCGTTCATTGCCACAGGGTCAAAGGCCTGCACTGACGCACCAGCCTGCCAGAGTGCTTCAAGAAGCGATCGGCTTGGGGCTTCGCGCATATCGTCGGTATTTGGCTTGAATGCCAGACCCCAGAGAGCAATTGTTTTGCCCTTCAGGTTTTGCTCACCACCAAAATGTGCAGAAAGTTTAAGGAAAAGAGCATTTTTCTGGCGGTGGTTGATCGTGTCAACTGCCTTCAACAGTTGAGCATCGTAGCCAATCTGGCTGGCGGTACGCTCAAGCGCCTGCACATCCTTCGGAAAACAACTACCTCCATACCCGCACCCAGGATAAATAAAGTGATAGCCGATGCGTGGATCGGCACCTATGCTCTTGCGAACCTCCTCGATATCAGCACCGAGAAGTTCAGCTATGTTTGCCAGTTCGTTCATGAAACTGATCTTCGTGGCAAGCATGGCATTGGCCGCATATTTAGAAAGCTCTGCACTCTTGACATCCATGAACATGGTACGTTCATGATTACGATTAAACGGCTCGTAGAGTTCGCGTATACGTTCACGAACATGCGCGGAGTCTGTGCCAACCACAATGCGATCAGGCTTGAGAAAATCGCCCACTGCTGCACCTTCTTTGAGAAATTCCGGATTTGAAACAACATCAAAAGGGATTTCTTCACCACGTTCAGCCAAGACCTGTGACACTTTTGCCTTGACTTTATCGGCTGTCCCAACCGGCACTGTAGATTTATTGATAATCACCCGGTAACCTGTCATGTTACGGGCTATGCTTTCTGAAACCGCAAGAACGTACTGCAGGTCGGCGGAACCGTCTTCGTCCGGTGGAGTACCAACGGCTATAAAGATGATTTCGGCATGCTCTACCCCATGGACGATATGGGTGGTGAATTGAAGACGGCCCTCTGCAACATTTCGTTCAACGAGAGCTTCAAGTCCTGGCTCCCAGATGGGTAGAACTCCATTATTAAGATTGTTGATCTTTTCATGATCTATATCAATACATACAACTTTATGACCGACTTCTGCAAGACATGCACCTGTTACGAGGCCGACGTAGCCGGTGCCGAAGATTGAGAGATTCATTGTTTAATAGTTGGCAGTTGGCAGTTGGCAGTCGGCAGTTGGCAGTCGGCAGTCGGCAGTTGGCAGTTGGCAGTTGGCAATATTTAGTTGGCAGTCTGCTGATTGCTGAGAAATTCAAGTGCTGAGTGCTGAGTGCTGAGAAAGATAGTGCTGAGTGCTGAGTGCTAAGTGCTGAGCTAAGAAAGTGAAATTAGTTGGCAGTTGGCAGTGGGTATGAAAACTGCTGGGTGTTGGGTTTGTTGAGAATTATGGAACGAATGATGATTGGGGTGTAGGGAGGGTGAAGTTTTTAAACACTTCGTGATGCTCAGTCACAGTGTGGTTCTGAGATTGATTTTTCTTTTTGCCTAAAATAAAGGAATTGATTGTAATTGTAAAGTTTGTTGCGAATTATTAACAAGATAATAAAGAGAGGGGAAAGATAGTGATGAGTGATGAGCGAAGATGAAGCAGTTGGCAGTGGGCAGTGGGCAGTTGGCAGTGGGCAGTTGGCAGTTGGCAGTGGGCAGTTGGCAGTGGGCAGTTGGCAGTTGGCAGTTGGCAGTTGGCAGTGGGCAGTTGGCGGTGGGCAGTTGGCAGTTGGCAGTTGGCAGTTGGCAGTGGGCGGTTGGCAGTTGGCGGTTGGCAGTGGGCAGTTGGCAGTTGGCAGTTGGCGGTTGGCGGTTGGCGGTTGGCAGTGGGCAGTTGGCAGTGGGCAGTGGGCAGTTGGCAGTGGGCAGTGGGCAATGGGCAGTTGGCAGTTGGCAGTGGGCAGTTGGCAGTGAAGACTTTAAAGAAAGTGCTGGGTGCTGAGCGGAAGCTGAGTGCTGAGTACTGAGGAAAGCCAGGATGCTTGGTCAAATACATCTACACCAAAAGAATCGCGACCACCTGCTCTGATTTCTTCAGCGACTTCATATGGCACTATGACCTTTGAATACAGACAACGTAAGACATCAAGATTGCCCGTGGCTGCGTTTAAAGCGATAAGGGGTGTGGTGTTGATAACAACCTGTTTAGGTTGGTCATGCATTGATCAGGTCTTGGGAAAGTTCATTGTGGTCGAGGTCTATCATTGGTACGCCATATCGGTGCAATTCACCGAGGAATTCTACTCTGTTCATTCCGATGAGCGTTGCGGCCATACCCGAGGATAGTCGCTTCATTTCAAAGAGTTTTATGGCCATGGCCAGTTTTGCTTCTTTTATGAATTGCTGCGGTGTGCATTGCGCTGCATCTGGCAGGTTACCTGGAACTTCAAGAAGTAGTTGCATGTCGTTTGCGTTCGAATTCGATATAAATGCGTAGCCTTTGTTTTGAGATTAACATCCCTATTGAACATTAATTTACGCTAAATTTAGCGGATTAAGAAATTCAGCAATGAGAAGAAAGAAAGGGATGAGCGGAAAATCAGTTGGCAGTTGGCAGTTGGCAGTGGGCAGTGGGCAGTGGGCAGTTGGCAGTTGGCAGTTGGCAGTTGGCAGTTGGCAGTTGGCAGTTGGCAGTGGGCAGTTGGCAGTTGGCGGTTGGCAGTGGGCAGTTGGCTATTTTTTCAGTGGGTTAGGGCAAATTTAATAACTTCTTGGCTTAACCAAATGCCGTGCTCACGCATCCTGCTTATTGCATCTGGCATGGATTTTTTAGTGCTGAGTGCTGAGTGCTGAGTAAAGAAGCAGTTGGCAGTTGGCTTGTTCACTTTAACATGATTTCGGTCAGGAGGTTATTACCTTGCTTACCTTAAGCTTGCCGACTTTATTGAAGGCATGGTCTTCTGTTAGAAAAATGTGTTGTGACTGCAGGGATAAGCAGCACGCTGCTTGTAATGCATCAGGGGTTTTTAAGCCGTAGTCTGATCGAATTTGAGTCGCAATGTCAATGATATTGCGAGAGAGATTAACGATAAGCAATCCATCTGTTGAAAAGAAGTCATCATAGCGCTTTAACAAAGTAATATCCTTGTTACGCATAGGAAGTACCCGGCATTCCAATAGAGTAAGCGCACTTACTGCAATAACTATTTCGGAATGAGCAGCTCTGTAGCGTTGAATGGTTTGCTGAACCTGTGCCACAAGTAACTCGTCCCCTTCGATAAGGTAAATGAGTATATTGCTATCAAGAAATAGAATCACTCCCCTTCCCAAGAGCTACGTTCTTCTTGAATTTGGTGGTCAATGTCCTTTTTTGATCGGGTTCCTGCCGATTTATATTCTAAAATCCAGCTTACAGCACTTTGATTTTGCTGAGAGATCTTTTTTTGCAACAGGGTTTGATACTCTGACTCGCAGATTATGACTGCTGCTGGACGATTGTGCTTCAGAATATGAACAGGTCCTATGGCCAGCTTTTCTTCTATAGCTTCTATACCCCGTCGCTTAAGATCTATTGCGCTGAGTGTATTCATTATGTTGAAAGGTTTATTGACCAAGCATACCTTGTAAGTATAACAAAAAAAGGAATGAGTGAAGAAAAAATAGTCGGCAATTGGCAGTCGGCAGTGAAGACTTTTAAGAAAGTGCTGGGTGAAAACGGTTCGCAGTGGGTAGTTGGCTCATATTGCAACGAGCATGGTTTGAAAAGATTCTATGGGAACTGCCAATCCATCTTCCTCCAAAGCTAAAATGTAACCCTGAATGGCTTCGCGAATATTAACTATGGCATCTTCCCTCGAAGTTCCCTGCGATATGCAACCAGGGAGGCTTGGGCATTCTGCTACCCAGTATCCATCTTCGCCAGGATATATTACAGCTTCTCTCATTCTCACTGAGTTTATTATTGGAAAACTCTTTGCTTAAATATAAAACGTTCTAACACTTTTTATGACTGTTTGTTCTAAGTGATGAGGGAAAGCGATGAGGCAGTTGGCAAGTGAATGAAAGACAGTTGGCATTTTCTGAGTGCTGAGCGAATTCAGTTGGCAGTTGGCAAGTGCTGAGTTATGCTTTTGCTGCTTGTCGGAGCACTTGCTCTGCCCATCGATTTAGACTTTGGCCGGTATGCGCGGCTGCTTTGAGAGCTGCTGCATGAACCACTGGATTAACGCGCAACATAAGTCGTCCGGACGCGGGCTTTTCGGGCGTTTGGCCCAATTTCTCACAGGCTGATACGTAATCATCCACCGCTTCATGAAATGCCTGGGTGAAATCAGCGACTGATTCTCCGTGAAAGCTTATCAGGTCATCTATGCCGAGAACGCGACCGACGAGAATATTATCGTCAGGGTCAAATTCCAAGCTGGCCGTATATCCGCAATAGGTCATCGTGTTTTTCATAGAGTGATCTCCAGTTTTATCAAAAACTCACGCGCCATCTTGACGCGGTATATAAGTGCCTCGCGTTGCGGATGCGGACGGTGAAAATAGGCTCGTCGACCATTTTTCTCGAAGGTCACAGATGACCCGGTTCCTTCGACCACATTGCAACCAACAGCTATAAGTAGTGCTTCGATATCATTCCACGGCAGATTGCCACATACCGGATCTGAGAATATCTTATCGAGAGTTTTGCGATGTTTATTATTCACGATAGTAATGACAGCAATTTATACTAAATATGCAAGCATTCAATCAACGCGGTGAATCCTTCCCAGGTGGCATTGGGTATTTTCTGCTGAGGGCTGAGTGAAGATGAAGAACATAGGACTTATAGGACCGATAGGACCAATGGGTCCGATAGGGTTTGGGACTGTATAACGAGAACTTTCGTTTAATATATCAGGTGCGGCCTCAGGCCTCTTGAGGAGTCACAAGTTTTTCACTGATGACTGAGGCGGGACTTAAAGTCAAAAGGACCGCACCTGAAAGAAAGTGCTGAGAAAGAAAGTGCTGAGTGCTGAGCGAAAGCGAAACGGTTGGCAGTCAGCAGTTGGCAGTTTGCAAGTGAAGAGAAGAACGATAGTGCCGAGGGAAATTAAGTTGAGTTTACTTTAGTCTTGATTGCCAGTACCAAGGTTTTCTGTGCATGTTAGCTATTGCCCAGATAATAATTGTGTTTTTTTCTACTGAGTAAAGAATTTTATAGGGGAACTTTGGATTGTAGGCCTTGAATATCCCCTTGCTTTCTTGGGGGAACCATTCCGGGTTTTTCCTGATTTTATTGAGTTGAAGAAGCGTCATTTGCTGAAATCTCTTACCAAGACCTTCTTGTAACTGGTTATACCATTGAAGTGCTTCGTGTAGTTCTTTACCAGCTAATTCATGAATCTTTAGCTTCAAGATATAAGTGCTTCAAAATCAAGAAGTGTTGAACTTCCATCTTCTACTGCTTTCATCCGTTCGTTAACCTCACCTATCCATGCTTGACGGATTTCTTCCTCTTCGTTATCGATGCTTGCCAGAAGTAACTCTGCTAATGCAACTCGTTGAACGGGAGGCATCTGCATTGCCTGGGTTATTAAGAGCTTATCCATCATTTCAGTTTTTTTGTTGCGATGATGAAGCAATTGGCTTGTGGGCTGAGTTATTCGGATTTTAGCACTCTTTCAGCAAGCATTGTCATAAAATCTCTTCGGGTGGATACAAACATGTGCACATAGAGACTATGGGGTGCGACTTCATAAATGACTCTGGTTTGTCCAACTAACCTTTCGCGAATTCCTTGCAGACCGAGTTGCATTGCCTCATCAGGGACTAAACCGGCAGAGGGATACTCTGCCATATTTTTCAGCAGCTCTTTGTATTGCTGATCTGAATCCTGCCAGATTTTCTTGCCGAATTTTTGTTTTACATATTTTCTGATTTCACGATAATCATCTTTTGCACCATCAAGAATGAAAACTGATAGGGCCATTACTCTTCTTCCTTGTCCATTTCTGCAAAGAAATCGTCAGCTGGCTGAAATTGCCCTTTGGTTATCTGTTTCTTGCCAAACTGGATGAGTTTCAAAAAAGCCATGGTTTCAATCTGTTCTTCATAGGTACGAATGTCCATGACAACCATCTTGGCTTCACCGTTCTGGGTGATGATAAGCGGACTGCGATTGTCTTCGAAGTCTTTTACAATCTCGGCGGCATGGGACTTGAGATAAGATATCGGGTGGATCTTGTTTGATAGCTTCATGACAACTCCCTAAAGTTAATACGTAACATTAAGACTAAATATAGACTTTATTCGGTTTTTTAAGAACGGAAGAAAGCGAGAGAAATAGTGGGCAAAGGAATGCAAGATAGTTGGCAAGAAAGAAAGTGCTGAGTGCTGAGCGGAAGCGAAGAAAAAATAGTGGGCAGTCGGCAATTGGCAGTTGGCAGTGAAGACTTTAAAGAAAGTGCTGAGTTTTCGGTTTTAGGTGCCGACTGCTGACTGCTTACTGCCGACTTTTGGGGTTCAAGTGCTGATACGCGAGTGAAGTCAAGAAGAAAGATGATAGACTTATATCAACATCTTCCCCAATTCTTGGTAAGAAGAAAATTTTTTGTCGGAGGACATAAGGTTTGCATTGTTGACAAGTGCAGTTGCAATAATAATTCTGTCTTGAGGATCGCTGTGATGATCGGGTAATTCCACTGCTGTGCAAGCAATCTCAGGAGTAACTGGAATTAAATTTATGCCTGATCCATCAAGAGCCTTCTCAAACCAATCTCTCATCCCGATTGGTAACACAATACGACCGTGATGCACTAGCCATGCTACTTCAAAAGGACTTATAGCTGATACGGCTACAACATCAGAGCTGGTTATCTGCTCGAGTCTTCTTTGATCCAGTTTTACGGTATCTCTATTTACCCACCAAAGCCATATATGAGTATCAAGAATAATCACTGAAGCAAATCCCAATCTGAAGATGGAATGCTGCCGATAATATCACCTTTAATAATAACCTTACCTGCTATATCAGGATGAGGAGTGCGCAGAACAGCAACTGTTGCAGTGCTCTCTGAAATCACTATAAATATAGCCTCCAATTGTTTGTTGGGTGGTAATTTAGGTACTTTTTTCAACTTCCCTGATAGGTCGGTCTCTAATATCAATTTTTCTGCATACATAATTTTCCCTTTCTCTGTTTGATCATTTTGTTGCTCCATAAGGCAACTTCTCTTAGTTATCGGCTTTTCGTGGAAATTTACATCACTTTTTCACGATTACAAAATAATGACAGTGACGAGGGAAAGCGAAGTGCTGAGTGCTGAGCGATGATGAAGCAGTTGGCAGTCGGCAGTTGGCAATGGGCAATTGGCAGTTGGCAGTTGGCAATGGGCAATTGGCAGTTGGCAGTTGGCAATGGGCAATTGGCAGTTGGCAGTTGGCAATGGGCAGTCGGCAGTGAAGACTTTAAAGAAAGTGCTGAGTGCTGAGTTTTCGGTGCCGACTGCTGACTGCTTACTGCCGACTTTTGGGGTTCAAGTGCTGAGTGCTGAGTGCTGAGCGAAAGCGAAGAAAGCAGTTGACAATAAGAATAGTTATTATTTGCCAAGGAGACGCCCTTGCAGTTCTTTATAATCTGGAAATACTGAGTCTAGACTTGCTAGTTTGGCATCATGGAGAATTGACGTTGCGATAATAATTCTATCTGCCGGGTCTTGATGAATATCGGGAA
>Ga0118677_10015068_pt1 | contig 10790 bp, 11 predicted proteins | sample AliMusrvi5mmetaG_FD_86154 | JGI IMG/M metagenome (GOLD analysis project Ga0118677, IMG submission 86154)
CGCTAACCCCCTCAACGTATTTCTGATCAATCCAGCCCAAGCCGCCGCCGAGGCGGCTCGACTGGCCAAAAAGCATACTGGTCTCGCAGATACTATCCTGCGCCTGATGAGGCCGAACCTGAAAGACCCGCACTTTGGCGACCTGGGTCCAGCTCTCTACAAGGAGGGTCAGGCCCCCGTGCGCCTTTCCTTTACCGACCAGGACGGCCACGTTAAGGCAGCCTGTACGGTCGAGATCGCCGATACCCCGGCGTTGCGTCGCCGCGGCCTCCAGCATCGCAGATTTCTTCCTAACGATCACGGGATGTTTTTTGATAAGGCGGGGTCCTACTGGATGAAGGACGTCCATTTCCCGCTCGATATCGTATTCACGGACCAGCAAGGCAAGATCCTGGACAAGCAAGCCATGTTGGTCAACCCCCGGGGTGATATCATCTATACGGCCGCGGTACCCTCGGCCCATGCGGTCGAACTGCCCGCGGGCTGGTGCAACCGGCACGCTATTGAGGTCGGCGACCAGATCCAGGTAGCATCCTGACTGGGATTTTGCTATAGTGCGTCGAGGAGTTTTGTATGAAAAAATGGCTATTATTTCTGACAATACTGGTAGCCGGCCTGGCCCAGGCGGTCCCGCAGAGCCAGGTGCTTTCCGACCTGGGTGCCGCCGGGGTTACCGAACAGGGCGGAAGTTCCATGTACGCCCATTATCTCGTCCGGCTGGGCACCAACGGGACCTTCTCGCTTTCCACGATGCCGGCTGTCTTCCAGAGCCCAGCGTGGTCCAGAGTCTGTTACATTGACGCCCTGACTGGTCAGAACCAGACCGGCGTGGTAGGGACTCCCGCGGCCCCCTACGCGACTCTCGGGTACGCCCTGACCAATTACCCCTACAGGACCAACCAGGGGGTTGTGTACTTGATGGGGCCCGGTACCTATGACTCGGTCACGATCGATCCCGTAGCCAATCCGGGTTGCCAAAACCTGACGCTATATGGATATGATCCTGTCCACACCGTAGTGCCCTACTTGAACTTCTATAATGGTTCTGGGGGGACTGCGGTCCAGATTGCTTTGTCGGGTATCCAGGTTCAGTCGCTTCGCCAGGGTAATAACCGCCCGCTCGCCATCCAGCTGGTTGATCGGTCTATAGTGGGAATCGCCACGATGGCGTATGGTTCGACCTGTACGGTCAGCAGAACCCCCGAGGCCCAACTGGGTAGCTGTTCGGGGGCCCTTCGGGATATCTTGATCGATACCGCGACCAATATCGGGTTTAACTGCTCGGTGCCGGCCGACTGGGTGTCGCTGCCCACCAACGCGGCCCAGGCCCTGAACCTGCTGGCAGCTCGCCAGCGCATAATGGCGGGCCAGAATCCCGGTGACCTTCTCTACTGGGCTGGTACCGCGTGGACCAACCTGGCCACCGGGTCCAACCAGTTTCTTGTCGGGGGTGCTGTTCCCAGCTGGACCAACCAGGCCCTTGCCCACGGTAGTGCTACCGGGCAGGTAGCTGTTTGGACTGGTTCGATCTGGACCAATAGCCCGGCAACCACCAATACCGGGTGGGTGCTGTTCGGCGGGACCAATCCGGCCTGGGCAGCCATCCAGGCCTACTGGGTTGCCTATGGGACCAATACGGTCCAGGGGGCCCTGCAGGGTCTCGGGGTAGGACTCAGCCAGGAGGTCGTGAGGGCTACCGGGGCGGAGACCGCGATATCCAACATTGCCCAACAGGCTCTTAGTGGAGCAGCGTTGGTCCCATCGGTTGAATCCAATACCGCGTTCCGGTTGGCCTCGACGGTCAATCTGGCCACCAATGCGATCAACGCTACCTACGCCCAGTGGGCCATCACTAGTCTCTCGACGGCAACCAATGCGATCTATGCTGCGACTGCCAGCTATGCCACCAACTCGGGTACGGCCAGCTATGCCACCAACTCGGGTACAGCCAGCTATGCCACCAACTCGGGTACAGCCAGCTACGCCACCAACTCGGGTACGGCCAGCTATGCCACCAACTCGGGTACAGCCAGCTACGCCACCAACTCGGGTACGGCTAGCTATGCCACCAACGCGGGTACGGCCAGCTATGCAACCAACTCGTATTACGCCACCAACTCGGGGTATGCCGTGACTGCGGGCTCGGCTACCAACGCGGGGTATGCGACAACCGCGGGTACGGCCAGCTATGCAACCAACTCGTATTACGCCACCAACGCGGGGTACGCGGCAACCGCGGGGACTGCATCGAACGCCATAGGGGCCGTGACAAACAACCAGGCCATAACGTATCTCGGAACCCTCCACTGTACAGCCCTGTATGCGACCAATATTTTTGGCAACGGTGGTTTGACCAATGGGACCAGTTATACGAACCTAACTGGGCTTTCCAGCCTGGTCTATCCCAGTACCGCCAACCTGGTTGTCGACGCCATGGCGCAGAACATCGTATTGGTCTCGATGACCAACAACATCACCATAGGGGTCCCGGCGAATGCCGCGGTGGACGGCCGCATGGTCCAGTGGCGCTTTGACGCTGGCGGGACCAACAGGACCGTGACGTGGCCCACCATTACCTTCCGGATTCCCTCAAGCTCCGGGATGTCTAATGTCAACCTGGTAGCATCCAATACAATTTCGCTGTACTCCACCCAGTACGTGGCCAATCGGACCAATTGGATTATCACTAGCTTTGTTTGGGGGTATTGAGATGGCTAATACTTTGTATTTCTATCCGGCAGTCGATGATGCCTGGACGACTACGGGAAACTGGTTTACCAGTTCGGCCCATAACGTCAATACGGGGTATATCCCTAGCACCGGTGATACTGCCTACATAATGGGCGGCGTGGGCTCGGGACCGGGAATGGTGGTCGTGATGGCCTATACCCATGTGGCACACTCCTTGACAGGTAATGGCGACTTTGGAGTTAACCTGGGCGTTAACCTGGAGGGCCCGGTCACATTCAACTACGGGACTACCTCGGGGCATTTTGCCTACAACGAAGGAATCCTGGGGGCCAGTGCGGAGTTCTACAGTGAGAGTTACAATGACACCGGTGCCGCCGTTGGAGCTTCTGCCCAGTTTCGTGACAGTTCCAAAAACTTCGGTACCGTGGGGGACTACGCCATATTCTACGAGAGCGCATTCAATGATGCTGTCGGGACCGTTGGGAACTATGCGGTGTTCGGACAGGTGTCGGTGATCGCTACGCCGCCGCCTACCAACTATGGCGTCGTGGGCGACCACGCTACCTTCTACGAGGATTCCACCAACGAGGCGGGAGCCCAGGTGGGCAACAGTGCACTGTTTGCAGGTACGGCCGCCATGGCGGGTTACTACACTACCGGCAATCTCGGTACGGCGCTCAATTATGCTTATTTCTACTCCCCCGACTATGCAGGCGGGAACCGCCCGGTAAATTGGGGGGTAGTTGGCAACTACGCGACATTTGACTCTAATGTGGAAAATAGGGGTACGGCAGGCAACTCTGCAAGATTCCTTGGAACAGGCGCTAACAACTTCCCCCGTAATGGGTACAGTCGTTCACCCGGGTATCCCCCGGACTTCGCGACAGTAGGGCTGGGCGCCGATTTTGATAGGGGGATTAACTTTGGCTATGCCAGCATGCTGGCTACTAGCCCGATGGAGGGCGCAAGGTTTACCGGCATTGCGTCGTTTAACGCGGGCGAAGCAGGCGCTTGGTCTCAATTCACGTTCGGGGCGGTAAACGATACACGGGCGACCGTTGGAATAGGGGCCTCATTCTCGGCGTCATATAACCACGGCTACGCCAGTATGCTGGCTACTACCTCGATGGAGGGCGCAAAGTTTTATGGTACTAGTCGGAATAGTTACCCCGACGGGGTAACCGGAGATTATGCTAGCTTCGCCGATGCCTCATATAACGAAAATGTGGTTGCTGACTATGCAACTTTCTCCGACTTTACAGCAAATTCGCAATATGGCACCGTGGGGAACTACGCCCACTTTAGCAGAGGATGTGAAAATGACGGTATAGTCGGAAACAATGCCACATTCGACGATACGGCGAATTGCTACGGAGCTAGCAGTGTCGTGGGAAACAACGCCACATTTAATACCTCCTCGCACGCTGGTACAAACACCACGGTGGGCAACCACGCGGTATTCAACGGAAGTTCGCACGGCGATGGGACTGTTGGAACCGATGCCACGTTCAATACATTTTCGTATGTAGATTCCAGTGGGCAGGTCGGCAATCGTGCTACGTTCAACGGGTCCAGCCGCAACAACGGCACCGCCACCACGGCTACGTTCAACGGGTCCAGCTGCAACAACGGCACCGCCACCACGGCTACGTTCAACGGGTCCAGCTACAACAATACCGGCGGGACCCCCACGGTGGCGGCTACGTTCAATGGGTCCAGCTACAACAAGGGGGCCATACCATGAGCGCTACGGTGACGTTCAACGGATATAGTCACAACGAGGGCAGTGTGGCGGGCAGTGCCACCTTCAATGACTGGAGCTACAACGCCGCCGCTGGTTCCGTGGCGGGTGGGGTAACTTTTAACGACGCTAGTTATTTTGAATATGGTTCGACGTTCACCAGCACGATTGCGTACCGGACAACCGGACTCCTCACGATTCCGCCCGCCAACGTGGTGCTGTACCCGCTCGCCTACGGGATGCAGGGTGGCACCCAGTTGACCGGCACAGCTCAGTACGGGATCAACGGGTCAGGAATCCTGGGGATGCCGTAAAAAGGCTGGTCAGGCAGATCACCGCGGGGTATAGTAGTATCCAGGTTCGATACAGTTATCAACAAGGAGCAGGCGATGAAAGTTATCACCAACACGACCGTCTCGTATGCAGTTAACTCCGTCCAGATCGGCATGATCTCGGTCATACCTGATCCGGCCAGCAACCTGGTTTTCTCGGTCACGTTTGGCTGGTTCGATGCAGCCGACAAGCCACTCAGGCAGTCGGGCCAGCGCTACACGGCCGCCCAGCTGGAAGCAGCGTCGCCGGACCCCGCCCAGGCGGCAACCTACCTGGCAGCCCTCAAGACCCTCATGCCGGTCGGGATTGCGCCGGCCATGCGGATCCAGGTGTCCGATGCCAGTATCGCGACCGTCCAGGGATTCTGTAGCACCATGGTGGGGGAGCCGCCCGTCAAGACCTTCAAGGCCGTCACGTACACGGAGGCCCAGCTGGTTGCCGCGGGAGTTAGCTCGGCCATCATCGCCGGGTTGGTCAGTCAGATGGCGGTAGCGCTTACCGCGTAAGGATTCGGGTATGCACCAGCCGTCCATCGAGGCACTTGGATATCTGGCCCTCTGGATCCTGGTCGCAATCGCGATCGCGGCAGCGTCCATGTGGCTGTGGGGAGTGGGAACTGGTTAGAAAGGGGATCTGCCATGCGCCGGAAATCCAAGATCGGACGAAAGTACAATTTGTTGAGGGATACCCATGATCCCCGCGATTTCCGCTGGAGTATGCCGGCCAAGTGGCAGGAGGTGCCACTGCCGCCATCGATCGATTTGTCGGCCACTATGCCAGCCTGCTACGACCAGGGCGCTTGGGGGACTTGTCACAAGGCAGACACCGAGGTGTTAACCGACTCGGGGTGGAAACTTTTCAGTGAGGCCACGTTGGACGACCAGCTAGCAACCGTCGACCCAGAAACTAGATTAGTATATTTTGTTCCACCAAAAACTATTTTCAGGCTGCAGTACGCGGGGAGAATGGTGGGGGTCCACAACAATGCCACCGATTTCTGTGTGACACCAGACCATAATATGCTTGTCAGGAGATGGAATGAGCGGGACCGGACCCTTGAAAAGAAGTATCAGTTTGTGAGAGCGGGAGACTTGGGCTGGTACTCGGGGCTGATGGTCGGGGTGAAGTCGTCTACAAAAGAAGCACCGACGTACACACTTCCGGGGGTCGAGCATAAGCAAAAGCCGCAGCGGACTAGCCGAGCGGTGGACGCGAATGCGTGGCTGGGTCTTTTGGGGATTTACCTTGCCGAGGGGACCATGGTCCAAGCAAAAGGGCATTATAGAATTCAGATCGCAGCGCACAAGGAGCGGGAAAAGGAATTTTGTAAGGGCCTGTTCAGGAAGTTGAAAATCCACTATATCGAGCAAGTAGACCGTTTTTACTTCGACGACAAGCAGATCTATTCAGAGTTCTGCCGTTATGGTTTGCTGGGGACGAAAGCTCCAGACAAGTTCGTCCCTGGGTTTGTCTTTGGTTTGGGGCCGGAGAATATGAAAGCGGTTCTCGAGGGGCACGCAGCAGGAGACGGATGCGACTCCGACGGCACGGTAGTCCACTATACCTCGTCTTGCAGACTGGCAAACGATCTCCAGCGTCTCGGTCTTCTGTGTGGAGAGTGGGGTAGTATCTACTCACGCCCCCCTAGGACTTCCGTCTACCGCGGCAGGACCATCGCTGGGAACTTCCCCGAGTACGGATACATCCGCAGAAACCGCATGTCCTCTTGTATAGAGACGGGCAGTATTGATAACGAGGACTACACCGGGATGGTGTACTGCGCAGAAGTTGAGCCGTACCACACCTTAATCACGCGAAGAAGTGGGAAGATCCTGATCTCAGGCAATTGTTACGCGAACGCCGTGGCCCTGCCGCTACAAGGGTTGTGGGCGCACAAGACGATGCCATCGAGGTTGTTCGTTGCATGGAGCGCCTGCGCCCTGGAGGGTGAAATCAACATCACAGAGGAGGACGGCATCGCCTCGCTTCGTGACGTCATTGCACCGCTCACGACAATTGGATATACCGAGGAGACGATGTGGCCCTACGACTCCTCGCATCTGAACTTCCAGCCCTCGAAGGAATGCTTCATCGACGCATCCCAGCACAAGGTTATCTCGTACGAGCGTGTCGACCAGCAGTTGTCCACCATTAAAGCCGCTCTGGCGTCGGGACACCCGATCGTTTTCGGCATCCTCGTGTATCCGCAGCTCGAGTCTCCGCAGACTGCCCGGGATGGTATCGTAGAGACCCCGGGGTGGTGGACTCGAAACTTCTCTGCACCGCTCGGCGGTCACGCGATTGTCCTGTGCGGATATGACGACGCAACAGAACGATTCAAGTTCCGTAATAGCTGGGGCACCCAGTGGGGCCAGCAGGGGTATGGGTATCTGCCCTACGACTACGTCACCAACAGTAAACTGTCGTCTGATTTCTGGATAATCCACGCGGTGAACCCATGAACGTAATTATCAATCTTCTACTACTCGGTTCACTTTTAGTAGTTGGCGGCTGTGGATTCTTCGATCCCCCTGTTTACAATCCGGACGACCCGTTCGGACCTCACGGGCGATTCGACCCGATTCCGCCCGTCTATAAAGGAGCTACGCCATGATGAAGCAAATTCTCGACTGGGCCATCCAGTCAACTCAGTTCAAGAAGTGGTCAGGGATCGTGGGCGGTACTGCCCTTGGCATGTGGCTCTCGATGAACTACCATGTTCAGATTGCAGCAACCCTGGCTGCCTGGGGGGTCAGCAAGGGTGAGTTTGGTAATGCCCTGGTGGCCGTCATGGGTGCATCCGGGGTAGCCCTGAGCGTCGGGTTGAGCGTCGCCAAGACCCGCCTGGCGGCCCAGCAAGGTACTGCCCAGCCCACCCCGACATCCTCGGGGATGCCGTAATGGGCGAGCCTGAACAATTTGAAGACTTGCCCATCCTCCATCCGCCGAATCCCCATACGGACCCAACGGGGACGCTGTGGACTCTCATGGAGGACTGGGACTCGCCGCCGCTCGATGGGTACTACCTGCAGTTCCTGAAGGGGTATCAGACCGACGGCGCCTCGATACCCAGAATAGCCTGGACCCTGATCGGGAGCCCCATGGATGTGCCATTACTGGGCCCAGCGCTTTGTCACGATGGATTATTCTCCAGCCAGCTTACCGCCACCCATTCCGAGTCTGACTGGCTGTTCATCAGGTACATGCAGATGACCGGGCAGATCAGCTGGGCCAAGCGCAACATGGTCTGGTCACAGGTTAGAATGTGGGGTTGGGTCGTGTGGAATCGACACACTGCAGAGTCCGTCGCGGCTTCCCGGCTCCTATGTACGCGAATCCCGGTGAGCCCTTAATTTAGCTCCCAGACCGGTTATAACAATATGTTGATGGTGATGTTTACCTAGATGGTAGAATAGCCCCCGGCGCCTGCCGGTTGACTTCGTTTCTTTTACCCTTACAGCTGCATTGCAGCCATGACATCGATAGGATCGACGTCGACCACGCTGGGCGCACCCGAGCGACTGGCTTCACTGTTGAAGGCGCCCTTCGGGACCAGGTCGACGAACCCGGCTCCGCTGATCTTCATGGCCAGCATACAGGCGAAGTTCAAGGCGTGACAGAAATCGTCCGGCCGAGCTGGATTCCGGACGAAGTGCCGATAGGTAAACCCGCCTGACTCCGAGACCTCCTCGTAGGGACTCAGGAGGTCGTCGGTGTAGAGCTTGAACTCGCCTTGGGGTGGGAAGAAGATCCGATTATACTTGATAGCCAGGAATAGGATTTCGAGAGCGGTTGTCTTGTCGACCGTCCACCTATGCTGCCCCTGCGTGGGACTGTAGCTGAGCAGTTTGTTCTGTCGGACGTACATGATCTGGATCACGCTGACGTTGAAGCGCTGTTCAAGCATGACGTTCTTATCGAACCCCATGCCGTAGTCGGCGGCCATCATCTGACATTTGTAGAATTTGTGAGCTCGGGCAATCTCGGACAACATTTCGTCCGGATTGAACCCGATAAAGCGTCTGGCCCAGAGGACGTCAATCTTGCCATCGCGGCGCAGCCCAATAATGGTGTGAACCGTGAAGCTGGATTGTTCAGCGCCGCCCCAGTCTACTCCCGAGACCGTACAGGTATAATCTCGGAGTTTGTTCTGGAGCTCGGCGACCGACGGCAGTGAAGATTGCCGGTCGATGTCACGCTGGCTGATCACCCTTGAACCCAAGCTGTGGCTAATGCCCAGTACCTCCTGCATGATGATCGGCAGGGGCAGCCTCAAGAGCTTGCGGGTGATCTTAGACCAGTTGTGAGGGTTATCCACCAGGGCCGGAACGACTACCTGGGGGATATGGTATCCGAGAAAGTCGTCGACGCGATCGGGCCAGGCCGGTACCCATTCACCGTCCCGGACGTTAAGGCGTGCCCCGCACTTAACGCAGTGAATGCCGTCCGCTTGGAGCATATCGAGGACGCGGCCCTCCTCGGTGGGGAAGTTCCAGAAGGTGCAGCCACACCGCATCGCCCACTCTGACTGCGAGGACTGTTGCCACAGGTTCTCGATGGTGTTGTCAGTAGTCTTTGCGGTGCCCGTGAAGCGCCTAATTCCCCACTTGCTCGCCGTCAGGGATTCCGAGACGATCGGGATATTGTCGGTGAGCTGATCCTGGATCTCGTCAAAGTCGATTCGGTCCGCGTAGATACCGCGGGCCCGGTCACTTGACGTCTTGGCGTAGGTAAGCTGGATTCCGCTACCGTTGGCGAACGCCTGGTGGTGGACTGCTTTGATGATCTTGCCGTCGGCCTGTGCGTTCTCCATGTCGGTTGCCTGGAGCGCACGGGCAACATCGCATGACTGGATTGCCTCCGTCATGTAGAGGGTACTGTACCGCTGGGTCTGCTGCTGAAGCGGCGCCACGTACAGGATCTGCAGATGCGGGATAGTGAGCATATCCAAAACTTCAGAACGCGATAAATTCAAACTCTTGCCGGTTTGCCGGCCACACATGTAAATCGTATCCGGAACGTATTGCCGCCCGTACATTGATTTGAACTGAGGATAATCCGTTAAACTGTACGGCTGCCCCCTGATCTTAAATAGGTGAGGCAGAAGATCTGCACGGTCACCGCCCTGGAGTTGCTCCACGGTGTCTGGTTGCTCTACCAATGATTTGATACTCTCGAGGGACAGCTCCTCGGAGGTATTTGATGTTGAAGAAGATTTCGAGGGTGCGTCACTGGCTTGTGGCGACCCCTCTTTTGGTGGTAGACTATCTTCGTCGTTTGGATTCATATGCGAAACAAGAGTACTCGATCGTCGAGATCCTGTCAAGCAAGCCAGACGGGGAGAATAGCCATGCCGCAAGTAAGCAGGTCGCCCAGGGAGTACCTGAGGCTGAAGAACGTTCGGGACGTCAAACAGTCGACCCCAGACGACCTGGCTGAGACCGCACTTCCGCGGTATCAGCGAAAGACCGTAAGGTCAGATAGACGGGGAGATAACCGAGAAAGTAGGTGGCTCAAGTATGCTTGAGATCTTATTGTTCCTCGGTGGACTCGCCCTCACGGTTCGCATCGGGCAGGATTGGACCCGCACCAGCAACGTGCTGGATCATGCGGAGAAAGTCCAGCAGGATGCTGCCGACCTGATTAAACAACTGAAAGGTTAGGCTTACAGGGATGGAAGCCGCCCTCGTCCTATTTGGGCTCTACTTCGTAGTGACCTCTGCTCGTAATCGAGCGGCTGTCAGGTTCGGAGAGGGCCAGACAGCCGCATACGGCAGAGCCATCTGCGAGTTGCTGTCCAGAAAGGCGACCGCCCATACAGGACGGTCAGAACCGCACGGCCAAACCCGTGCGGCCGACGAACCCGAACTTGTCTCTTGGGGACAGGTCGAGTCGTTCAGTGATCCGAGAGAACAAGGTGATACATCGAAAGAGGTGATGCCATGACGCCAGGAGGAGCGATTCTCCTCGCCGCGACGGCCGGCATCGCCTGGCTGGATGGCGGATTATCGGCCTGTGTGGTGGG
>Ga0118677_10015069_pt1 | contig 10790 bp, 12 predicted proteins | sample AliMusrvi5mmetaG_FD_86154 | JGI IMG/M metagenome (GOLD analysis project Ga0118677, IMG submission 86154)
TGGATTCCCGCCTGCGCGGGAATGACAAGATTTTTCAGCTTCGTATTTTGCGCGCGTCATCCCCGCGAAAGCGGGGATCCAGGATCCTTTTTGTTACTTCAGCTTTGTGGATAACCATGTTATTTTATTATATTTTTCTTGCTTTTTACGCATTTTTTGTATAGTTAACAAGAAATATCATAACAGTTCTACTTGAGTACCCGGTTTATGCCGCAGGAACTTACGATACTGCTTACGGCGCTGCTCATGCTGCTGGGGCTTGCCGGTTCAGTACTGCCCCTGCTGCCGGGCTCTCCGCTCATACTTGCCGGTGCATTTTTGTATGCCTGGCAGACGCAGTTCGCCGTTGTCGGCTGGACGGACCTGGTTGTACTTGGGGTGCTGGCCCTTGCCGGCCAGGGCCTGGACTATGCAGCAACCGTCCTTGGCGCAAAAAAATACGGAGCAAGCCGGTGGGGCATGCTCGGCGCCTGTATCGGCGGCTCCGTGGGGCTTATAGCGGCAAACATCATCGGCCTTGTCGCCGGCTCATGTGCCGGCGCTGTTTTTTTTGAGCTTCTGAAAGGCCGGGACCTGCAGGCCTCCGTCAGGGAAGGCTACGGAACGCTGATAGGCTTTTTATGCGGCGCTGTCGGAAAGGTGATTATCGCCTTTACCATGGTCGGCTATTTTATTTTACAGGTGTGGCCACAGACAGGGTCGCAGCCTTGAAATAAAAATGAAAAAACAGTTGCGTCCCACAAAAAGTTTGTATTTAATGGCAGGTGTAATATAAGATATGCGCCAGACAACAGCGCATGCCGGTATTTAAAAAATCAGACTGTTTTATAGCCCCGGTTCATAATGAGAGAAAAAAAAATTACGATTCTTGTGGTCGATGATGACCCTCTGGCGCTTGAGACTATTGCCGAACTGCTGGTGGAGTCAGGCTACAGGGTTTTCACGGCACAGGGAGGGCAAAGGGCTCTTGATATACTCGAGACGCAGCCCGGCATTGACCTTATCGTCTCGGATCTCATGATGCCGCAGATGGATGGTATTGCGCTCACAAAAGAAATTCACAGCATGGGCCGGGATATTCCCATAATCGTTATAACCGGCTATGCCACGATCGAGCTTGCCGTTGAAACCATGAAGGCGGGCGCCGCGGATTTTATCACCCGGCCGTTTAATAACGAACAGATAAAAATTACGATCAAAAAAGTGCTTGAAACAAAACGCCTGAAAAAGCTTGCCGGGGAGCGGGAATTTTACAAGCAGCTTTCAAATCAAGATGAAATGACGGGGCTGGCAAATTACCGCGCCTGCCATGAAACGCTTGAAAAGGAAACCGAGCGGGCCAAGCGCTATAATCGCACGCTGACCATCATGATGATTGATATTGACGATTTCAAATGCTGCAATGACACCTACGGGCATTTGGCCGGTGATACGGCGATGGTGCAGATAGCAGGCCTTATAAAAAAACAAACCCGCGCCAGCGATGTAGCAACCCGCTATGGCGGTGAGGAGTTTATGGTAATTCTGCCTGAAACCACCATTGACGAAGCAAGCGCTGTTGCCGAACGTATTCGCGAGTCAATAGCCCAGCATCAGTTTTTAACTGAAGAAGGCGAGCCCATGGCCTCCCTGAGTGTAACCATCGGCATTTCCTCGCTGCCCGACCATGCCTCCACCAAAAAAGATCTTATCCGCACGGCTGATATCGCGCTTTACAAGGGAAAAACCACGGGAAAAAATAAAGTTGTCGTTTTTCAATAATTCCCTCGCCATCACCGCTCTGCATCTTGCAGTTTGGATTTTTTAAGAACAAGCGTATTTATAAATCCGCATTCCGCAGCCACCACGCCATCCGCACAAGCGGATGGCGTGGATTTCCCGGAAGAGGAGAGCCAAAATACAACGGGCTGCGCTGAACGGCAGAATATAAAAAAAGCGGTCAGGGGAAGCTCCTGCCCGCTTTCGGTTATTCGTAGAGCTGCCGCTATTTCATGTTTTTGCCGCGCGGACGGGCCATTTCATCAATGATTTCATCTATCTTGTTATCATCAAACATTTTTTCAATAGCTACGGAAAGAGCGGTATTGAGCTCCTGCTCCATGCGATCCTGACTGAAATAGAAATGCTTGTAGCTGGCGGAGCTTTCCAGCGTGCGGGTGTACAGCGTTTTCTTGTGCTGCGCATCGGCAAAGACCACGCGCAGCTTAACTTTTGTTTCATAGGTGGCGCTTAAGAAGCCGGTTGCACATACTACCTCAAGCTCATCGATATAGCCGCCCACAACCAGGCTGCCCCACGACGTCTGAAGCGTGCGCTCGCTGGCATCCCAGTCAGGCATGCCGCCGTATACCGTAAACCCGTTTTTAAAAAAAGCATCTTTCACCGCGGCGCCCACCACTTCCGCGGGGGAGCGCTGCTGGGATATGGCCTTAAGCTCGCTGCCGTCGGCCTTCACCCGTTTGCCCAGCGCTGACGCATCGGGTACTGTGCGCTCATCATTGAACTGGGCAACCGTTATCATGTACTGCTGCAGGCTGCTGTCGGCAGCCAGGGACTGTTTTTGGGGCACATACTGTACATTAAGGCGATAATAGCCTGACATGGCGCAGGAGATCACGGCGGATCCCAGCGCAAGCGCGCAGCACAGCAGCAGCCATTGTTTACCGGTTGAGTTTACTACAGGTCTTTTCATTGCATTCTCCTTTGTGGACAGTTAATTACTCTACTATATAAATACTGCCCGGTTGTGTCAAGAAACTACCGCAGCCCGGGGCAGCTTAAGGCCGCCTGTTCGATAGATTAAAACGCAGGGGCTGACAAAAAGTTTCCCCTGCGGGGGCGCGCGGTCGTGATCCGACACAAAGGGGCCCCAATGTTTGTGAATTAGGAAAAATGAATCCGCCTCTCCGGATACTGGAAGCGCTCTGGCAAATCGTCGTCATTTATCTTGCGCGAAAGCCTGTTTTGCAGTAGTTTGCGCAGTGCAATAAAAATCACTGAAAAATACGCAAGCACTTACTGAAGGAGTACGGCATGGCTACAGAAGGCAATAAAATTATCTACTCAATGATCGGCGTGAGCAAATTCCATCACCAGAAGCCGGTGCTGAAGGACATTTATCTTTCCTATTTTTACGGTGCGAAGATCGGCGTGCTTGGGCTGAACGGCTCCGGCAAGAGTTCGCTTTTGAAAATTCTTGCCGGCGTTGATAAGGAATTCAATGGGGAAATCACGCTGTCGGCGGGCTACACGATCGGCTATCTTGAGCAGGAGCCGCTGGTCGACAACGAGAAAACCGTACGCGAGGTGGTCGAGGAAGGCGTGCAGGAGGCCGTCGACTGCGTGAAGGAGTTTAACGACATCAGCGCGAAATTCGCCGAGCCCATGGATGATGATGAAATGAACCGGCTCATTGAGCGCCAGGGCGTGGTGCAGGAAAAAATAGACAGCCTGAATGCCTGGGACCTTGACTCGCGCCTGGAGATGGCCATGGACGCCCTGCGGTGCCCCGCGGGCGACATGCCGGTAAAGGTCCTCTCGGGCGGAGAGCGTCGGCGCGTGGCCCTGTGCCGCCTCCTGCTGCAGAAGCCCGATATTCTGCTCCTAGACGAGCCGACCAACCATCTTGATGCCGAAACAGTGGCCTGGCTCGAGCACCATCTGCAGCGCTATGAGGGCACGATCATCGCCGTTACCCATGACCGCTATTTTCTTGATAATGTCGCCGAATGGATCTTAGAGCTTGACCGGGGCCAGGGCATTCCCTGGAAGGGCAATTATTCCTCATGGCTTGAGCAGAAGCAGAAGCGTTTGGCTCAGGAGGAGAAAAGCGAAAGCAGCCGGCAGAAGACCCTGGAGCGTGAACTGGAGTGGATACGCATGAGCCCCAAGGGCCGGCATGCAAAGTCCAAAGCGCGCATTCAATCATATGAAAATCTGCTCAGCCAGGAAGCTGAAAAGCAGGGCAGGGACCTTGAAATTTTTATCCCCCCGGGGCCGCGCCTGGGCGATGTGGTCATTGAGTGCAAGGATGTGAGCAAGGGTTATGGCGACCGCATGCTGGTTGAAAATGTGTCGTTTCTGCTCCCGCCGGGCGCCACCGTCGGCATCATCGGCCCCAACGGCGCGGGCAAGACCACCCTGTTTCGCATGATAACGGGCCAGGAGCAGCCCGACGCGGGCGCCATCCGCCTTGGCGATACGGTGAAGCTTGCCTATGTGGACCAGAGCCGCGACGTTCTGGACCCTGAAAAATCGATCTGGGAAATGATCTCCGAGGGCTATGACATGCTCAAGCTCGGCTCGCGGGAGGTGAATTCGCGGGCCTATGTGTCCAAGTTCAACTTTTCCGGCACGGACCAGCAGAAAAAAGTGGGCCTCCTGTCGGGCGGCGAGCGCAACCGCGTGCACCTGGCGCGCATGCTGAAAGAGGAGGCCAATGTGCTGCTGCTTGACGAGCCCACCAATGACCTTGATGTGAACACTATGCGCGCTCTTGAAGAGGCCCTGGAAAATTTCGCCGGCTGCGTGCTGGTCATCAGCCATGACCGCTGGTTTCTGGACCGCATTGCCACGCATATTCTGGCCTTCGAGGGCGAAAGCCAGGTGTATTTTTACGACGGCAACTATACCGAATATGAAGAGCATAAAAAGCAGCGCCTGGGCGCAGCGGCCTCAGAGCCGCACCGCATCAAGTACCGGCAGCTGACACGTGCGTAATATTAAGAAATCCGGTCGGAGGTTATAACGTTTAAAATTATCAGTTAGGCCCCCCTTAATCCTCGTGAATTAAGTAAAAAAAATTTCCTCGCTCCCGGCAGGGGGAGAGGATTGAGGTGAGGTGCGTGCGTTTTGTGGGCCCTTATTTTATATTCTGTTCATTCCAAAGCGCGGTTCTGTCAATAAAGGAGGGAAACTATGTTCTTTAATAACAACCGTGAGAGACATATAATAAGACTTGTTTGTATGGTTACCATGGTTGGGTTTTTGGTTGCAGGGTGCGGTGGCAATCTATCAAAAGCAACATCCAAAAATGATTTAAATGAAACAAGAAAAATCATCAATGATGGTGCCGATGTCAATGCTGCAGATAAAAATGGATACACCCCCTTATGCTCGCCGCTTATCAGGGGAATCTTGACATAGCCAAACTGTTGATTGAAAGAGGTGCCAACGTCAATGCTGCATTTAATATGGATGGACACACTCCCCTTATGAGCGCCGCTGGAAACGGGCATCTTGACATAGTCAAACTGTTGGTTGAAAGAGGGGCGGATGTTAAAAGCTCGGCACTAGCCTTTAAGCTGGCATGCCAAGCGGGAAATGCTGATGCATCAACCTGGCACCACGAGCGAAGGTGGCGCGAAGCCATCTGGCTGTTACAATAGATCTTTGCGCGGGCAAATCTCTGCTGCTGAATGAAGCGTGCGCGGTTCACGCGTTCCTGAATCGCGGCAGATGATTCCGACGGCGCGGAATCCGCGAGCTCCTTGTAGCTGAGCGACGGCACTTCTATCTGCAGGTCGATGCGGTCAAGCAGGGGGCCTGAAATTTTTGCCATATAGCGCTGCACCTGCAGGGGCGAGCAGGTGCAGTCATGCTTGCTGTCGCCGTAATATCGGATATTGTAAAGTGGAAATTTGTGATGTTATTCTTAAGTTTGGGCCACTTTTTTAGTTAGAGATTCAGATTCGGTGGCACACCGCGTTCCCTATTTAAAATCTTTCTGCCAGCTGCTCTTGCCACATCTCTTTCAGAGTCATTTGTGGAAATTTCTTCAAGCAGTTGACTATACTTATCAACATCCAGTTTCTTTATTGCTTCAATACGAAGATGATTTGCAAGATTACTTTTAGCTATATCCAAAAATAATTTTTCATTCTTATCAACATCCAGTTTCTTTATTGCCGCATTACGGATATGATCATAATATTTATCTAAGACAGACTCTTTTCTAGCAATACGTAAAAACAAATCTTGATTTGCATCAGCATTCAGTTTCTCTATTGCCACAATACGAAAAATATGCGACTCCACTCCCAGTTCAGCAATATCTACAAGCAGCTTCTGATTCTTATCAGGATCCAGTTTCTTAACTGCCTCGATACGGACATCATCCTCTGGATCTTGTTTTACAATATCAATAAGAAGTTCTTGGTGCGCCCCGGCATACAATTGCTGTATTGCTTTGATACGAGCATCCTTTGGGCCTTATTGAATAACACTCACAAGCTCTTTCTGATGATTAGTTATTTCATCAACAAGTTTTTCATCAGTTATTTGCTCCAATGCCGCTTTGCGAACCTCTTCCCTTGAATCAGAATTGAAAATTTCAACAAACAGTTTCTGATTCTTATCAGCATCCAGTTTCTTTATCGCCTTTATGCGAAGATCATAAAAGGGATCGTTTTTTGCAACATTAGCAAGTGCAACTTGGTCAGATATTTTCATTACTGCTTGCTCACGCACAACTTTAGCAAAACCAAAACCAGATTTAGTCAATTCAACAAGAAGCTTTTGATTTGTTATTTTTTTGACGGCTTCTTCGCGAACATCATAAGAATTATCCATTTTAGCAATTTCAAAAAGCACCTCTTGGTCTTGAACACAGTCTAATTTTCCAAGTGCTCTTTTACGCACAGCTTTACTTGAATCATTTTTAGCAATTTCAACAAGCAGTTTCTGGAACTTATTTGTGTCTAGTTTTTCTATCGCCTCAATTCGCGCAGTTTCACTTGCACCCTTTTTTGCTATGCTGGCAAATAGCTCTTGTTTCCTTATTGCTACCGTCATACGGATTTCTTCGCTGACATCATTCACGGCTATCTGATCAAGTATATTTAGGTCAGTAAGGTTCTCAATAGCAATTTTACGAACTTGCGGGTTACTATGTTTCCATTTTGGTTTTAACAAATTGAATAATCCCATAACAATTCCCTTGAGTAAAAAAAATCACTAGAATTCGGCTATCCTCACCCTTATAGACCTAATCTTTACCCATATTTATGTCTGGTCACAAGGGGCATGTCATTGGTTTGTGTTAGTGCGGGCATGGTAATTTTCCACGTGGCAGACAGCCTAGCGCCGCAGGTGGCGAACATTGTAGACGCTCTAAGATGATCAGGGGTCTACGTTTGAATTATTATATGTGGAAATACGGATTAATCTGACATCTTACAGTGGTCTATAACCGTTAATCCGATCTGCCATGAATCCATTTGCTAAATCTGACATATGAAGTGACCCCAGAGGGGTTCCAGAAATAAGCAGGTCAGGAAGCTCTTTGCAACAAAGTAAATAGGGTGCAGTATAATTTTAACAAAACCTCATAAATTCCCAATTTCAAAGACCATAAACATTTCTTATCCCAGTAATATCTTGTATATCATCACCATCTATACCATAGAATTCTTTTAACTTGTTGTAATAGTAATGGTTGAGGTAGTTACCTCCTGGTGGACAGATCATATGGTCACGATGCGAACCGCCACCACGGCTGTAAATCGTTGTAATAATATTCATTGCCTTTTCGTGAGACTGAAAAGGTGAACCCCTTTCACCGATGGTCACCAGTGCATTGGTTAAATTCAAACTCTTATTTAATAACCCGACATTAATTTTCCAGGCGCAGAACAAAGCAATGCCTGTCACAATGCTAATGAGGACTTTTCCCCATTCTATATGTAATGTATATGTAATGGAAAAAATATCCATACAAGGGACGACAGGAGTAATATTATGGCTAAAAAAATATATGGGACTTCAATCTTAGCTCTATTAATGGACTTAGCTTTTTCATATACTTCCTTTGTGATCTCATCACCCTTCAACAGGGCTACCGTTTTCTGATCATATTCAACCGAGAAGGTTTTTCCACATATAGGGCAATTAATGCTATTATTTAGTCTTCGATGACCAGCGTTACCACGCTTTGCTATAAAAATAGACTCAAACATCTTGTAGTGAAGCGTTTCGTCGCCGAATACCGGAGTGTTCGAACCCCTATAACATCCAATTGTTAAGCTGATCCCCCTTTCATTTGGCTCTACGATGTCCTTCTGCTCTGCCATAGATCATCTCTTTAAATTTTGGAGTGTTTATATTAATTGTATTATCTCGCATACAACCCAACTGAGAGCAAGGAAGAGCAAGGGTGGAGTAGAGAGCTGACGGTCACCCCGTATCCTTGCAGCCAGTTTGTCGCACACAGCTACTAAAAATACCAAATTAATTGGGTTAAATGGAACAAAACGACCCCTAAGCTCCTCATTTAAGTAGATTTATTATTACATCAAACAATGTGCTCTTTAATAATTGGTGCAATTTCTGGCCAGATTGACATTGCCAAAACATATGCTGGTTGTCCTCCAGGCCTGTTTCTCAGATTAGTGCCAGCCAAAATTAATTCTTCGACGATTGATTTAAATGCGGATTCTAATTTAAAATCAATCATGTGCACTACCTCAAAGGCACGGTGTCCTAACAAGGCCGCTTCTATAGGACGATAACCATCCTTATTTGCCATATTACAATTGGCACCCTTTTTTATAAGATATTGTACAATCTCGAAGCAACCATTAAATGCCGCTTGGGATAATGGACTCCCCCTATCATCCGCAACAAGGTTGACATCCGCTCCTTTGTTTACAAGCAATTTGACAAGTTCAAAGTTGTTTGCAGAAACTGATTTATACAAAGGTGTTGTATACATCTTATCCACTGACGAAGAAGAACCAATCTTTTGCATCTCGGCCTCCTTCTCATAGTCCCTTAACAAAGCATTAACATTCACCTTTGCCTGAATAAGCGTAAGTGCTTTTTGAAAATCTCCCGCTATACAGGCTTGTAGAAGTTCTTCGGGCTTTGGTTTTTGTCCGAATATTTTACTCCAGAAGTCCATTGTTAATTCTTTCTTCTCAGAGATTCAACAAACATAAGAATAAAATTTTATACCATAAAATGTATGTTTTCAAAAGGTTTTGGACAGAAGCAGCATGAAACTAAGAGATGGTTTTGCCTCCCTTATACATTGACACAATTCTTTACGCAAGTCTCAAACTTCTGAACTTTACTTCTCCAATGTCGCCCCTGTATCACCCATGCGGGTGTTTACCAAAACTCCGACTTTCCCATCTTAACGCTGACTGTTTCAAAATACCCCGTTCTTTCTTTTGCCGATTTGCTAAGAAAATATAGAAAAGTGAATGAATTATACCAAAAGCACCTTGCTGAAAAGATGGGCGTTGACCGGGCGACTATTGGCAACTGGGAAGTCGGGCGGCATCCTCCAAAGGTCGGAAGGTATGATTTATCATTCCTGAACCTATAAAAAAGGATACACCCATTGAAAAGAGTGCCCAGCCTGTTGGTATCTGGCTTCCTAGCGAAGACCCATCTGGACACTAGGAGATAAGAGTGCTTTCCCATAGACTCCAAAATCCGGCATTAAGATGCAGAAAATGCAACTTCGCCAATAATGCCATTGACTTTATTTAATTGAATATGTTAAAGAAATTAAATATTATTTTTTATAAAAGTTTTAGTTGGCGACAGTGTTTTAAGGGGGTAAGCGTGCTTCACGTCAAACAAAGAAAAAAAAACAGCTTTTCAAATTCATAGATTACAGGCGCATGCTGCATGAGCAGTGTGCGTTTTTTTTTATTTTCAGAACAGAATTAAGACAAGCGATACATGGATTAATAGCCTAAAAAAAAGGTGACACAATGAAAAAGATTAAGGTGTCGATGATGAGCTGCTTGGTGTTGATAAGTATTGCTATAATCAGCAACGCGCAGGAGACCGTAACGAAGCCTGCCCCAGCTCAATCCTACAAGGCTGGGGGCATCGCCGTCGCCATTCCCTCCCCTGCAACAAATATGACCGATGTTGGATTCGGCAATCGAAAATTCATGGAGGTTTTTGTACCACCGGATAACCGGCTCATTGCCGGTTTCCTGCTGACCAATGACTTGCCCAAATTGGGGAAGACATCTGACGGCTCTATACTATCAAAGTACGCGATTGTTGAAGTTGCACGTCATATGGAATACATGGACTGTAGCTCAAGCGATTTCGGCAAATTGACCGCCGCAATGAAGAAGCAGTTCGGAGATGTGGTGAATTCCACCACGAAGAAAGTGGAAGAAGAATTCAACCGCCGTATGAAATCGCTTGATCTGAACAAACTCACAGTAAAACTGGAGAAGCCGGTGCAACTCGGGTGTCTATTTTCAAAGCAAGACGCGTATGGTTTCGGCATGATCATGTTTGTTTCGAGTGGGGGCACGGCCACAAAGATGGGAGTGGGCAGTGCTTTGGTGCGCGTCAAGCAAAGGGTACTTTTTCTTTACCTTTACGCTGAGTACAAGAACGAGGATACCGTTAAGTGGCTTCGGAGGGCCACTGAGGATTGGGCAGACGCAGTCCTGAAAGCTAACAAATAGCATGTCGAACAAGGTCACTGGAGCAAACGCGGGCGGGCCACATCAGTTGCCAATATAGACGCGCTTGCCTGCATCGTTCAGTTCTGTCGTTATGGATTGGACTGTGATGTTTCAGAACCAGCTAGACACTTTGTCCTATATTTTTAGGACAAAGAAAGGGGGCAGCTTAACTGGATTCCACTCATTGTCTTAACCCCATTTTTCATTTATAACCCGGATGATAAAACCGTATCTAACATGGTAATTGAAGATCTCCTGAGGCAAATGGTTTTGTAGACGGGTGTCAAATAATTTAAAAAAATTGCAAACAATAAATAAATTTTTGATATGTGTAAATTACGCTTATAT
>Ga0118677_10015070_pt1 | contig 10790 bp, 8 predicted proteins | sample AliMusrvi5mmetaG_FD_86154 | JGI IMG/M metagenome (GOLD analysis project Ga0118677, IMG submission 86154)
CTTTATTGCAAACTCATATTTATTTTATTCACAAAATTTTAGGTGGTTTAAAGACACTAAAGAAAATTCATGGTCTGGAATGTCAACTCCACAAAGATATTTATCGGATAGCGTATCAGAAGATATGAAAACTGATTATTCATTAAATTGCCATATGCAACATAAAAATTCACTATATCTTTTTGACGACCATACCTACAACAGCGTATTCAAAAATTTTAGCGGAGAAATTATTGCTCCTGTTACTTACACTATGCTGCCCTTCTACAATAATCATGATATTTTAGAAGGCGAGAAAAATTTAGAAAGTTATTTGGATCGTTATACACAAGTTACCTTTTATGGTTCCTGTGATTTTATCGGTGAACTGCCTACAACATTTAAATTAAAAAGCAAAAATATCCAGCTTGGGATTTGTTGCCTTATTCGGTGAATATGATCAGGCTTATACAAATGCATATTAGGGTTCTCTCGGTCTTTGGGATATTAGTATGGATTTGCTTATTTAGCATCCATGGTTATGCTCAAAACTTGGATTGGAATAGAAGCGGAGGCACAAATGCCTCGCTAAAGTTTTCAGGCTTGACGCAAATTACTCCTGCGAATATTAAAAATCTTGAGCTAGCTTGGACATATCACTCAAATAATTTTTCAGTAGTTCAAATAAACCCAGTATTTATAAATAACACAATAATTACAACTGCTAGAGATGGTTCGGTTATTTGTCTAAATGCCGTCAATGGTAAAGAGAGGTGGAGAACCTCTCTTGGCATTGATGTTGGTAGGCGCGGTTTGTTGGTTTACAAGGAAAAATTATTTGTTCCAAGCTCTAATGGCACGTACGTATTAAAACTCGAAGATGGTTCGATTGATAAGAGCTTTGGAAAGAATGGTGTATTTGGAAAAGAGTTAAGCTTTCTTCCGCCTGTCGTTGATGGGGCTAATCTCATAGTTGCAAATCTGACTTCTATTGAATCGTTTAATCTGGTTTCGGGCGCTTTAAATTGGTCTATGAAACTTGAAAAAGACAATCAAGTTGCAAGAATGTGGTCTGGATTTTCCTATGACGAAAAAAATAAACTTATATATGTAGTCACTTCAAATGCTGGTTGGTTTTTAGATGAGGACATGAAAGAGGGTGGATACTTTAATAGTTTGGTAGCCGTTGATGCAATAAGCGGTAAGGTCAGATGGGCTATTAAGGAGATCAAACATGATCTTTGGGATTTAGATATGGTCGGACCGCCAATGCTAGCTGATATTAAAATAGACGGAAAGCCTATATCGGTAGTATTGGCGGTATCTAAATCAGGAAATACTATTTTTGCGAATAGATTGACTGGCGAACTTATATATCAGTCTGGTTATAAAACTTTGACCGATAAGAATAAGTATCCACCTGTTACTCAATTAGATATTAAGAGACCCACACCATTTTCTAGTAACTTTTTTGATCTAGATAAAGACGTTACCTCGTTATCACAACCAAAAAAAGAGTCAGTCCTTCATAAGATTAGGAAGGCAAAGCAAGGAGATTTATTACCTGTAGCTCCAGGTTATGATGTGGTGATGTTTGGCCTTCATGGCGGCGCCGAATGGTCTGGCGGCGCCTTGGATCCTAATAGAAATATTTTGATTGTTCCCTCTAATAGATATCCTTGGATATTAAGAGCAACCTATTTTGATAGTAGCGAATCTTCTGCACTAGAAATTGCAAAAAAAAATAATTCATATATGGAGAAGTGTTCGCAATGTCACGGAGAGAATTTGCGTGGCTGGTTTCAAAATGAATTAAATGGGGATATTTATGTTCCTTCACTGATAAATATTTCCCCTAATATTCCTAAGGAGAAATTCACAGATCTTGACGCCTTTAAAAAAATACACTCGTTCTCATCTTACATAAAAGGTGAATATGTTTCTCCATTTCATATGGGCTACCTTAAGAGTAAAAGGGATTCAGCCGCAAAGAGAATAGAGAAGTATTGCAAGCGATTTGGCTTAAGCGTAGAGAACACAATGGCTGTAAAAAAATTGATTATGAGTCGGTTTCAACCGGAGTTAAGCTCTGGAGATGTCAATACACAAGCAATGTCAGGCTTACAAAAAGTTTCTTCATCTGACTTGGGCAATATTTATCAAATGCTTGTAGAGATCGATCATGATCTTAAGAGGGACAGCCGATTGGCTATTGAGCCAGTGCATCAATTATTATTGGACAAAGATGGAATGTTTGGCTCTGAGCCCCCATGGGGAAATTTAACAGCTATTGATCTAAATACTGGTTTGATTAAATGGCAGGTGCCATTTGGAGAATATTTGGATCCAGTATCTAAAAAAGTGATACAAGGGGATATGAATTTTGGTGGCGCGATTACCACTAAAACAGGACTTATATTTGCTAGTGGTACTCGCGATGGGTATGCGCGTGCATTTAATGTAAATAATGGCGAAGAGCTTTGGAGAAGTGCAATGCCGGCAGCTGGTTCATCCCCCCCGATGACGTACTCAGCGGGTGGGTGCCAATATGTATTATTCACTGCAACTGGCGGACAGTTCTATGGGTACACCAAATCAGATACAACCCTTGCATATAAGCTAAAGGGTTGTCAAAGTCATTAGTCATTTTTCAGGGATTTTGCTTGTTTTTATTTAACTTTTTAGTTCAAAAAAAGAAAGATTTCATATAGTTATGAAAACCATTTCTCTAGTCATACCATTTTTTAATGAAGAGGTTGGAATTTCAAGTTTCTTTACTGAGATTAGATCGGTTGTTGATTCAATGCCAATTGAGTTCGGGGAATTAAATTTTGAATTTTTATGTATTGACGATGGATCATCGGATGGAACGCTTCAAAAATTAATTGATTCATCTTTACTGGATGGTCGCATTAGTGTGATTGAGTTTTCTAGAAATTTTGGGAAAGAGGCTGCTCTAACAGCTGGTATTGAGTACGCTAAGGGTGATGCAGTAATTCCAATTGACTCTGATTTACAGGACCCGCCCCAGCTTATTAATGAAATGATTAGGTGGTGGTTGAAGGGATTTCAAGTGGTTTTAGCTAAAAGAGAGAATCGAGATTCTGACACCTTTTTAAAGAGGTTTACTGCTGAGCTTTTTTATAGGGTTCACAACCATACATCAGCTATTCAGATCCCTAGAAATGTTGGAGATTTTAGGTTAATGGATCGCAGTGTTATTGATGCCTTAAAACTTTATCCTGAAAATCAAAGGTTTATGAAGGGTATTTTTGCTAGCGTTGGATTTAGAACCCATACAATTAGCTATACCCGGCAAAAAAGAATGGAGGGTTTGTCAAAATTTAATGGCCTAAAACTAATTAATTTTGCGATCGAGGGTATTACTAGTTTTAGCACTATGCCACTACGTTTATTTTCTTACATTGGGTTGCTAGGCATTCTATTTACCTCAATATATGCAGTAGCAATTTTCTATATGGCATTAATGCATGGAATACCAGTTCCAGGTTACGCTTCTTTGGCGCTCAGCATTTTATTTTTTGGTAATGTTCAGATCTTGGGAATCGGAATATTGGGTGAATACATAGGGAGAATTTATCTGGAATCAAAAAGACGGCCCATCTACATCGTTAAAAAGTATCACAGACTATCCTAAAAATTACAATGCATGCATTTCACCTCCTTGGTTCGGGCTCGCCAATAGCTAAGTCACTATCAAAAAAATTGAGTTTAAATAGTGATGTATTTTTATACTCTAGCAGCGGCCATGGGGGGAGAATTAATGATTTTTTGTCTAAGGCACTTGAGAATTCAACTGTAATTTATTTTTGCAATATCCAAGATGATTTAGACGCAAATATTAAATTATTAAATCGGGTAATTGGACACTGCAAAAATTTTAACTGCAAGTTTATTTATATATCAAGTATTAACGCTGAAACTCCAAACGCTTCACTATATTCACGCATTAAATATGAATGTGAAAAAATTGTTCATAACAATGGTTATATCTATATAAGGTTAGCAATTGTAGTTTCTGAACCGCCAATTAGTTCCTATAGGGCCCTAAAAAATCTAAGGCGATTGCCAATCAAATTTGTCTTTGATGAAGGGCAGTATATTCATTTTACAGATATCAATCAATTCTTAAGTATCGATTTTCATGAAATTACTAGTAGCACTAATTTATATGGCTCATCGATGAGTCTAAATGATTTCTTTAAAGACTCCAAAAGACAAGCAATTAAAATTAATATGCAGAAGTGCATTTTTTTCCTGAAAATATTGAATTCTAGATTCCCAGTCAAATCAATTTTTGGAAGGTTGCTAACCTTGACTGCATTTAATAGAGATTTTCTTAAATGAAAATTATTGTTTTAGGAACTGGTATTGCTGGATATGGCGCATATTTAGCGTGCAAAGATCTCGGAAAACTCAACGAAGTTGTGTTTTATAACTACGGAAATAAAATAAGTAATAAGCCCATTAAAGGATCGAATTTTCCTGGAGTGAAGTTTCCGGCTAAAAAGGAGTTTGGACAAAATTATCAGGCTGAAGATATCCAAGGCTCTAAATTTAAGATCAGATATTCTTCGTCGCAGGGTGGTCTTTCTGATTTCTGGAGCGGTTCTGTCTCAACATTTTCTGACCAAGAATTAAAATTAAGGAATTTGAATTTCCTAAAGAAATTTTATAAACTTATTTCAAATAAGATAGAAATCATGGGCCCTCGCAATGGCATAAGTTCCTTTTGCGAGAACTATCGAATAACCAAGAACTTCGAGTCAATAGAGCCTTTAAATTGTTTTGACAACATTCGGTTTGAAGGTGATGATTTTTCTTTGCTGAGTGAAAATAATAAAGTCCTTGTATCTGGTAATTGTGTAATGTGTGGTCAGTGCTTTAGTGGATGTGAGCAAGGTGTAATTTTTAGGCCTATGAAAAAGTTTGAGGGCGCCACTATACGTAACGAAAAAATTGAGCGTATACGTATGCAGGATCAGAAATGGTGTCTATTGGACTCTGAGGGCAATTGCGTAGATGTCTGCGATGTTTTATTTTTGGCATGCGGAACATTTCAAACAATTAAATTACTCAACAATTCAAAGTTGCTAGACCATGAAAATGTAGAGCTTTATGACTCAAATGCAATAATTTTCGGCATCAAATTAAAGTCTACGTCCAACCATTACATCAAAAACTATGGATATGCGAATAAAATAATTTCTATAGAAGGTAGGGTGGCAAGAAATTTAGATACGCAAATATCAATTATTCCTTTCAATAATTTTTTTACTGAATCATTGTTAGGAAGCGTTGTGGGGAAGATGTTTAATGGATTTTTTTTGAATAACTTTGCTCTAGGAATGTTTTTTTCATCCCCCTGTGAATCAAACACTTATAAGATTAGCTCTGATAATAAATTATCTGTGTTGGAAGATAATAGTGAGTTGGCCAAGAGCACTCTGCATGAAATTTCTAATAATTTTAATCGTTCAAAAAATGATTTTAAGATCCTAAATCTATTTAAAAGCGCTGATTCAAGTATTCATTATTCGTCTAACTTACTTGACCAGAGTGAAGATTTTTTCAAGAGAGCGGAATATTCAAATAATTTATATATTATTGACGGAAACTTATTTCCCGGTAAACCATCTGCCAATGGAAATTCATTGAGTATAATGGCAGGTTCTTATGCTGTTATTAAAAATTATTTTGATAACGTTCTTTAGACTTACTATATAAAAACTATGTCCCTAGTTAATAACTTTAAGAAAAAGTTCACACTGTTTTTACAAGATAATTTAATCGAGTCTGAGGTTAAAAATATCGATGTTGATAGTCCAGAGTTACTTAAAATACATCGCGCTGTTTTATTAAAAAAACCTTTGCTTCACTCTGCATTTAATACTTTCTATAAAAATATGGCGGAGGCATGTGATAAATACTTTACTTGCTCAGGCATGGAGGTGGAACTTGGGTCGGGATCAGGATTTTTTAAAAGCACAAGACCGGGGTTAATTTCTTCAGATATACGCAAAGCGGAATATATAGATTTAGTCTTGGATGCTCAAAATTTGGACCTAGAAAATAGCTCTGTTAGGGCAATATATGGAATCAATGTTCTTCATCACTTGCAGGACCCAGATCAATTTTTTGAGGAAGCCTTTCGTGTACTGACTCCAGGAGGTGGATTCATTTTTATTGAGCCACACAATGGTTTTTCATCTTCGGTAATCCATAAAATGCTCCACAAAAATGAGCATTTTGATCCCAATATGGTTGGTTGGAAAAATTATTCTATTAAAGGACCCTTGTCTGGTGCAAATCAGGCTTTACCGCATATTATTTTTACAAGAGACGCAAAATTCTTTGAAGAAAAATATTCCGGAAGGCTGGAATTGGTTCACCAGGCGTATATTGATAACTGGCTGAGATACTTCTTTTCTGGGGGTGTAAATTTCAAACAACTATCACCATCTTTTATGGAAAAGCCGTTTATATTTCTAGAAAAGTTATTTAAGCCACTTGCAAAGCATTTCTCAATACACAGAATCACTGTTGTGAGGAAGCTAGACTAAGAGTTGTTGAGTCCCTTTTGGGGTTCAGTGTTAGCCCGCAAAAGAATGCTGCCATAAAAAATAACAACTCAATAAAATGCGCTTCGTTCGCTTCAGTAGTGAGATAAGCAAAACTCATAATGGGAATAGTCCAGGCAGCATACGAAAACCATAAGCCTTCTTGGTGAAGTGAGCGATACCAGGAAACAAAAAGCGGAATTAAAACCAAGAGTAGACCAGGAATACCAACCCCTAAAGCAAAGTCTAACCACCCGCTATGAGTCGCCCCTCGCATATTACCTAGTGGCTTAGAAAAGTCTGACCATTTTTGTGCTGCCAATGCTCCGAATGAGTGGTGAACTAATCCATAACCAAGTGGATTCTCAATGAGAAGTTGTACGCCTGAAACAAACCAAGCAGTTCTTAGGTAAGTGCTCGCATCAACTGGCCTTCCTTGGGAATTAGTTGGTACGCTACCGACCTTGTCATCTTTCCACCAATTTTGATGTTGGATGTCAGCGCTAATCTGAACATCAGCAATCATTTGAGCCCAGGCCGTATTTTTTTCAAGATGTTTTTTAATGCCAGCAAAAGAAAGGCTAGCAATAACTATGCTTATAAGTAGGGCTAATATAATTTTTTCCCAACTCCATTTAATTCTCAATACAAGATTGATAACAAAGACCGCTAAACAAAGTACAAAGATGGCGATTCCATTTTTAGTATTGGAAAAGCAATCCCCAAAAATGCATAGCGCCAGAATTAGTATTCCAGGGGCTATCCACCAACGACTCATCTGGCGATTAATACCTCGAATAATTAGAATAAAACTTAAAGGAGCGGCTAAAGCAGTACAAATTACAAAAGGAGGCTTAGCCTTATAAAAGAAATATAGGAAATAGATTTGGTCGAACATCCATTGTCGGTTATGCCACATTTCATAGGAAAAGCGCGCAAATCCAATCAGACATGTTCCAGCAAATCCAATCAAAATCAAAAGAATGCAGCTATTTTGCCAAGCATCATCTTTTCTCACTTCAGTTTCAATTTGAGGGTGTGTTGTTTTTGGTTTGACTAGCATTAAACTCAAAGCCAGTCCTAGTGGGATAGCCATTAGACAGCGCATCCACAGATGTCCCAACTCGTAAAGCTGTGCATCAAAGTCGGTCGAGAGAAAAAAAAGGTGCACTAAAAGCCATAGATAAAAGCCCAAAAATATCCATAAAGGCCAGGTATTTAGACTAAAAATGGCCTTTTTATGACCTAAGAGCGAGATTAAACTAGCAATAAATCCCAAGGTCAAGAGCCCATGTCTTAGGGCAATCGTGCCCGGCATTGGCCAGATCGCTAAAAGCCCCGCACAAGAAAGCAAAATAAGCCAAGCATTCAAGCTCCCCCAGGGGTTAGGAGTATCGGCGCTTTGCGAAGGATTCATGAAATATAAAAAGGGAGCATGGGGGGCGATGATAGATCTTTGATGGTAAACCCTTGATGATAGATCCTGCTAAGGACTTGAAAATAGTCGGTTTTTGGGTCACAGATCGATATAATAACCTTAAAATTTAAAAGCAATTAAGCAATCAATACAGAAATGGAATCGGGCAATGACAGGTGATCAAGGAGTAGGGGTAAAACATGGGGGCTCAAGCCAAGATAGCCCAAGCCAGGACCCATTACTTGAGCCCGAAATCTCCCTTCTGGATATCGTCAATTTTCTGACTGGAGCCTGGAAAAAACTGGCCATAGCAAGTATTCTGGGCGCGATTCTTGGCTTATCAGGCTGGTTCTTCCTGGGCAGTTATAACGCCGAGCTCGTTCTCAATAACAATGGCGGTACCGATTTAGTCGGATGGCGCTCGCTGCAAAAAACCTTGCCCAACCTGGCAGATCAAATCATCGATGAGTCTAAGGTGCCTGAGGGTCAAGAATCCCTCTATCGCACCTTAAGTAATGCGGACTGGTGGCAAAAAAATACCCTAGCCACTTACGGCATGAGTAAAGCAGACACCAAGGACTTAGCCTCTACTGCGGGTTTGGAGGCGGCAGGCACCTCAATTATGAGCTTAACGATTACAGCAGCTGGATCCACGCGGAATAAGGCGATCGACAATGTCCGTGGCACCAAAAACTTTTTACTGCAAGGCGCTTCTTATCTAGCGATTAAATCCTTATTTAGCGCCCAAGAGTCTCAGCTCATAAGTGCCGATGCTGAGCTCGCAAAAAAAATCAATAACACCCAAGTCGAACTAGGCTACCAACAAGAGCGACTCAAAAGCTTAGAGTCCCTAGCCAAGCGCTTCCCAAACGAGCAAAAAACCATCAGCCAAGTAGTCGACCCCAAAGACTCGGGCGCCAAGTACATGCCCATTAGCACCCAGATTATTGCGGCCAATACGGACATCAATGCCAGCAAGGAGTCCCTCGAGCGCCTCAAGGACGCTCAGGCGCAAATGGCGGTATTGCGCACCTGGGTCAAGCAGGTCTCACCCCTCATGAATGGGGAGAGCTATGACGGCATTGCCTTAACCAAAAAATTATTGGAGCAAGAGTCCCAACTACGGGCCACCTTAAACCCCAGTGATCCCAAGTCCTTGGCATTTGTGGATGGTCTACGATCAACCTTATTGGCCAATGACGTGCGTTTTTCTAAAGGCTTTGAGATGAATACCGCCCCAACCGCGAGTAAAAAAGGCATGATCAAGGCTACTGCCGGCGGTTTGGCAGCGGCGTTTTTCTTGATGCTCTTAGCGTTACTCGGTGGGCGGGTGTGGACGAGCGTCAAAAGTGGTGGCGCCAAGTGAGGGCCCGAGAAGAGATGCAAGTACTAGATCGGGCATTAGTGGGCTTGATGCTTCATTGAGTAATTAATAAGTTAAAAAAATAGCTATCAGCATTTATTAAAAGAAAGTTTTCATGAAGATTGCAGTTGTCGGAACCGGTTATGTAGGACTCTCCAATGCAATTTTGCTTTCACAGCACCATGAAGTGGTTTCTTTAGATATTGTTCCTGAGAGGGTGGATTCTCTAAATCGCCGAGTGTCTCCCATCACGGATATGGAGATTGAGGAGTACCTTCAAACCAAAACCCTCAATTTAAAAGCGACTCTGAATAAAGAGGAGGCTTATGTAGGGGCTGACTTTGTCATTATTGCAACACCGACTGATTACGATGAAGCGACAAACTACTTCAATACGGGTTCGGTTGAGGCGGTAGCGCGTGATGTGATGGCGATTAATCCCAAGGCGGTAATGGTGATCAAGTCGACCATCCCGGTGGGTTTTGTGGAGCAACTGCGCAAGAAACTCAATTGCCAAAATATTATCTTTTCTCCTGAGTTTTTGCGTGAGGGCAGAGCTCTCTACGATAACTTGCATCCTTCACGGATTGTGGTGGGTGAGCAGTCTGATCGGGCTAAAGTCTTCGCCAGCCTACTTAAAGAAGGCGCAATCAAGAAAGAGATTCCAACGCTCTTTACTAATCCAACTGAAGCAGAGGCGATTAAGCTTTTTGCAAATACATATCTTGCAATGCGGGTAGCTTACTTTAATGAGTTAGATACCTATGCGGCTATCCATGGTTTAGATACTCGTCAGATTATTGAGGGTGTAGGCTTAGATCCTCGCGTAGGATCCCACTACAACAATCCTTCCTTTGGTTATGGTGGCTATTGTTTGCCAAAAGATACCAAGCAGTTATTGGCTAATTATCAAGATGTTCCGCAAAATCTCATGCAGGCGATTGTTAATTCGAACTCGACTCGTAAAGATTTTATTGCGCAAGATATTTTGAAGCACAGTCCCAAGGTGGTCGGGATTTATCGCCTTATTATGAAGGCAGGGTCGGATAACTGGCGAGCATCCAGTATTCAGGGGATTATGAAGCGCCTCAAGGCAAAGGGCGTAGAGGTGATTGTGTACGAACCTATCTTGGGCCAAAAAGAATTCTTTAAGTCTGAAGTACTCGATGATTTAGCTGAATTTAAAAGGCGCGCTGACTTAATTGTTTCTAATCGTTTGGTCGACGAGTTAAATGACGTGATAGCCAAGGTTTATACGCGCGACTTATTTGGTGGCGATTGATCACCCAAGCTCAGATAATAAAATTATGCAAAATTACAATCGAAATAATAAAATCCTCATCACCGGCGGCGCAGGCTTTTTAGGCTCGCACCTCACCGAGAAACTTCTCAAAGAGGGTAATGAGGTTTTGGTGGTGGATAACTTCTTTACAGGTACTAAGCAAAATTT
>Ga0118677_10015072_pt1 | contig 10788 bp, 3 predicted proteins | sample AliMusrvi5mmetaG_FD_86154 | JGI IMG/M metagenome (GOLD analysis project Ga0118677, IMG submission 86154)
CCCCCGGTTCTCGCTACTTTGAATGCCAAGGAGTTAAGAAGTTAAAATTCTTAACTCCTTTTTTCTTGCCTAATTCTTGCCTAACTTTCAGGCTAAATCAATTTTATTTCGGAATTTCATCTTTTGGTTAGAGCGTCCCGATTTTTATCGGGAAGGTCACCGGATCATCCCCGGTTCTCGCTACATTAACTATCAGGGGTTTATGAAAGTAAAATTTCATAAACCCTTTTTTCTTGCCTGAAGGTTGCCTAACTTTCAGGCTAAATCAATTTTATTTCGGAATTTCATCTTTTGGTTAGAGCGTCCCGATTTTTATCGGGAAGGTCACCGAATCATCCCCGGTTCTCGCTACAAAAAGAGGAGTTTACTTTTTGTATTCTCCTCTTTTTTGCGTAAATTGGGTTTTTAAACAACAGTAATGTCATACTACCTTTACATTCTCCACAGTAGTAAAACAAATCATTATTACATCGGAAGTGCTGCCAACCCCGATGAAAGGCTTGTCAGACACAGCGCCGGCGCAACTCCCTCCACAAAGAGTGGTCGTCCCTGGAAAATAGTATATACCGAAATTTTTCAATGCAAAACCGACGGATTAAAACGAGAGATTTATTTGAAAAAAATGAAAAGCAGGATTTATCTGGAAAATCTCATAAAGAAATGTAATGCTAGCCATGGAGCCACTGCCGTTGGTTAGAGCGTCCCGATTTTTATCGGGAAGGTCACCGGATCATCCCCGGTTCTCGCTACATTGAAAGTTAAGGAGTTAAGAAAGTGAAATCTCTTAACTCCTTTTTTCTTGCCTGAATCTTGCGTGACTTTCAGACAACCCCCCTTTTTCAGATGAATATTACCTTTATAAATTCATTACAGCCATAACAAAAATATCTTGGAATTACCATTTTGAAATAAACAGTTCGACTGTTGGTGGTAGAACTCCCGTAATAGTTTCCAATGACCGATGCACCCCTGTAGTCCTGTTAATACCTGGCATCGCAACAAGAGTGATATATCAGTTGCAACTGCCGGAGGCACATCTGTATTCCCCGGAAATTTTATGGTTCCCCCACACTTTATCCTCGTGGGCTCTCCTTCTCTTTAATTCATAACTATTCTAAATTACATAAAAGATAATAAGGTCTTATAGTCCTATGTAAACAATGTTTAATATTGCATTTAAATAATTTACGTTTATTGACATATATCACTTAGTGTAAAATATAAATACTGCGCATTGCTTTATTTTACACGCCTCATGTTGTTTTGCGTTTTTTGAGGCAGATGTAAAAGGCCGTTCTAATCTGGCATGAAACAAATAAATTAAAGAGTTGACTATATACCCTCTTTTTTTAGGAGGGTGTTTCGGATAATCATAAAAAATATATTAAATCAAGGTAATTTATAATGATTCTATATAAAAAAAGTGTATATATTTTGATTTATTGAAAATAATTATTTTATTTGTAAAAAAACAAGGTCGTAAAGTATTGGATATTTACTTAATGTAAAATATAGATTAGAAAAATGTAAATATTGTCACGCAGGTAATCTAAAATAAGACTGGGATAGCTTCAACGGTGACTATTATCAAACGCAAAAAAAAAGATATAAAGATACACTTATCAAATCTGAGCCGAATGAGAACACAACCCTCAACAGACCTGACCAGCCTGCTCAAGGCAATGCCATTTAAGAAAAACAGATGTGTTTCCTGGCTGATTGTATTTTTTATTTTGTTTTCGGGTTCGGTTGCAGCCGTGGCTCAGGCTCCAACAATTTCTTCTTTTAGTCCTTCAACAGGTCCGGCAGGTACTCTGGTTACCATCACCGGTACCAATTTAAACAGTCCTACTGCATTTACCATTGGCGGTACGGCGGCCATAGCGGTTTCAAATAGCGATACAACCTTGGTAGGCATGGTAATGCCGGGGACTGTCACAGGTGCTATTTCTATAAATACAGCAGGAGGCACTGCCACAAGTTCCGGGAATTTTACGGTTACCGCCACTCTTTATCCTGGTGGACAACAGGGTAGCAAACTGGTTGGCACAGGAAGTTCTGGTTCAACTGTTTATCAAGGCAATTCAGTATCCGTTTCAGCTGATGGCAATACGGCTATAGTGGGAGGAAGCGGTGACAATTCCAATCAGGGAGCCGCCTGGATATATATCCGCTCGGGAAACACCTGGAGCCAGCAAGGCAATAAACTGTTTGACTATGCGTCGTATAATTCTTATCAAGGCTCTTCAGTAGCTCTATCAGCCGATGGCAATACGGCCATAGTGGGAGGACCTGGTGACGATAGGAATTCCGGAGCTGCCTGGGTATATACTCGTTCGGGAAGTTCCTGGAGCCAGCAGGGCGGCAAACTTGTAGGTAGCAATGCTTCCTTTGGCCATCAAGGTAATTCAGTATCTTTATCAGCCGATGGCAATACGGCCATAGTGGGCGGACCTACTGACGCTGGTAATATGGGAGCAGCCTGGGTATTTACCCGTTCGGGAAGCACATGGAGCCAGCAGGGCAATAAACTGGTTGGCACAGGAAGTTCTGGTTCAACTGTTTATCAAGGCTTTTCAGTGTCTATTTCAGCTGATGGAAATAGTGCTATAGTGGGAGGACCCATGGACAATGCTTATAACGGAGCCGCCTGGGTATTTTCCCGTTCTGGTAGTTCCTGGAGCCAGCAGGGCAAACTCGTTGGCAGCGGGGGAGTGTATTCGCCTTGGCAAGGCTATTCAGTATCCATTTCCGGCGATGGCAATACGGCAATTGTAGGAGGGCCTTATGATAATCAGATTTATCCTAATCCCTGCCCGGGAGCCGCCTGGGTATTTACCCGCTCGGGAAGCACCTGGACACAGCAGGGCAGTAAACTGGTAGGAACCGGCAATACAGGAAATGCAAATCAAGGCAGTTCAGTATCGCTTTCAGCCGATGGCAATACAGTCATAGTGGGAGGATTTTATGACAATGCCTATATAGGAGCCGCCTGGGTATATACCCGTTCGGGCAGCACATGGAGCCAACAAGGCAGTAAACTGGTAGGTACAGGAGGTATTGGTTACAACCGGCAAGGCTCTTCAGTATCTCTTTCAGCCGATGGCAGAACAGTAATGGTAGGAGGATCTGGGGACAATACCAATAAGGGAGCTTCCTGGGTGTTTGTTGACTGTGAGAGTCCGGCCATCAACAGCCAATCTACTGCCACACAAACACAATGTATCGATGGAGCTTTCTCGGCAATAAGTGTAACAACCACAGGAGAATGGCTTTCCTACCAATGGTATTCCAATGCCAGTAGCAGCAATAGCGGAGGCACTTCGCTGGGTACCGGTAATGGCGCACAAACCAATACCTATACTCCGCAAGCCTCAGTAGCAGGAACTTTATATTATTATTGCGTGGTAACCAACGCCTGCGGAACAACAGCCACCAGTGTGGTTTCAGAGGCATTTATAACAAATGCCGCAACTGCCATCATCAGCCAATCTACCGCAACACAAACTCAATGTCTCAATGGCAGTTTCAATGCAATCAGTGTAAGCGCTACAGGACCTGGTTTAACCTATCAGTGGTACAGCAACTCAACTAACAGCAATAGTGGAGGCACTTCACTGGGTGCAGGCAATGGCGCACAAACCAATAGCTATACTCCGCAAACCGCAGCCGGCGGAACATTGTATTATTATTGCATCGTAACCGGCACTTGCGGCACGGCAACCACTACGGTTTCGGGGGCATTTATCACTAATGCAACAACTATCAGCAGCCAGTCCACCGCCACTCAAACACAATGTATTAGCGGAACTTTCGCAGCAATAACTGTTACCGCTACAGGTCCTGGTTTAACCTATCAGTGGTACAGCAACGCAACTAACAGCAATAGTGGAGGCACTTCACTGGGTACCGGCAATGGCGCACAAACCAATAGCTATACCCCACAAGCCAATGTGGCAGGGACCTTATATTATTATTGCGTTGTAACCGGCACCTGCGGCACGGCAACCAGTACGGTTTCGGGAGCGTTTATAACAAATGCCGCAACAGCCATCAGCAGCCAGTCCACTGCCACACAAACTCAGTGTAGCAATGGTACTTTCTCGGCAATAAGTGTAACCGCTACAGGAACCGGAACCTTAACCTATCAATGGTACAGCAACGTGAGTAACAGCAATAGCGGAGGCACTTCACTGGGTTCCGGCAATGGTGCACAAACCAATAGCTATACCCCGCAAACCTCAGCAGGCGGAACATTGTATTATTATTGTGTGGTAACTGGCACTTGCGGTACGGCAACCAGCAGCGTGTCGGGAGCATTTATCGTTAATCCGTTACTCACCGTCACCTCTTTCTCCCCCAATACAGGGCCGGCAGGCACATTGGTAACAATAACGGGTACAAATCTGAACAACACATCATCATTTAACATTGGAGGAGTTCCTGCCCTGATTGTTTCCAATACCGCAACAAGCTTGGTAGGCATGATAATGCCTAATTGTACAGGTACAATTTCCATAACAAGTGGAGGATGCTCGCCTGTAAGTGCCGGTACTTTTACGATTACCCCCACTCTGTATCCGGGTATGCAGCAAGGCGAAAAAATACTTGGCACCGGCAATACGGGTGCAGCCTTGCAAGGCACTTCAGTAGCTGTTTCAGCCGACGGCAATACGGCTATAGTGGGAGGATCGGGGGACAATTCTAGTCAGGGTGCCGTTTGGGTATATACCCGCTCGGGAAGTACATGGACTCAGCAGGGTGATAAGCTGGTAGGTACAGGTAATACCGGGCCTGCCTTTCAGGGCTGTTCAGTATCTCTTTCAGCCGATGGCAATACGGCCATGGTGGGAGGATATGCCGACAATTCCAATATGGGAGCTGCCTGGGTTTTTACCCGTTCGGGCAGCACATGGTCTCAACAAGGCGCTAAACTGGTAGGCACAGGAGGTTCTTCTGGAGCCAGGCAAGGCACTTCAGTAGCACTTTCTGCCGATGGCAATACGGCCATGGTGGGAGGACCTTATGACAATACTAATTTGGGAGCCACCTGGGTATTTACCCGTTCGGGAAGCACCTGGACACAGCAGGGGAATAAACTGGTAGGCACAGGAAGTGTTGGCCCAACTGTTTATCAGGGCTTTTCAGTGTCTCTTTCAGCCAATGGCAATAGAGCTATAGTGGGAGGAATGTATGACAATAACCAAAAGGGAGCCGCCTGGTTATTTACCCGTTCGGGAAGCACCTGGACACAGCAAGGTAAACTGGTAGGCACAGGAACTGTGGGTACAGATGTCAGGCAAGGCTGTTCCGTATTACTATCAGCCGATGGCAATACGGCAATCGTGGGAGGATCTAATGATAATAACGGACAGGGAGCCGCCTGGGTGTATGCCGCTGGGATGATGGGCTGGTCACAGCAGGGTAAACTGGTTGGTACAGGTAATACCGGTACTGCCTATCAGGGCAGTTCCGTATCTCTTTCAGCCGATGGCAATACGGCGATAGTAGGAGGACCTGGTGACAATACTAATTTGGGAGCCGTTTGGGTATATACCCGTTCGGGAAATACCTGGACCCAGCAGGGCAGTAAACTGGTAGGTACCGGATCTGTTGGTGCAGCTGTTAAGCAAGGTTGTTCAGTATTTCTTTCAGCCGATGGCAATACGACCATAGTAGGAGGATATTATGACAATAGTTATCAGGGAGCCGCATGGGTATTTGTACCTTGCACCGGCGCAACCATCAACAGTCAATCCACGGCAGCACAAGCGCAGGCTGTAGGAGGAACATACTCAGCAATCAGCGTTACAGCTACAGGCACAGGAATAACGTATCAATGGTACAGCAATGCCAGTAACAGCAACAGTGGAGGCACTTCCTTAGGTTCAGGCAACGGAGCTCAAACCAATAGTTATACCCCTCAGTCCGCAACGGCAGGAACCTTGTATTATTATTGTGTGGTAACCGGAGCGTGCGGAACGGCAACCAGTGCCGTGTCGGGGGCATTTATTACAACATCATCTCCATCCATCACCTCTTTCACCCCCGCAACAGGGCCGGTGGGTACGATGGTAACCATAACAGGTACCAATCTCAACAGTCCGACAGCCTTTACCATTGGCGGAACTTCTGCGCTGGTGGTCACTAATACGGGAACCCAGATGGTGGGCTTTGTGATGCCTGACGCCGCAACCGGTGCTATTTCTGTTACTACCGCCGGCGGCACAGCAACGTCAGGGACTAACTTTACAATTACCCCAACTCCTTATCCTTCTGTCCAACAGGGCGATAAACTGGTTGGCACAGGGAATACGGGTACTGCCTCTCAGGGCTATTCAGTAGCTGTTTCAGCCGACGGCAATACGGCCATTGTGGGAGGATTTACTGATGATTCTAATAAGGGAGCCGTTTGGGTATATATCCGTTCTTCAGGTATATGGACACAGCAGGGCAATAAACTGGTAGGCACAGGAAGTGTTGGTGCAACTGTTTATCAAGGCTTATCAGTGGCACTCTCAGCCAATGGCAATACGGCCATGGTGGGAGGATTTGGCGACAATTCCAATCAGGGAGCTGCCTGGGTTTTTACCCGTTCGGGCAGCACATGGTCTCAACAAGGCGATAAACTGGTAGGCACAGGAAGTGTTGGTCCAACTGTTTATCAAGGCTTTTCAGTATCTCTTTCAGCCGATGGCAATACAGCTTTAGTGGGAGGGCCTTTAGATAATAACAATCTTGGAGCCACCTGGGTGTATACCCGCTCGGGAAGTACCTGGACACAGCAGGGCAATAAACTGGTAGGCACAGGAAGTGTTGGCTCAATGGTTTATCAAGGCTGGTCAGTGTCTCTTTCAGCCAATGGCAATACAGCTATTGTGGGAGGAAATGGGGACAATTCCGGTACAGGTGCTGCCTGGATTTTTAACCGCAGTGGAGGTATATGGACACAAACAGGGAATAAGCTGGTGGGTAGCGATGTTACAGCCAATGCCGCAGCAGGCCAGGCTGTTGCAATCTCAGCAGACGGCAATACAGCCATTGTTGGAGGGGTTGGTGATGATTCCGGAATTGGAGCCGCCTGGGTATATACCTACTCGGGAAGCACCTGGACACAGCAAGGCAATAAACTGCTTGGCACCGGAGGCACTATTCTGGCCCTGGGCTGCTCCGTGGCTATTTCAGCTGATGGCAATACGGCCCTGGTGGGAGGGCACAATTCCGATAGTAATAAGGGAGCCACCTGGGTATATACCCGTTCGGGCAGCACATGGAGCCAACAAGGCAGTAAACTGGTAGGCACAGGAGGCACGGATTATCCCCAACAAGGCACTTCAGTAGCTCTTTCAGCCGATGGCAATACGGCCATAGTGGGAGGATTTTCTGACAATAGTGATCAGGGAGCCGCATGGGTGTTTGTTCCTTGCACCGGCGCAACCATCAACAGTCAATCCACAGCCACACAAACACAAAATATCAACGGAACTTTTGATGCAATAAGTGTTACTGCCTCAGGCGACGGTTTAACCTATCAATGGTACAGCAACGCCAGTAACAGCAACAGTGGAGGCACATCCTTAGGTTCAGGCAACGGGGCACAAACCAATAGTTATACCCCTCAGTCCGCAACGGCAGGCACCTTGTATTATTATTGTGTTGTTACCGGAGCGTGCGGCACGGCAACCAGTGCGGTAACGCAGATTGTTACCGTTACAAATACAGCTGTTATCAGCGTTAAAGTCTTCCTCGAAGGCCCATATTCCGGTAGTGCAATGAGTACAACACTTAACTCGAAGTTACCGACAACGGATCCGTATACAGGGTCAATAACCGGAGCAACTATCCCGGCAAGCGCGGTCGACTGGGTTCAGGTTGAACTGCGACAGGCGGCAAGTGCGGCAGAAGCGACCCTGGAAACCAAATTAACAGGGTGGCCAAAATCGTTCTTCCTCTTATCGAATGGCGCCATCGTTGATATGGACGGCACCAGCCTGCCGACATTCGATAACACGTTAATCACTTCTGGAAATAACCTCTACGTCATTGTTCGGCACCGCAACCATATTGCCATCATGAGCGCGGTCGGAATGACAGCAGGTGAAAATAGCTACACTTATGATTTCACTGCAGCGCTTTCCAAGGCTTATGGGGCAGAAGCAGGTTACAAAGAGATTGCATCCGGAGTGTTCGGAATGGTTGCCGGCGATATTGATGGGGATGGTAACATTCTGGGGAGTGATTTTATTTCATGGGCTTTAAATTCTGGATTTTCATCGGTATATAGTAATGCTGATCTGGATTTTGATACAAATATTTTAGGATCTGATTTTACCAAATGGGCAATAAATTCAGGAATGTCTAATCCAATTACAAAATCGGCTACTCTTGTTGAAAGCGTTTTAGGGATAGTCGCTAAGTACACGTCCCAGGTGCCTGGAACAGTAGTTAAGAAATAAAAACTCAAAATTATATACCTTTGAAAAAACTTTTATATACACTCGCTTTTCTTCTGTTGAGTCGTGTTTGTGGCTTTTCTCAGACAACACTGTATTTCCGGATTACTAATCCACAGATAGTTTATACACTCAATGATAATGCCAATGGTGGTATAGGTCAAAACTGTATCAACCTGAAATGGGATGTTGAGATGAAAGCAAATGCGGCAAATACCGAATACTATAATATCGGGATTAATCTTGATTATAATAATGCCGCCTTAGCCGATTTTTATTATGTTCCGGATGCCTCCGGGACGGGGCTAGGGGCTGGGACACTGGGAAGCTATTATACCATTACTCAAAACACAAATGGCACAAGCCGGCTAAACTTGTTTATCACGTCCACGCAGGCAACGAATAGCATAGCAACTAACAAATTTATGGTAGTACCTACATCCTACCAGAGGGTAGGTACATTTATGTGCAGGATAACGGATCAAACTGCTGCTGCCGGCATTAAGTTTAAGCCTGATCTTATGAACGGTCAACAATATGAGAAAGTTTTCTCTCCAACGCCTGGAATTCAAAATTATGCCAACCCAAATATCTATGAAGGTGCCGATCTTTCGAATCTATATATTGGCAGAATTTATAGTGCAGCTGGCTGGTCTCAATATGGAGGCTCAACGCTTAATGTTCCTTATATTGATTGGGCCACAGCCGTAAACACCTCCATCTGGGAAGGCGCCGCCACAATACCAACTTCCGGATCTTCGCTTGCGTCTGCCGTTCGTATCCATAGTGAGGCAACTTTAACTATACCGTCAACCGGCGCCTTAACAGCTACCAATTTGGAGAACAATACGGTCGGTGGAGTGACCATCCAATCGACTTCCGGCAGCAACACCGGTTCGTTAGTCACAACAGGGACGGTTAGCGGAGCAGGTACTGCAGTTGTTGAACGCTGGATGACAGGCGATATCTGGCATTTAATCTCTCCTTCAGTTACCGGAGAAGACGTTTCAACATTTACAGCTGGTAATTCTATCGGGCACAATTCATCACATTTTGCCCTTGCTCCTTATGAGGTTAGTACTGATAACTGGACTTATTATGCATCCCCTTCTCCATTAGGTACTTTCGATACACACGGGAAAGGGTATCAGATATTACGTACAACAGGCACCCCAACCGGAAACGGAACGGCTGGTGGCGACGGAGTGGTCTCCTTTAGCGGAGCTCTTGCAGCGGCAGATGTTACATCGCCAATTACAACCGGCGGTTTTAAATGGAATCTGGTCGGGAACCCATATCCGTGCGGATTAGATAGAGCTGCCTTCATCGCGGCAAATACTTCTGTGATTGATGGTAGTTATCAGTTTATATATGTTTCAAATGTTGACGATAAAACTACTTATGGCTATACTGCGGAAGCATCCAGGTCCGTAATTCCACCGGGAGAGGGATTCTTTATTAAGTGTGTTTCAGCAGGTAATGTGAGTTTCACCACTGCAATGAAAAGCGCCAGTCCCGGTGCATTTAAATCAGCGGCAATAAACTTTCCCACAATCAATTTATCGGCAGAGACGGCAACAGATAAAATGAAAACCACAGTGAATTATATGTCCGGTATGACCAATGGTCTCGATCCGGGCTACGATGCCGGGCTGTTTAATGGCGGGGGACTCGGATCATTCAGTCTGTCAACGCGCCTGGTGCAGGATAACGGAGTCGATTTCCAGATCCAGTGCCTGCCCGACAACGACTACGGGAACATGGTTGTTCCTGTTGGTCTGGTTGCAGCAAGTGGTTCTGCGATAACCTTTAAGGCTGTGGCATTGAATCTTCCATCCGATTTGAAGGTTGTCCTGGAGGATAGGGTGGCCAATACCTTTACGCGGCTTGACGGCGGCGGCACCTATTCTGTCACCCTGAATGCGGCAAGCGCTGGTCCTGGAAGGTTCTTCCTTCGTACCACCACGATTGTGTCAGCTGCACCTGGGGACCTGACCGTTGAACTGAAAGTGGTTCCGTTACCGAATCAGCAGATTATCCAGGTTTTTGGAAATGTGAACCTGCCCGCACGGGCACTGGTTTACGACATGAATGGCAAGTTGATGACCGCCAAAACGCTGACAGGCATCGATCTGAATGAGATTCCACTGGTTAATGCCGCCAATGGACTGTATTTATTGAAAATTGAATCAAACAAAACGCCCCTCACACAAAAGGTAAGGTGGATCAGAAATTAACAAATTAAAATGGGATTGGAATTGGGGCTGGGACAAAATGTTATTTATAATTACTCTAAATTTGTTCCACGTGAAACGTTAAACATCTGTATATTAGG
>Ga0118677_10015075_pt1 | contig 10786 bp, 7 predicted proteins | sample AliMusrvi5mmetaG_FD_86154 | JGI IMG/M metagenome (GOLD analysis project Ga0118677, IMG submission 86154)
AAAATATCCTATATGTCTTACGAAGATAAAATACTTAATGATTTTGAAGTTACGGCAGGTAAAGAGGTAAACCTAAATATTTATTTGCAAGAAGCCATACACTCGCTTAAAGAAGTTACCGTAGTATATAAAAAAAGTAAAGATAAAACATGTTATCCTAATCTGGATGATTGTAAACATGGCATCTGCTTTTTTCTCCCTGCTTTATGCTGATGAAGCATATTATGTTCTGTTTTCAAAACGATTGGATTTTGGATATTTCGACCATCCACCCATGATCGCATTAATGATAAGGATAGGTCAGTTTATTATCAATAACGAACTGGGCGTTAGGCTCCTTGCAATAATTTCAGTTACAACAGCTTTGTATTATACTTACAAACTGGCAGATGTTCAGAAACCATTTTTATTTTTGACTGCTATATTATCAATTTTCGGATTGAATATTATAGGTTTTCTTGCCCTTCCGGATAGTCCGCTCCTGTTGTTTGCCGTTTTATTTTTCATGACCTATAAAAGGTTTTTGTTAAAGGAAGATATCCTTAATTCATTTTTTCTTGGGCTGATAATGTCCGCAATGTTATACAGCAAATATCATGGAATTCTGATCATATTCTTTACTCTAATATCCAATCTGAGACTATTGAAATCGAGAATGTTCTGGTTTGCAGCTTCAGTGGGTATTTTATTATTTGTTCCACATTTAGTCTGGCAATTTAATCATGATTTTGTTAGCGTTTCCTATCATTTTTTTGAACGTTCAGCCTCACACTATAAATTCTCATTTACGTCTGAATATCTGTTAGGACAAATTCTGTTTTATGGTCCTTTTACAGCGGTATTTATGTTTTTTGCTGCAATTAGATACAAGCATACAAATTTAATCGAAAAGGCTCTGGTATGGAATTTATGGGGAATAATAGGATTTTTTCTTGTGAGTTCACTGAAAGGTAGGGTAGAGGTGAACTGGACTTTGCCAATACTTATACCATTACTGATTTTCTTTTTAAGATATAGTGTTACTAAACCAGTATTTATCAGGTGGTTTTATATCTTGGCTGTTCCAGTTATTGTGTTAACTTGCCTGCTGCGACTGGAAATTGTATCTCCTGTTTTTAACCTGAATATAAATCGACTGAATGATTTTAGGGGACATAAAGACCTTGGGAAAGAGATTGTTGTAAAATCGGAAGGTTTGCCGATGATAGTCAATTCATACCAGATGGCCGGATTGGTTTCATTTTATACCCATACATTTGTTCCAAGCATTGGTGTTAACAGTCGACGAAACCAGTTCAATATATGGCATGTAAATGACTCACTACGTTACAAAAGAGTGGCATTTATTGACAATTATCTGGATGAGGGAGTAAAAATACAAAATCCTTATAATGAAGGTTATAAGGTTACATTTATTGACTCACTTCCGGTGATGGATGATCTCAGGATTAGCGCCAGAATTAACAAAAACTTGTTTAAACCTAATGAAAGTATTGAGTTGAGAACCCATTTGGTTTCGGAAAAGGGACCAGAAAATTATCGTGATGCGGGAATTTACAACACCAGACTTTATGCAAGTTTATATAGGGATGATAATTTATTAAACGAGAAAGTTTGCTTAATGCCGATAGATCTGCTCTTGAAAAATAATAATGGTGAATACAGTTTCGAAATTGATGCACCAGCAGAAAAAGGATCATATAAGGTTGAAATTTCATTGAAGACTTCAGGACTAGGTTGCTGGAATACAAAGAAAACGGTTGATTTAACTGTTAACTGATGTTGAAATATTGCTGTCAAATGGTATTAGTATGGGAGGAATAAGGCGTGATTTGTTATTTTTGTCGAGACCCAAATTATTTATATTTTGTTTTATTTTGGAGTAACATTCTTGTCGCTAGTATTTTATAAGATAAATATATTGCTTTTTGATTTGGATATTGTGTTGGTTATAAACAGGTGGCTTGAAACACATATAGGCTTAGGCTTCCGTTAAATATGTTATTATGAAAGTATTGAAATTTGGCGGTACTTCTGTTGGAAGCGCTGAAAACATTCAAAAGGTTAGGAAAATTCTGTTGGGTCAGGTGGACGACGTAATTGTTGTAGTATCGGCTTTGGGTGGAATTACTGACATGATTTTGAGTGCAGCAAAAATGGCTGCAATTGGTACCGGCTACTTTCAGGCTGAATTAACTGAAATCAACACCAGACATTTTGATGTTATTGGAAATTTATTTGTTGGCGACAAAAAAGCTGAAGTCAACGCGAAAACCCAGGTTTTACTTGAAGAGCTTGAACGAATTGTTCACGGAGTCTCACTTATTGGGGAGTTAACTCCAAAAACACTGGATAAGATTATTGGATTTGGTGAAAGATTGTCGTCGATGATTATTTCGGAATATATTACTTACTCACAATTATTTGATTCCAGTAAACTGATACGGACAAATAGCGACTTTGGTAAGGCTATAGTCAATTTTACAGTGACCAATCAACTGATCAGCTCTGCATTTGGCTCATTTTCAGGAATTGCTATTGTTCCTGGTTTTATATCAAGTAATGAGTCTGGCGAATATACTACTTTGGGACGTGGTGGTTCGGACTATACCGGAGCAATTATGGCTGCGGCAATAGATGCTTCTTCCCTTGAAATCTGGACCGATGTAAATGGGTTCATGACAGCCGATCCGCGAGTGATCAGCAAAGCTTACACGATTTCTATGCTTAGTTATTCCGAAGCCATGGAGCTTTCGCATTTTGGAGCAAAGGTGATTTATCCTCCGACTATTCTTCCGGTTTATAAAAAAGGAATTCCCGTTAGAATAAAAAATACACTTGATCCGGAAGCCGAAGGGACATTAATTACAGAAAGTAAATTCAATGGAAAAGATTTGCCGATAAAGGGTATTTCCTCCATTTCAAATATCACCCTGATTACGATACAGGGGCTTGGCATGGTTGGTGTTACTGGTATTTCGGCGAGGCTTTTCGGAGCATTGGCCCGTCAGCAGATCAATGTAATTCTTATTTCCCAGGCCTCATCTGAAAATTCAATCAGTTTTGCAATTGATTCACCAAGCACATCTAAAGCTGAGGCTGCAATTCGCCAGGAGTTCGAACGTGAAATTCAACTTGACCAGATTAATAAGATTACTATTGAAGAAAACCTGGCTATAGTTGCAATTGTTGGTGAAAATATGAAGCATGCAACCGGCGTTGCCGGTAAACTATTCAACACGATTGGAAAGAACGGTATAAATATCATAGCCATTGCACAGGGTGCTTCTGAGCTAAATATCTCATGGGTAGTAAAAATATCTGATTTACGCAAAACGCTCAATGTTGTACATGAATCCTTTTTCCTGTCAGAGAATGTTGAATTGAATATTTTTTTACTTGGAATTGGTCTGGTTGGAGGCAATTTGCTGGAGCAGATCAGACAGCAACAACCCAAACTTTTAAAAGATAAGCATCTGAAAATAAAACTTGCAGGTGTTGCCAACTCCAAGAAGATGCTATTCGACCGCGATGGTATTGATATAGCTGCTTTTCGGGAAAAGTTAATGAATGAAGGGTCCGAATCAAGCCTGTCGAAATTCAAAAATGAAATAATCCGGTTGAATATGTACAATTCAATTTTTGTTGATTGTACCGCAAATGCACAGGCTGCGGGTTTGTATGCTGAATTATTGAACGCAAACGTTTCGATCGTTACGGCCAATAAGGTTGCTGCTTCATCAGATTATGAAAACTATGCAATATTGAAAAAGACGGCAAAACGAAAAGGGGTTAAATTTCTGTTTGAGACCAATGTTGGTGCTGGTTTACCAATTATCACCACATTGAATGATCTGGTAAACTCTGGTGATACTATTCTGAAAATAGAAGCAGTGCTTTCAGGAACACTGAATTTCATTTTTAATACCATCAGTGATAAGATACCTTTAAGCCAGACTATCCGGATGGCAAAAGATCAGGGGTTTGCAGAACCAGATCCGCGAATTGATCTCAGCGGCGTTGATGTGGCGCGCAAATTGCTGATTTTGGTTCGTGAATCGGGTTACCAGTTTGAGATGAAGGATATTAAAATTAACACCTTCATCCCTGAAAAATACTTCGAAGGTAGTGTAGAGGATTTTTGGAAAAATATACCCGAAATGGATATTGAATTTGAAGCAGGCAGGAAAAAACTAGCCGATGATGGACGTTTCTGGAGGTTTGTCGCTAAGTTCGATGAAGGGAAAGCAGAAATCGGACTTCAGGAAATAATTGCAGGACATCCGTTTGCCGACCTTCAGGGTTCAAATAACCTTGTCATGTTTACTACCGAACGTTACCATGAATTCCCTATGATGATCAAAGGGTACGGGGCTGGTGCAGCAGTGACAGCAGCAGGTGTATTTGCGGATATTATCAGGGTTTCGAATATTTAATATTGCCAAATGAACCTGAACCTTCCTGAAAATGAAATGTTCAATAATAACTAAGATCATAAATGATCATTTTCATTTATAAATTGAAACACATTCTATGAAGTATATTATTGTTTTGGGAGATGGCATGGCCGATGAGCCATTGGCTGGTTACGGAGGCAAAACACCATTGCAAATGGCTGATAAACCTTCAATTGATCTACTGGCAAAAATGGGAAGGACTGGTCGTCTAATCACAGTACCTGAAGATATGCACCCGGGAAGTGAGATTGCAAACATGTCGGTTTTAGGATACGATGTTCATAAAGTCTTCGAAGGTCGTGGTGTTCTTGAAGCGGCAAGCATAGGGGTAATGCTTGAAGAAAATGATCTGGCCCTACGTTGTAATCTGCTTACTATTGAAAATGAAAATATAAAAAATCATTCTGCAGGACATATCTCAAATGCTGAAGCATTTGAACTCATTGATTTTCTGAATAAAAGGTTGGGTAACAAAATCATTCATTTTTATCCTGGTGTTTCTTACAGGCATTTGCTTGTTATAAAGGGTGGAAAAAAGCAGTTAAATTGCACTCCTCCGCATGATGTGCCAGGCAAACCATTTCGTCCATGCCTAATCCAGTCCGAAAATGAAGGAGCAGCATTTACTGCCAGGTTACTGAATTATTTAATTTTACGGTCTCAGGCATTATTGGCTGATCATCCTGTTAATGTGAAACGTCAGAAAGCCGGTAAAGAAGTTGCGAATAGCATCTGGCCCTGGTCACCAGGATATAAACCACAAATGCCTACCCTTAAAGAGCTTTTTGGTATTGAAAAGTCAGCTGTAATTTCGGCAGTTGATCTGATACAAGGAATAGGAGTTTATGCCGGAATGGAAGTAATCAAAGTTGAAGGTGCGACCGGCTTGTATGATACGAATTACGAAGGAAAGGCAAAAGCTACAATTGACGCGTTGACAGATCATGATCTTGTTTTCCTTCATGTTGAAGCAAGTGACGAAGCTGGTCACGAAGGTGATGTAGATTTGAAAACCAAGACCATTACATATCTTGATCAAAGAATAGTTAAGTATTTGGTCGAGGAAACTGAAAAAATGGAAGAACCGGTTACTATTGCAATTCTACCAGATCATCCAACTCCATGTGCTACAAAAATTCATACCCGGGATGCCGTGCCGTTTATTATTTACCGACCTGGTGAAACACCTGATAACGCACAGTTTTATGATGAATTTGAAGTCGCCAATGGTTCTTATGGATTATTTAAAGGTGATCAGTTTATGAAAACACTTCTGGGAATTAAATAATGTTTCTATTGTTTCTGTTGTTTTAACAATAGAAACATTTCAAACAATATAAACATTTCAAACCCTTTATTTATCTTTGAATAATCGATTGTAAACTTTGAACTTTAATAATGAAATATTTCAGTACAAATAAACTAGTGTCGCCAGTTTCGCTTATGGAAGCTGTCACTAAAGGATTGGCGAGCGATGATGGATTATTTATGCCTGAACGCATCGATGAGTTTCATTCCGATTTTTTTAAGCGGATTCCCCGAATGAGTTTTCAGGAAATTTCATTTGAAGTAGCCAAAAAATTCTTCGGCGAAGATATCCCGGAGGAAATTCTGAAAGAAATCGTTTATGATACACTCAATTTCAATTGCCCAATTGTTCAGGTAAAGGATTCGATCTACTCACTGGAACTATTTCATGGTCCCACATTAGCATTTAAAGATGTAGGTGCACGTTTTATGGCCAGATTGCTTGGTTATTTTCTTGTGGGATTTGAAAAGGAAGTCAATGTTTTGGTGGCAACTTCCGGAGATACCGGAAGTGCGGTAGCTAATGGTTTCTACAATGTTCCCGGGATCAATGTTTATGTGTTGTATCCTAAAGGTCTGGTTAGTGACATCCAGGAAAAACAATTTACCACTCTCGGTAAAAATATTACATCGCTTGAAATTGATGGTACTTTTGATGATTGTCAGCGGTTAGTGAAATCTGCTTTTAACGATAAGGAGTTAAATAAGGCTTTGGTTTTGACTTCAGCCAATTCAATTAATGTTGCACGTTTTTTGCCTCAGGCTTTTTATTATTTCAACGCCTTTGCTCGGCTGCGAGAAGCAGGAATTACCAATGATCTGGTTTTTTCAGTGCCTAGCGGCAACTTTGGAAACCTGACCGCTGGGTTGTTTGCCAAATACCTTGGTCTTCCAATTAAGCGATTTATTGCTGCAAATAATGAGAATGATATTGTATATAAATACCTCAAAACTGGAGATTATAAGCCCTCTGAATCGGTTTCTACAATTGCTAATGCAATGGACGTTGGGAATCCGAGTAATTTTGCACGCATCCTTGAATTGTATAACCATTCACATTCAGATATTTCAACTGATATTGCTGGTTACCGTTATTCAGACAATGAGATCCGTGAAACAATGAAAGAGGTTTTTGTCGAAGATAAATATATGCTCGATCCTCACGGTGCAGTTGGCTACCGTGCACTAAAATCTGATCTAAAAGATGGAGAAGTCGGTGTTTTTCTTGAAACTGCTCATCCGGCAAAATTTACAGAAACCGTCGAAGGAGTTTTAGGGAAAGGAGCGGTCGTTCTACCTGAAAAACTTGCAGTATTCATGAAAGGTAAAAAACAATCCATTCAACTGGGTACCGATTTTGACGATTTTAAGCAATTTCTGCTAACGAAATAATTTATTTCAATTTAAGGGAAAGTCGTTTTCGATAAGTTCGGAAACGACTTTTTTTATTTGGTCTCTAGTCTATTATTATATTTGTAGATATTATATTCGTATTCCAATAAAACTTAGTACTGAAATACATGAAACCTATTCAAACCAGCCAGTTTAAGATTCTTTTCCTTTCCATTGTGATTTTTTCATTTGTCGAAATCTCGAACGCACAGAAGAATATGTCAGATGTGCCTTTATTTGGAGCTCAGATTTTTATTGAACCAGGTCAGACGCCGGAAGATATTGATACATGGTTCCGTATGTTAAAAGAAAATGGCATGAAAACCACACGTATCAGGATGTTTGAATCATATATTCACAAATCTGATGGAACCTGGGATTTTAGCCTGTTTGACGTTGCGTTCAAAGCTGCTGATAAATATGGAATTAAGGTTTATTGTACGATTTTCCCCTATACGGAGAAAACAGATATAGGAGGATTTAAGTTTCCCCGGGATGAGGCTCATCTTGAAAGTATTGCCGTTTTTATTGAGAAACTGGTGACACATTTTAGTAAGTTTAAAAGTATGTATGCCTGGGTATTGATTAATGAACCAGGTGTAGGTGGCAAAATTCCGTGGACCGATTTCACTAAAGCAAAATATCAGGAATGGCTGTCTAACAATCCGCAGAAAGAGTATGTCAAAAATGGTTATCCAATAATCGTTGAACTGACTGATCAGCGTTTTCTGCTTGATTATAATACCTGGTACCTGAACTGGATCTGTTCAGAAATCAAAAAATACGATAACCAACATGTTTTGCATGTGAATAATCATGCCATGTTTCAGAATTGTGCTGAATACAATTTCCCGGAATGGAGGAAATTCCTGACTACTTTGGGTGGCTCTGCTCATGCCAGCTGGCATTTTGGATATTTCAAACGCGAACAATATGCCATGGCAATGTCAGCCAATTGTGAAATTATAAGGTCGGGAGCAGGAGCATTACCATGGCTTATGACTGAAATTCAGGGTGGAAACAATACGTACAGTGGGATGGCTCCATTTTGTCCTACAAAAGATGAGATTGCCCAATGGATGTGGGTTATCCTCGGAACTCAGGGAAAGGGTGGAATATTTTGGTCGCTGAATCCGCGTTCATCTGGAATTGAGGCAGGTGAGTGGGCCATGCTCGATTTTCAGGATCAAGCATCAGATCGTCTAAAAGCTGCATCAGAAGTATTGAAAGTAATCGAAACCAATCCGGAATTGTTTGCAAACGCAAGGGAAGTTGAATCCGATATTAACATGATTTATATCCGGCAATCATTATGGGCTGAGAAAAAGATGGCTTCTCCTTCATTACAGAATTATGAAGGCCGGTTAGAAGGTGGCGTGATGAAATCTGTACTTGGCTATTTTGAAACCTTCTCAGAAATGGGTATCAATTGTAATCTGAAAGAATTTAGCGAATTCGACTTTTCAAAAGATGATTACACCGGGAAAGTCATTATTCTGGCCCATCAGATTTCGATTCCAAATGAATATGTGAAGTATCTTGAGAATTTTGTTTCAAAAGGCGGAAAACTTATTGTCGATGGCCTGACAGGTTTCTTCGATGATAATTTACACAATACCATGAAAACCGGATTTCCGATGTCTGGTTTATTGGGTGGTAATATCAGTGAATTCAAGGTGGTTGACAATTTGTTTGATGTAAATTTAGGTAAAATAGCAGTTTCAGCTCATCTCTGGAGAGGGTTTATCCGGAATAATACGGGAAAAGTTATTTCATTGGTAGATGGAGAACCTGTTGCAACCCGTCATCAGTTCGGGAAAGGCGAAACCCTATGGATTCCTTCGTTGCTCGGATTAGGTGCAAGACTAGGTGATAATGAAAATATGGCTCTCTTTTTAGCTCAGGAGCTGAAATTAAATTTAGATAGATCCCCATTTGCTTTTGCTTCTCAGCAGAAAGGCCTGTTGATGAAAACTCTTCAATCAGGCAATTCGTATTAGACGGTATTGGTTAATAAATCAAAAGAAACAAAGCATATTGCGTTAAAAGTCAATAATAAATCACTAAGGTCAAATCTGTTGTTTGCAAATAAAAAAGGAATTGTTTCTGATCAAAACGTTACTATTTCTCCTGAAGAGACATTAGTTATTGAGTGGAAATAGCAGATATGGGTTTAACTTATAATAGAAATATGGGTATTCTCAATATAATTTTCCTTTAGCTATTTTAAAAGAACTGAGGGATTTAATCTTCAAATTTATTACTCATGGTGGTGTATAACGAACAGGATATTATTCAGTTGTGTCTGGACAAATTGTCCGATATCTATGGCACACAGGTTCGTTTTATAAATAAAGGTTTGTTAGGTGGAGGTTGCATCAATCATGCACTAAAGTTGTGTTTTTCTGTTGGTGATTATTTTCTTAAATGGAATGCTGATGCTCCTTCTGACTTATTTCTGAAAGAGGCGGAAGGTTTAAATGAGATGTATCTGGCTGTGAATCCATGGTTGATTATTCCAAAGGTAATCTGGACTAAAGAAGTGAATGATTTACCCGGTTTGTTACTTATGGAATATTTGCAGACCCCAACAACTACTTTGGGATTTGATGAACGGTTGGGCAGAGGAATTGCACAATTACATCGAAAAACAGCTTCCGCATTTGGATTCCATCATAAGAACTATTGCGGGTTAACTGTTCAGGATAATACTTGGACGGACAATTGGGTTGATTTCTATGCCCGGCAGAGAATTTGGTCTATGGTAGAAAAAATAGGCACTATACGTGGGCTAAGGGTTGATGATCAGATAATTTATGAGCGACTGGTAGCCAAAATACCTCAGTTGCTATCCCATCAAACATTACCTTCACTAATTCATGGTGATTTGTGGTCGGGTAATTACTTGTTTACAGCCAATGGTCCGGCTTTAATCGATCCGGCTTGCTATTATGCCGATCGTGAAATGGAACTGGGTATGATGCATTTATTTGGTGGTTTTTCATCAACTATATGGAGTGCTTACCATGACGAATTTCCTCTTCCTTACGACTGGGAACAAAGAATTCACTTGTATCAGCTTTACCATGTGCTAAATCATTATTTACTTTTTGGAGGTTTGTATGGCAGACAGGCCCTTGAAATTGCAAAAGAGTATCTTTGACAAACTGAAATATTCTATGTCTAAACTTATCGGATATATAATTTTTGGAATTTGCTGTGTATTATGGGGACTGATACTGGTTGTTCCTTTCCTTGGATTTTCAGCAGTTAAGATTGCCGGAATCACAACAGGACTAATCATTGCTGGTGAGATTACTTTTTATCTGAGTATTTTCCTGATCGGCAAAGAATTTCTGGTCAAAATGAAGAATAAATTCAGGAAAGTAAAAGAGAAACAGGATTCAACTGAATCAAAATAACCTGAATTACGGAATGATTTGCCTTCAGGTAAGCCAGAAAACGATTATATTCTCCTTCTTACTGTAATCTTAAAAAATGCTTTGATTAACCTGTAAAATCCCCAAAAGATACCTGCCATACTAGCAATAATTACAATGGTCATTAAAAATGGATAATTTATATTAATCAGAATGAATCGCACAACTTTACCAATTTTCTTTTGTTTT
>Ga0118677_10015076_pt1 | contig 10786 bp, 10 predicted proteins | sample AliMusrvi5mmetaG_FD_86154 | JGI IMG/M metagenome (GOLD analysis project Ga0118677, IMG submission 86154)
TCGTGGTCTCGGAGATGTGTATAAGAGACAGCAAAACTATCAATGGCTTATCCAATATCGTGATTAATCGTGATCAACAGATAGTAAGTGTAACGGCTGAAGATTCATTGAGAGATGCAATTGTAGAAAAATTGAAGTCAATGGGATATCCAGAATATAGCAGTGTGAGCGGATTTGACGCTGGACTTGCTAATGCAAGGTCATTTGTCAGCTGTGCGATTGGTCGGGTTTCTTAACCTATTAGAAATAGCCAATGACTAATAAAACTGTTAAGGTCGAATTAAAACAGCTTTCAAAATATCAATTCTGCATTGATTTTGATGAAAGCATTCCTAAACTTTTGTCAGATGAGCCATTACCATTGGGCGAAGGTAAAGGACCGTCTCCTGTCCAACTATTAGCTGCTGCAGTTGGAAACTGTCTGAGTGATTCGTTATTTTTTGCGCTGATGAAGTTTCATCAATCACCAGAACCTATTCACACAACGGTTCAAGCCGAAGTAGGCCGAAATGCGGACGGTCGTATGCGTGTCATTAAAATGGACGCAAAGTTGCATCTTGGTGTCGAAGCTAGTAAATTAGATCACTTAGACCGGGTACTTGAGCAGTTTGAAGATTTCTGCACTGTCACTCAAAGTGTGGGTCAAGGAATTCCCATTCATACCAGAGTACTAGATTCAAAAGGCATCATCCTTAAAGGATGAGCTTACTTGGTGTGGGTATTTCCATTTGGGAGTGTGATTTTATTAAGGAATAGGCGTACGAAAAATACAGCCATGCCCAACATAAAAAGTATCCCTATCAAACTCATCAAACCATAGTCTGTAAATAAAAGATCATGTAGAAGTTTCATATATCACCTTGTTTATTGAACTTCTAATGATCTACTTATTCAAGCCTATTGCATTGATATAGATCAAGGTATATGCTGTATGTAAGAACAAAAAAATCAATACATAACGAATAGGTTAAATAGTGGCTTTATTTGCTATGTGGGTATGGCAAGTAATAATATCAAGTCGTCGATTAATTAGTACGAACAATAGGTTTCCCTGCAGCTACCCAAGCGTCTATGCCGCCAGCTATTGATTTAACATTTTTATAACCCATGTCTAATAATGAACACGCTGACAGTGCTGCTCTACCACTTGATTTGCAGTAGATTACTATATTTAAGTCACGATTGTTGTGGTCGGGCACGTTGCCGAGTTTGAATTCGAGCATACCTCTAGATGCGTGTATAGCTCCCTGAATATGTCCTGTAGAAAATTCTTCAGATTCTCTACAGTCGATAACTAGATCAGCATTGGCAATAGCTTCCTCGGCTTCTTGGATTGATAGCTCAGAAATTTTTGATTTGGCTTGAGATACTATTTCAGAGATGTGTTTCATAAACAAACCTTTTTAAAGATGTGAACATTTAATGTGTTTATTGTAAGTTTTTACGGTTGCTATTGTCAAATAATTTATCTTTTTAAATCAAGTGAGAATCACAATACACTATATAGAGGAAAGCAAAACATCTTTTTTTGTATTCATTACTTATCTTTACAAGAATTGTCTTTCGAACAATTTCACTAACCGTGCTTAATTTTTTAAGCTGTTCAAGTAATCTATTTAAACGAGTTAATTGGAGAATTAAATGGCTCAACAGAAGTGGATTCATTTAAGTGTAAAACTCAAACTGTTGATTTGCCGATACGGACAACATCTGCACTCTCAAATATGACAGCAAATCTGAATAAACTTTGAACTTCCTGAGTGAAAAAAGTAAAGAAAATTATAGGCTACTGCCATCGACGGTGCAGAGTATCTAGACAGGAGTCGAACTAGAATTCGAACTCAGGGGCGGAGGTTCATTTGTTGGTAGCTCACCAAGTTGTACATCTATGATGTTGGAGATTTATAGCCTACTTTTTTTATTTTTACTAAAACTGAATTATTCACTAAACTTCCTAGATTGGTTAAAGATTATCATATATTTGCTATAACTATCTATTTAAAAAAAGCGCCCGGGGATAATGCGTTGGAGATCAGTAAAAACTTGTCTATTGAGAGAGCCCATTACAGTAGAGTATCTTAAGCTTGATACGCAATACCAAATGAAAGGAGTGCTTTTACTTTGGACCATTTGCGCAATCTCGATTACAACGATATATATATGGACAAGTTAATGGCCCCTGAACGTAACCCATTTGGAACTCATCATACGTGCGATCAATAACAATCGTGTGATCTTGTGATCAGATTTGATTGGTAAATTCAGGGGGCAATAACTTTTTCAGCAAGTCTAAAATCGCTTTATTCCGCTGCACAGAGGCGAGAGCCTTTGAGCGTGCAGTGAATAAGGTCTTAAAAAAGATTGGGGTCAGGCATGACCCACTAGAAGTAGGAATCACCGCCCTTCCCGCGCAAGCGGTGGAGTTAAACCAAGGTCGGCGAGGATGTCAAGTAACTGGCTCCTTTGGTTTCGTCTCAAGGCGATTTATTCCCATCATTTTTAAAATGTATTTTTCGTAAATAGGCTCAGAAGTGCCGTTCTTCATTTTGTACATAAAGTATTTCTCAAACGCGATTTTTGCAAGATGTACCCATTTTCCTTTTTTGAACCAGTTTACATTGCGTGGACCAATTTGAGGTATGGCTACAAAAGCAGCTCCTGTGTCCCCCATGTCAGCTAAACAGATGGCATTCCATGTACCCTTCCAGTCTGCAGTCTTGCCGACAAGCTCTTCCGAAATATTGTGTACGATTGCTGTAATCATGGTCTCAATCATGTAACCGGTCTTAGGTGCGCCAGTAGCAACAGGTGTGACCTCAACAGGTGGTATCGCAACACAAACGCCAGCGGAGAAAATATTTTTGTATTTTTTACTGCGTTGAAATTCGTCGATCAAAACGAATCCCCTGGGATTACAAAGTCCTTCTACAGCAGCAATGGGATCCACCCCCTTAAAAGCAGGTAACATCATGCTGTATGCAAATGCAAGCTCGTGTTCCTTTTTAACGACGCCCATATCATCTAGTTCTGTGACAAACATTTTGCCTGCTTCTACCTTTGTAACTTTTGCATTGGTAATCCACTTAATATCATTATTTCTAAACTCACTTTCTAGAAGAGATTTGGAGTCACCTACGCCAGCAAGTCCTAGGTGCCCTATATAAGGTTCACTGGTGACATAGATCATCGGAGCTTTATTGCGAATCTTGCGATTTTTTAAATCTTTATTTACAATAAATGCAAATTCATATGCGGGGCCGAAGCACGAAGCCCCGGGCATAGCTCCAATGATGATAGGACCTGGTTTTTTAATAAACTCCTGATAATTTTTCCACGCGTGCTCGGCGTGATCAATACTGCAAATTGAATTAGTATGAGCCTCTGGACCTGAGCCAGGAACTTCATCAAAAGAGAGTTTGGGACCCGTTGTTATAACCAAATAATCATAGGAGACTTTAGATCCATCTGCTAAATCTAAGGAGTTAGTCTCGGGATTTAATTTAGATACTTTCTGTGAAATGAAGTCGATCCCTTTCTTCTCTAGATAGGGACGAATCTTAAATGTAATTGCCTCTCGGTCTCGCCATCCCACTGCAACCCAGGGATTAGAGGGAACAAATTGAAAATAATCAACAGCATTGATAACTGTAATTTTGTGAGATTTATCTAATTTTTCACGCAGTTCATATGCGGCTGGCATACCACCAGTACCTGCACCCAAAATAACGATATGTGCCATGTTGTCTCCTCCTAAATTTATATATAGTTACTAACTCTTTTTTACATTTCAAGTTGAGAATTAATCAAACTCAACTTTTCGACGTCTAATTCACCAGCGAGTGCATAAAGATTTAATTGATTGATGAGATAATCAATTTTTGCTTGCATAAGATTAATCTCGACTAATTTTTTTGCGTTTACCGCATTAACGAGATCCAAAGTAGTGCGATCCCCTACCTCTTGAGCCAATTTAGTAGCCTCAAGTTTGGAGTTACTGGCAGTGAGTCCTGCTGTTAGGGCTTTAATTCTTGATTGACCACTCGCAAGTGCCATCCAGGAGGATTGAACACTTTGCGTAATCTTCATCTGGGCACTATCAAGATCGTATTTGGCTTTCTCTTCTAATTTAATGGCCTCGTCATGCTTGGATGATGTATATCCCCCTGTGAATAGAGGAATTGTCAGTTGAATGCCGACCATTTGTTGTAAGGTACTATTGCTAGCCGCACCGAAATCCCCATTACCTGTTAATTTTTGTTGTGCAGATTGCGCTATTAAATCAAGAGAACTAGATGCAGTAAGTGCAAGACTTTTTACTTCTTGATTTGCGATAGCCGCTTTAGCTTGCATTAATTTCAAAAGTGAATTTGACTGCTTAGCTTTTTCAACCCAATCATTAAGGGTCAGCGTATCGAATGTCAAGAGATTATTTCTAGGAGATTTTAAATTTAATTCAGATGTTTGTATTCGGCTTGTATCACTCAAAACATACTTAGCAACTTGTAGTTCATTTTCTGTAAATATGATCTCTGCTAAAAGATCTTGCTCTAACGCATATGCCTCTTGGGTATCAATAATGGGCAACTCGCCAAGTTTAAATTTCTCATGTGCTTTCAAGGTTTCTATCTTGATGGCTTCATATTCACTTTTCAATAAAGCTAATTTTTTTGTTATGAGCACGACCTCAAAATATCTTTGCGCTGTTCTTAACATCAATTCATTGGTTGTAAATGTCCACTCCAATTCAGTCGCATCAGCCCCGAGATTCAGCTGTTTGGTATGTGCTAACCTTTCTTGACTGAAAATGGGCTGTCTAGCTTGCACTGACCAAGCATTAGAGGTCCCGTCCTTAATAGAAGTATTAAAACCAACACCGCTACTTGTTCCTAATGGGGCAGGGGCTGTGAAGTTCGCTCCCTGCGTTTCGGAGCTAGAATTCATTTTCCCAGACGTACCCGTTATATAAACGTTAGGTAGCCAAAGAGATAAAGCTTGATTTCTTTTCTCAGTTCCAGCTAATTTTGCAGAAAGGGCTGCTGAAATTTCTGGATCATGTTGACTCACACCTCTCCATACTTCTATAAGATCAGCGCTGTGAGATCCACCACAATAAGCAAAAATGATGCTGATAAGAATTTTGTTTTTAAATTTCATAGATATTCTTTATTCGGTGAATATGTCTGTAACCATCTAGAGAGGTCTGCCCCGCTCAGTGCGCCGGAAACTCTTGCGATCTCTTTATTGGTATAAAAAAGTATCAAAGTAGGTATGCTTTTAATAAAATACTGCTGACTAATCATCGGAGATTTATCTGTGTCTACTTTCACAAATCTTGACCTTGGATATTTCTTTGCAGCTTGTTCAAAGACAGGCGCAAATGATTTACAAGGCGCACACCAATCGGCCCAAAAATCAACCAAAATGGGCAACTCAGTTTCGCTAATGAACTTACCGAATTGTTGATCGTTTAATTCAAATGGTTCTGAACTTAATAGCTCAGTAGAACATTTACCACAAGCGATTAATCTGTTTAATTTGTCTTGTGGAACCCTATTTTTTGTGCCGCATTTTGGACAACTAAGATGTATATACATTCGTTTTGAAGTTTTTTAAGCCCCGGCCTGGAATCCAATTTTCCTCATAATTGATTCCATCAAACACCAATCAGTAAGAGAGCTTTGAAATAAATTTAAACCAACAAATGCTGTGAAAGCCAACCACCACTCACTCACAAAAATTGGACTTTCATTAATACCTAATGCCAATGAAAATAAAATAAATAGGCCAGCGACCATACGTACAATTTGCCATGATTTCATAGTTTTCTCCTTTAAATTAAATCGGGTTTGATTTGGTTAAGACGGTTTTTATAGGCTGAGTAATAAAGAATAGGAATGACTACCAACGTTAACAATGTTGATACGAATATTCCGAATATCAATGAAATTGCTAATCCATTGAAAATTGGATCATCAAGTATGAATAGCGCACCCAACATCGCAGCCAATCCCGTTAAAACGATTGGCTGCGAGCGAGTAATTGCAGACCTTACTATGGCAATTTTGAAATCAACTCCACTTCTGACTTGTAAGTTAATAAAGTCAACCAATAAGATTGAATTCCTTACGATAATTCCGGCCAAAGCAATCATTCCGATCATGCTGGTTGCGGTGTATTGAGAGCCTAGGAGTGCGTGCCCCGGCATAACTCCAATGATTGTCAAGGGTATGGGTGCCATGATAATCAGTGGGGTTAGGTAAGAGCCAAATTGCGCTACAACAAGTAAGTAAATTAAGACCAGACCGACCCCATAGGCTGCACCCATGTCTCTAAACGTTTCGTATGTAATTTGCCACTCTCCGTCCCATTTGATGGCGTAGTTTCTAAATTGATCTTGAGGTTGATGAATAAAATACTCATCCAACAAGCCCCCGCCTGGAACCTCTATTGCTTTGACTTTGCTCCTCATCTGAAACATGCCGTACAAAGGACTGTCAATTTTCCCTGCCATGTCTCCAGTTACATAAACGACCGGTAGCAAATCTTTATGGTAGATAGGTTGCTCTCTCAAAGTATCTGAGACTGTTACAAGCTCTTTAATAGGGACAAGTTTTCCAGAATTTGAATGAGATGATAGTTGTAAAAGGTTATTAAGATTTCCATGACTTTTGTCAGGCAACTCGATTCTGATAGGCGTTGCATACTTACTGTTGTCGTGAATGTATGTAATGGACTCCCCGGATAATCCCGCGCTAAGAGTTGACACGATCTCTTGTTGAGTCACTCCGGATTGACTAGCTTTTTGACGATCTACAAGAAGAATCTTCTTAGGAGCACTCACGATACTTGAATCGTCCGTGTCAACTACGCTTGGTGTTTGCTCGAATATGGTTCTAACGGCTTGCGCTATAGTTTGTCTACCTTGCGCTTCGGGTCCATATATTTCTGCAACTAACGGGGATAGAACAGGGGGTCCTGGTGGTACTTCAACCACTTTTACGTTGGCACCGTAGGTGAGTCCAATTTTTTGAATTTCTGGACGCAGTCTTGTCGCAATCGCATGACTTTGCTCATTCCTATGATGTTTGTCTACTAAATTAACCTGAATATCACCCACTTCCCCGCCAGATCGTAAATAGTATTGCCTGACCAATCCATTGAAATTAATAGGTGCAGATGTTCCTGCATAAGCTTGGTAATCTGTTACCTCAGGCACGTTTTTCAAATAGTTGCCAATGTCATGTAAAACGGCTGCAGTTTTCTCCACAGGAGTTCCAGCAGGCATATCAACAACGATTTGAAATTCTGACTTGTTATCAAAGGGAAGCATTTTCAAAAGTACCAACCCAGTCGCTGGCAAAATTAGCGATATGGCGATAAAAGCTGCAATACTGAATCCAAGTTTTTTTCTATTTTTTGATCCATCGCGCTCGTCAAGTAAAGGGCGAAATAGATTTTCAAAGAAGGGCTCTATTTTTTGAATAAGTTGGCTTGTGTGTTGATGAGCAAGTTGTTGTAATGGGTCATGCTGCTTCATCCAAAGTTTAGCGAGCCAAGGGGTCACGACGAATGCAATGATCAACGATAAGATCATTCCCATACTCGCGTTTATAGGGATTGGACTCATATAGGGGCCCATTAAGCCCGACACAAACGCCATCGGTAGCAATGCTGCAATGACCGTAAATGTCGCCAAAATAGTGGGTCCACCCACCTCATCTACTGCGTGGGGGATGATCTGTGAGAGGCTCTTACCGGGATAGAGCTGTTGGTGTCTATGTATGTTTTCGACCACTACTATGGCATCATCCACCAATATGCCAATTGAGAATATCAAAGCAAACAACGAAACTCGGTTTAGAGTGAATCCATATGCCCAAGAGGCAAACAAAGTAACAGTGAGTGTGAGTACAACAGCTGTCCCAACGATTGCAGCTTCTCGTTTTCCGAGAGTAAAAAATACCAAGGCCACAACACAAGCAGTTGCAAAGATCAATTTTTCAATTAATTTAATTGCCTTATCGTTAGCTGTCACACCGTAATTTCGGCTCTCTATGACCTCTATATTTGAGGGGATTACGGTGTTTTTAAGGTCTTCTACTCGTGCAATGACAGCATTAGCAATATCGATTGCATTTTCACCAGGTTTCTTAGTAATTGTGATTGTGACTGCTGGATACTCATTTGCGTCCTTACCTGATGTTCCATGCCAAACATATTTAGTTAGTGGTGCTTCACCGTCTTTTATCTCTGCTACGTCTCTTAAGTACGTAGGTTTTGCATTATGAATGCCGATGACTAAATCTGCAACTTCACTGGCATTTGCCAAATATGGGCCTGCATCTACAGACACTGCTTTGTTACCGTAAATCAAGTCTCCAACACTTGTACCTTGGTTAGCGCTTTGTAATGCAAGCCTGAGATCAGATACTGATATATTGTGGCTAGCCATTTTGGAGGGGTCGATTCTGACCATCACCGCACGACCAGGCCCGCCAATGGTCTGTACCTCCCTTGTCCCACTTACTCGTTTAAGTTCTACCTCAATGCTATTTGCTACTCTCTCAAGTTCAAACGCACCTGATTGTGTGTCTTTGGTAAATAAAGTCAAACTAACGATAGGAACATCATCGATACCTTTGGGTTTAATGATGGGTTCAAGTACGCCTAATTTTCTAGGTAGCCAATCAGCATTAGACCTTAGTGTGTCGTGAAGTCTAACTAGTGCCTCGGTTCTTGGGACACCCACTTTAAACTGAACGGTTACGATGGACATTCCTGGTCTTGAAACAGTCATAACGTGCTCTGTGCCAGTCATCTGAGCCAAGACCTGTTCGGCAGGTACAGAGACCATGTGCTCTACATCACTAGCCGATGCACCAGGAAATGGAATCAACACATTTGCCATGGTGACATTAATTTGTGGCTCTTCTTCCCTAGGAGTTACTGATACAGCAAAAATACCCAGTAATAATGCGAGCAGAGCAAATAATGGAGTTAATCTCGAGTTTTGAAAGAACGCTGCAATTCTTCCCGAGATTCCTAGTTCACTTCTTTGAGTCATATCAACGCACCTTAGCCGCTGCTTGTGGATCTATTGCAACGAGTTCACCTTTTGATAAACCACTGAGCACCTCAACTGAATCTGCTTTGTACTCTCCAACTTTGATCTGTCTTAGTAAAGGTACGGAGTTGGGTTTGATAACGTAGACACCGACCAATTCTGAGCGAACAATAACACTGCTTTTCGGTATAAAAAGATGACTCTCATCCTTTGACCAAATCGGCAGAATGACCTTTGCAAACATACCCGGCGTAGCCCCGGTGATATTGCTTCCCAAGGGAATTCTTAGTTCTAGACTATGGGACACAGGATCTAAATTTGGAATCCACTGAATAGACCTCGCCCTTTGAACTCCTTGTAGTGTTGGTAGATCAGAGATCTCGTAATCAATGTTTGTATTGGCCCCCAAAGCATTCTTGTTCGACTGAGCGACCAAGGCTTTAATTCGTAAATTCTTGGGGTCATAAACATTTACGAGTGACTTTCCTGGTAACGCCATATCTCCTTGATTCACATTCACTTCACTGATTACGCCGTCGTAGGGTGCTGTGATGACAAAGAAATTAGATTGATTCTTGGCCACTGCTACTTGTGCCAGCATTGTTGCCACCTGAGCTTGAGCCGCATTGTATTGAGCCTGAGCCTTTTCAAGTGCTGATTGACTTAAGTATTGCTTTTGGAATAGTTGTTTTTTACGCTCTAAATCCTTTGCCGCAACGTTCAGGTTTGCTTCCGCAGCGCCCAACTGGGCATTGCTAGCAGTAACGCCTTCAGAAGCACTTTTACCGTCTAACTGGATCAAGATCTGTCCTGCTCTAACGCTGTCCCCTGCTTTAACAGGGATTGAAATAACTAAAGCCGGTACTTGGGAGGCAACATTGGTTTGGCGGACTGATTCAACAACACCGTCAAGGGTAGAGTAGGTTAAATGTGAGTCGTCATTGGAACTTACCGCCACGGTTTTGATCGTTGTTTGGGCAAAACCAACACTCAGCATGGCACAGCTGAGTGCTGACAAAGTAACCAACGCATTAAATGAATGCTTTTGCATGTACAAACCTTTTTTTATGAAAATCAAAGTATTTTATTTGCTTATTTATGTATTTAACTATACATCGAAATATAGAAATAGTATAATTAATTCCAAGATATATTCAAGAAATTTATTGAAATGATGTTCATTTGATCTATATCAAGTGTGGTTTTAATTTGAAGAGACTTTTATTAAGGACAGCCCGTTTATGACAGATATGCCACAAGAAGCCCTAATGGAAGTAGCTGATTACTTTAAGGTTTTATCTGAGCCAACCAGACTTCAGTTGTTGAACATCCTGCGAGAAGGCGAGAGAAATGTGGGAGAGTTAACCCACGAGTGCGGATTTGCCATTGCTAATATTTCAAGACATTTAGCAATATTGACCTCCAAAGGATTGGTCTCAAGAGAGAGTCGCGGTACGAGTGTTTACTACAAAATTGCTGATGAATCTGTATATGACTTATGCGATTTGGTTTGCGGCAGTATTGCACGTCAAATTGAGAGAACAGCAGCTAACAAACAATTGTTTATCAATGGGTTAAGGAAGGCTGTTGATACAACATCAAAGAAAATTACAAATAAAAGACGTGCAATGTGATTAGACGGCTTCGTATGTGAAATATATTCCAATCCACAAAGAGGTAATCAAGGCGACTCGAAGTCGAGTCTGTTGCCATCTTTAGAAA
>Ga0118677_10015078_pt1 | contig 10784 bp, 24 predicted proteins | sample AliMusrvi5mmetaG_FD_86154 | JGI IMG/M metagenome (GOLD analysis project Ga0118677, IMG submission 86154)
CTGAACACGCCGACAGAAGATTTAAAGGTAAAAGAGGGGCAGCGCCTTTCCGCTGCATGAACAGGTCAGGCTACCAACTTAAACTCAACCTCTTTTTGTCTACCGGTTGGGGTCCACTTCAGAGAATAATTAATGAAAACTACATTTATCCCATTTGATATAGCTGATTATCTCGACAACGAAGAAGTTATAGAGGGCTATCTTACTGCTGCAGCTGAATCCGAGAATCCTGATGTATTTATTTCCGCTATAGGAGATGTTGCAAAGGCTCGTGGAATGGCTCAAATAGCAAAAGAAACGGGGTTAGGCCGCGAAAGCCTTTATAAGGCATTAAGAGTAGGGTCACACCCTCGTTTTGAAACGATCAAAACCGTTCTTCAAGCGCTCGGAGTTAAAATTGTAGTGAAATCAAACCAAGTGTAAATCGTTTCCCCTTGCAATATTGCGCATTTCAATCTTCTGTACTGATGAAAAGTATTGCTTTGAGATGGTCTTAATCAACCCAACGTTACCTTCAATCAGGGCAGTCATTGGTTCAGGGCTCGATCTGGTCTATTATGCGCTGCAGCTCTGCTTTCATGGGTTCACTCTCCCTTTAGCTTCGGTGACAGAAACTTTCTGAAAAACACGCCCTTGCGCCCAGCGGTTACATACTTCTTTCCGTCCGGCCTGGTTCCAACGCGAGCACCTTTGACTCCGACCGATACGCCTATGCCTGACTTGGATAGGTTCAATCTTATCGGCCCGATATTTATGCTTTTTCGGATGAAGAATCCCATCACTCGCCTCCGTTTAAGTTTCTCCTTGCCTGCAGTTTCGCAACAGTGTCCGGAGCGTACAATATAGCCCTACCGTATCGCTCCCAATCCTTGCCCTGAATTAGTATCGCTTCTGCCGTATAAACCGTGTTCCCCTTCTTTTGCGTACTGCCTTCTCTAAAGTTCTGGAGCTGCCTTCGTGAATACCCTGTCTGGCCAACCATTTCATTTTCAATCACCGTGAAGTCCATGTCTTTTTTTTTAGATCCCTGAATATAAAAGCCCCCTTACTTCCTTTAATGTAAAGTAAGGGGGGATAAAAAAAAAGTCACTTGAATGTTTCAGTGAGATCATCAGCCATGCAGACGATTGATCTGGCCGTCTTGTCATTTTCGTCGTACTCAAACGGCTCCCATACGTCAATTTCGAGATCCTCTATCGCGTCATCATCCTTACTCTCAAGAACTTCGATTATCTCGTTAAACGATGCGTCCTGGTTGTAGTTCGATAGGAAGAATCCAAGCGCATAATTCTCTGCTTTCTCTCTGGTAGTCATTTTTATTCCATGTTTGGTTTGATGTAAAAGCTCTCTTCTTTGTCGTTCAAGGTGATGCCGTTTTGCCATGTCAAGCCGATGGCATAATTATTCGCAGTACAAACGATCAAATACCCTCCACCACCCTTTATCACTCTGTAAAAGTCATTCCCGCAGCAAACAGCCTCTCCACTGTCAACGGCATCTTTAATCTCCTGTAGTGTCATTGTTCTCTCCGGTTTCGGTTTAAGCAAGTCTCTCGCCATTCGTTGGAGTTTTTATCTTCAGTCGGTGAGAGAGCCTTTATCAACCGCTTCGGAGCGTTAAAGTAATACGGCAACATATCCTCGCTCATCGCCTTTTCACCAAACTCTCTCGCATTATTCTCGATCAGAATGATATAAGCGAACACTCGCTCGCCTTTCCTGATTGCGAGATACACTTCAGAATTGGCATGAACCGAAATAGCTACAAGTTCCTCTCCGCTATCGACATACGCCCGTGAGAGATAGTCTTTCACTTCTTCAACCGTTTTCTTTTTGCTTTGATAATTGCTCAACCAGCCCATTTTTCTCTCCTGATGTATAAGTTATTGGTTATTGATTTTTACCTCACGTACACCGTCGTGTGGTTGCTTTGTGATGATGTAGCCGATGCGGTTAATGAAGTGGTAACCCGGACTCAAGTACCACTGACCATCATCGCACTCTATGATCGTCCAGACATGGCGCTCATCGTACCGCTTGACATAAAACAGCTCGGCTCCGAAGGTTTCATACATGCAACCGTCCCAAGAAGCGTTCATGTCCAGATCATTCGCCAGCGGTGTGAAGTGCCGGTAGAATTGTTTTTCACTCATTGCTCTCATTCTTCTGCCTCGATCACCTCTGTCAACTTGTAAACGTCTGTCCACTTTTTATCGCAAGAATCGCAGATCACGTTGTATTCTATTTGATCGCCATTGCTTGGGTATGAAGTGAGGTCATCACTTCCACAGTACGGGCAACTGCACCCGCCATGGTCTATGTATTTCGTGAAATCTGTCATAGTCGTCTCCTCGTTTAGTTTATGATGTTTTTGATATAGCTATCAACACTGGCAGGCGCGTATTCCTGCAGCCACAAGAGGACGTAAGAGACAAGCCGTCCACTGACTTCAGGTCTTTTTATCTGGTCACGTACCCATGAGATATTGCCGTTTACAAAACTTTCGCCAAGTTCTTCAATGGACGTTTGACTATCTGAATCATTGTTTAGCGATTCCCAGTTTTCCATTGCAGTTACTCCTCCTCTTTTATAGTTGTGATAATTCTCTTGGCTCAAGGTCAAAAACCCGATCCGGAAACCACGCCTTGAAGAACTTGAGATTGTGACCCCCTTGCGCTTTATTCTGATCCCTCGTCTCAACCAGAGATACCTTTCTTACTCCGTCATGATCCTCACAACCGAAAACTATTCGCTCAACATAAGGCCACTCACAGTTTGGCAGGAATTGATTTGACTCTACAACCAAGAAAAAAGAATCAGTACCTTTGTTCATTTCTCGCTCCTGTTTAAATAGAAACCTATTGGAAATTCACCGGATGATTCTCGATGATCTGCAAGCCACTTGTCACGCCTATATCTGGCCATTTCCAGAGTGCCAGCGATGCAGGAAAAAAGCCCTTCACGCGGGTCTCGGTAATCATATTGAACTCTATGAACTTCACGCCCAGCATAGGTTCTGGTGAAATATTCATACTGCTCTTGCCCTCCTTGGCAAGAGCTGCATCCGTTAACGTCTGATTTCATTTCTCGCTCCTGTTAAAATCCGTTCATGTAAGACCAATCCTCAAGCTCACTGACCAACCCATCGAAATCCTCTGAAGGACCCATCACGTCAGACAGCGCAGATACAATTTCCTCTCCATACTCTTCAGCCAGGCTCTTCAGATACTCTCTCCTGTTCGAATATCCATTGCGCACATACACTGAGTCTTTTCTGATCTGATCCATCTCTTTCTTGATCTGTTCCATTTTTAACTCCTCGTTTTTTGGTTGGTTAAGAGCAGATGAAAACATTACCTGTGTCGCTGATCCAGCAATCACCGTTGAACAAGTCATAAGAGTATGTGTCCAGATCGAAGTACCGCTCATCTATACCGGCCTTCTCCATTACATCGTACATGCCTGTCTCTTTTGCGCAATGGTCTGCATAATCTTTCTCGTTGTCGAAGTTGCCTTGGAACGCATCCCTGAAGCGGTCGATGTCGAAATCGTTGCCGTTATCCATCCACTCACCAAGCGCTTCAAGATCGTCTTCGTCCAACTCAAGCATTTCCCAAACTTCCTCATCGATAGATGACTCGCTCATCATGCTTCTTGGCACTCCCTCGAAGTCCTGAAACATGAACTCGGGATCATCCTCATCCATGTGCAGGTCACGGCAGGCTATGTAAAAATCCTCCTTGTCTGCATAGTCTGAAAGGTCAAGCCACTTGCCGAACAAACTCCCCTCGTTGTACTTCTTGTAGGTGCCTACGTATACGCTGTATTTTACTGTCGTTGTGCTCATTGTCGTTCCTCGTTTTGTGGTTGATCAGAAACTGTGACTCATGCCGTCCATTGCTGCGAAAATTGCGGTCTGGTTATACTTCCCTCCGTCCGGTGTCTTTTCGCCCTTCATTTCTGCAGCCATGATCTTTGCAGCCTTCTTTCTGCCATGCTTCTGTACCAACTGAGCTGCCCTGAAATACAGACCTTCGTTGCCTCTGATCCATACCCCGATGTTCCAGATGTTCCATGATACGTGTCCTAAATACTCTGTCATTGTCGCCCTCGTTTTGTGGTTGTTTGTCATTCTTTCGTCTTACTTAAAGATACGTTTTTTCTACTTATTTCACAACTTGAGCAGTAAATTAAATCAAAAAAAATATTGGCGTTAAAAGTTGTAATCATAATAATATCGGGGAGATTCCGAGAGCCGGAAAAGGTTGCCTTGACCATCTTTCCAGCCATTCTTTCCTTTACGGATACGCCTGATCGGGTTATCCTCATAGCTTGAATATGTCCACCGTTGTTCTGATTGGTTGATGCAGTGACCAGCGAATCCTCCTGCGATGATTTCGGGCTTCCATGAATCGTCTTTGTGGTGCATCATCATTCTTACCTCTATCGTCTTTTCTGAAACTCTCCTGATGATCTCATACGGGTGAATATCTGACCAGCCGTACAGGTTTGCGTATTTCAGTTCTTCTGGCATTTTTATCTCCCTAAAAGATTACCGACGTTTCTCTGGAAAGCTCAAGACCAATGATCTGGCTGACCTCTTTCTCTGCCAACCATGTAGTACCATCAACCCTGAAGTACCTCTTCCTGATAAGTTCCGGCAGTTCACTCAAGACCTCGACCGTCGTGATGAACCTTTCACCCTCTGCATTGTTCCTCAAAACCATGCTGCACCTCTGGTTCATAAAAGCCTTTATCATCTCCTCTGTTGGAAACATTGCATGGGAATACTCACCCCTACTGATTTCTCTTGTCTGTGTTAATCCTGCTGCTTTCGTCTGTGTCATTATGATTACCAGTTATATTGATGAAAAATTATCGCAGAACTCTTTCGTGTCATAGACACATTGGTCCCCTTCATCAAACTTTACCGTCACTTTCTCATTAAACCCGTCTATATAAAGGATCTCACCTTCGCATCCAGATAGATATTCTTCTACTTTCTGCCCGGTTTCCATTTCATATTTTGTCATTTCCGTCTCCTTTTTTTGTTATGCCGGGCTTTCGCCCTGCGTTTGTTGATTAATCGAACCAGAACCAGTTAATCTTGATACCCTTGCCCTCGAACTCGCACACATCTTCATCATGCGCTCTCTCTGTCAGGAAGTAAGCCAGCTTCTTGTCAGCGTTCACCTTGATCAGCGGAAAAAAAAGGCCGTTCATGTTTTCAGTTGTGAATCTGTAGATGACCTCTCCCTGTTTTAAAGGAACTATCCGGTACATGGCGGCATCATAATCACTCAGCAAATAAAGGTTGCCTTCGTGATTGTTTTTGCCGTAGCGCCAGCTGAAGGTGGAGTATCTGGTGCCTGCAGGTATTGGTAGTGTTGCTGCGTTTGTCATTGTCGTTCCTCGTTTGTGTTTGTTGCTCTTAACTCTTGACTGCCAGAATGAAAGTGCCGCAGCAGTTGCTCACTTCATACCCGCGATACTGGCCATTGTCAAAGGCGGTAAACCAATTCCTTGAGCCACCTACAAACCATGCACCTTTAATTCCAAGAGAGTAAGCCAGATGATCATCTGTTCTTAAAGCAATCCGGAACCCCGTATCTTCGTTAGGCCTGACTCCATCTTCCATCGGGTCAAAGGATGACTCGCATCTGATGTAAAGCTCAGAACGCTCAGGGCTCTTTTTGATGAAACTCTTGATCGTTGCGAGTGTGATTCTCTTGGCTGTCATTGTCGGTCCTCGTTTGATGGTTATTACGCTTATCTTTCAATCATCTTACTTTAAGATAACTTTTATTATCTTATTGCGCAATAGGTAAAATAAAATAAGTCCGGTTTATTTTATTAATTTTAAAGCACTTACCGGCTTTGATAGCTCGTATCTGATCCGGTTTGCTTCGTCATGATAATCTTCAATGCAGGCAAACATGAACTCCTCAACCGCTCCTTCAAGCTGTGCATTGTAATCGTCACAGACCTGTCTGACTGCTTCTCGGACGTTTCCGCAAAAGTCCATCGTGTTAAAAACTGCCTCCCTTACTTCACTCAGAAAAATTTCTTTGTTGGTCATTATCTGTTTTTGTTTATGCCGGGGATATCTCCCCTGCTTTGACTGATTAAAGTGTTTCAGAAACCATCTTCTTGATCACACGACCTTTCTCTCTTGCGGCTGTAAACCTTGCAGTGTTGCCGATCGCTTTCGAGAAATCCATATTGCGGTAACCATTCTCGACCTCATTTATTGCCCATGAGTAGTAATCCTCAATAGAAGTCTTGTCCTCACCCTCACCCTCATCCTCATTCTCAGCTCGCTTTTTAATCGCTTCCATCCGGCAGTTCAGCTCTGTTATTGATCTTTCAGCCTGATACTTCATGCCTTCCAAGTGTTCAAGAATGGACTTCAGCGCATACTCCTTGTCGCCTTCAGCAAACATGATCATCGCCTCGATCTTTTCTTCTTTTGTTCTTTCTACCTTTACCGGAGATACTTCTGCTGCTTTTGTCATTGTTGGTCCTTGTTTATTATATCACCTATCTTACCTTCTTATTACTTTAATATAGGATTAATTAATTTATTTCACAACAGGAGAAGTAAAATAAACCACAGTTATTTTATTTGTTTCAAATAGTTCAACAAGAAAAAAAGCTCGCAAAGCAGGAGGCTGAGATCCTGCATTCGGTGACAGCTCTTCGATGCGCTTCCGCAGGTGTCAGCACGCCGCTGGCGAATGGTGCTGAACTCTTGCGGCATGAATGACAGAACAGTTTTAAAAAAAATTGGTGTATTGCGAAGCCGTGACTTATTCAATTAAAAGCGAAGCCGTTCTGATGCACGAGCAGTGCTGAATGAACGAAAAGGGCTTCCCCTTGCCCTGAAGTGCGCATAATTCGACAAAAAGCGTTATAATGCACAATAATTCGACAGCAACATTCATTTTTCGACACTTATGCCGAACACGATCCAAAGCATTTCCGATTGTGAGATCACCATTGATGCCAGCCGAAGATGGGTTGGTTATGCTGCACTGCAGCGCTCACTCGGCACAGAGCTGCCGTTAAGAGAGCCTTGTGCGGTTGCAACCGGACATGTCAGAGGAAGTGTCCGGCTGGAAAACGGGATACGTGTCTATGACCAGCGATACCGGCCGGAGGGCAATGTTGCAGGGCATATCTTTTTTGCTCTCAAGCATGAAACGCTTGACTTACTTGTTCTTAAAAGCATCCTCATCAAGCTCGGAGAAAAAACAGTCACAGCGGTCATTACAACCTATCAGGGCAAGCAGCAAGCCCGAAGGCTCTGGTTTCTTTATGAATGGCTCACCGGCAAGAGACTTTCGCTTGAAGACATTTCACCCGGAGTGCGCTATCTTCCGCTTCTTGACCCTGAGAATTATTTCACCGGGCCCGAGAGGCAATCACCACGACACAAAATCACAAACAACCTTCTTGGCGACCGTGACTTCTGCCCTGTAGTCCGTAAAACAGAGGCGCTGCAAGCGTTCACCAGGGCCGCACTCTCTCTTCAGGTCGAGCAGGTCATGGGCAGAACCAGTCAGGATGTCTGGCGCCGTGCAGCCAGCTTTTTGCTTCTTGCCGACAGCCGCGCTTCATTTGCCATTGAGGGAGAGCGACCAGCCCGAAACCGGATCGAACGCTGGGCACTGGTCATTCAGCAAGCAGGGCGGCAGCCGCTTTCACTCTCCGAAATCATGGAGATGCATGGCAAACTCATTCAGGACAACCGTTTTGTTGCAAGGGGGCTTCGCTCTGAAGGAGTCTTTCTTGGTGAACGCAATCGTGATGGCGAGCCGGTTCCGGAGTTCATCGGTGCACGACCCCAGGATCTTCCATCATTGATGCAGGGACTTCTGGATAGTCACCGCATCATGAGCGGCGGCTCAGTTGATCCTGTCATTCATGCCTCCCTGCTCGCATTCGGATTTGTTTTCATGCACCCCTTCGAGGACGGTAATGGACGCTTGCACAGGGCACTCGTTCATCATATTCTTGCCGAAAGTAAATTTGCACCTGCGGGCATGGTTTTTCCGGTCAGCGCAGTCATGCTTGAGCATATCGAGCAATACCAGCAAGCCCTGCGTGACTTCAGCGCACCGCTCATGCCTTCTATCGAATGGCAGACAACACCAAAAGGCAACATCGAAGTGCTTAATGATACCTCCGATCTCTACCGGTTCGGCGATTACACCGCACTTACCGAATATCTCTACACCTGCGTCGAGCACACCATCACAACCCTCCTCCCAAAGGAGGTGGAATACCTGAAATGCTATGACCTTGCGCTGACATCAATCGGTGAGCACATCGACATGCCCGGAAACCAGATACGCGACCTCATTATGTTCATCACCCAAAACGGCATGAAACTCCCTCTTCGCCGACGCCACAAAGAGTTCGCTTCGTTGACTGATGCCGAAGTCTTGGCCATTGAACAGTATGTCGCGACGGCTTTTTCTCAGGATAACAACCGTGAATGATATGAATACCCTGTATTCAATCATTCACGGTGGGATCAAACAAACAACGTGTTTTCTGGCTTCCAGTAACGCCTGTATGAAAACCGCCCGCAGTATTATATTACAGTTACCTCGTTGCTTTCGTTGAATCGATCAATGCAGTCGTGCTGGCTGTTCTTGGGGTTGTTGACTTTCGTTGAGACCGGATATAGTGTGAGTGCACCGTCTTTTGATGGCAGCAGCAGCTTCCCTGCTCCGGGCTTGCTTGCATTGAGCCACTCTTTCCAGTGTTCCGGCTCAAGGATAACCGGCATTCTATCATGAACGAATTTCATTTCGCTGTTGGCATCAGTGGTAATGATGGTGCAAGAAACAACTGGTGCTGCACTGGCGTCCTCTTTCCAGATGTCCCACAATCCTGCGAATGCCATTGTGTTGCCGTCAGCCCTTTGAATGTAGTAAGGCTGCTTTTTGCTCTTTGCTGTTTGCTTCCATTCATAGAAGCCGCTGGCAGGGATGATGCAGTGCGACCGGTGCAGCATGTGGCGAAAGTATGGCTTTATGGCGAGGGTTTCAGAGCGCGCATTGATTGGGCGGACTTTCGGCAGTGCCTTTGCCCAGTGCGGAATAACGCCCCAGTGTGCAAGCGTGAGGGTATTCTTGCTCTGGTCTCCCAGGAGAACCACAATATCGGTGTCGGGGGCAATGTTGTAGTTTGCTGAAAAGTCTATCTCTTGCTCCTCGACAAAAGGGAGTTCGTACTGGTGGAGCTGCTTGATGAAATCTTTTAGCTCAAAGAAAACGAATCGACCGCACATGAGGTGAAATGGTTTGCCGTTACGAGGTAAACTTTCGTAAATAAATAGTACAAAAAATATAACAGCAACCCACCTTAGACATTATGGGAACCATTGAGGATTATACTGGAGGCTTTATACTCGAAAGCATACGCAAAGCGCTGCACTATTTTGATTCCAGTGAGGGAGTGCTAACTCATGATGAAAAAGGTCAGCGCCTGCACAAAAACATCCACGAATTTGAACCTCTCGTTCTGTCATTCGACCAGGCAGGAGAATACATTAGGGAAGCAAAATCTTTAGCAATAGGCGAACGTGTTTGCAGAGTTCTTCATCCGGAAGCTGGTTCTACAGAATCAGTTTTTCTCAATGAACTGGCCGTTGCAATGGTTTCGTCCGGGCATGCAAGGATAGCGACAATTGAAGAGGCTGAGGAGTGCCTGCGAAAGAGTACAGGACATCCTCTCATCATTTCAAAAGTGTCGGGTGAATATCTGGAAATATGCCCCTCATACCCGCCTGATTGTGTGTATTGGCGCGCTGAAAAAAGAGGACTACATTGTTTGCAACGAAAAAGCAAAGCTCATTAAAGCGCAGCTGCCATACCTGCTGTGATAGAATGCCTGAAAGATTGTGCAGGTGTTTGAGGTTGACTATCTTAACCAACTATCCCGGTTTCCTGACTCGTAAAACATGCTGTATGCACATTATCCATTCCATTAATGACTTTTTGTTTGAGCTGTTCCCAAGGGCAAAAGATGCCGGGAACAATATTGATGTGCTGAAAAAGGAGATCGAGAAGTTTTACACCGTAGGGCCTTACAAGCCAGCGATTACCATTATCCATGGAATTGTTGATATCACCATTGAAGGTGAGCTGATTGAGCAGCACAACAGCCGGTACCGCAAAGTGCTGGACCTCTGTGATGACCGCCGTTTTGAAGAGGCCAAAAAGCAGATTACGCAGCTTATCAAGGAAGCACCGCATATTTCAGAGTACCACCGGGTGCTTGGGCAAATTCTCTCTGAAGAGGGCGAACAGGATGATGCAATCAACAGCCTTATTGATGCCTTGCGCTGGGATCCGAAGAACCATTGGGCTCTTATCATGACCGGCAACATTCTTGCCCGCTTCCAGAACGACATTGATGCTGCATTGAAATACTATGAAAGCGCAGTGCAGCAAAAGCCGGATGATTATGTCACACTAACGCTTATAGCCCTGAACCTTATACCGAACGGCAGACCTGAAGCGGCTCGAGAGTATCTTGACAAGGCCTTTGAGATCAATCCCGCTTATCCGAATATCTACTACGCTTATACCAAGCTTGCAGAAGCAGAGCATAATGACAAGCTGGCGTTTGAAATGGCGGTGGTGGCGCTGTTCAAGAATCCCCGGAAGGATTTGCTCTATAAGCAATCGCTGGAGAGTGCCATGAGGGCGGCAAGTGCGATTATCGATGTAGAGGTTGGCGGAGATATTGTCAATGGGTTTGCGGCCCGGC